>JACLAC010008884.1_pt1 | contig 12584 bp, 7 predicted proteins | sample 8027881 | NCBI WGS metagenome assembly JACLAC01 (sample SAMN15725517, study PRJNA655200) | protist metagenome | isolation source: fluorescence activated cell sorting (FACS) single amplified genomes of... | place: Spain: Blaines Bay Microbial Observatory, Mediterranean Sea | collected 2016-01-19 | reverse complement strand
TGGCTCGGAAACTTCCCGAACCCGATCGAGATCGCAGGGGCCGTGGACGACTGTGTGAGCAAGGCGCACGACCAGGGGTTGCACGGCAGCGTCTACATGGCCGGCCACAGCCTTGGAGGCATCATGTTGGAGACCTGGATCGAAGACAACCCAGACCGCGCTGCAGGTGAATCTTCTTCTAGAAAACCACGCAATTTGTTGCCTGACCAGGAATCATCCTTCTCGGCTCTTACCTGCCCGACCTGTTTGGATCGCACGAGAATGTCTTCTCGGTGCCAGTTCTCACTGCAGTAGGGGAGCTCGATGGCCTCACTGTCTCCTTCGTTTTCAGGTCATTTGAATTACTTTCACCAGGAAATTTATACAAATGGATCATCAGGGAGTGGAAGGAGTCTCAGGAAGCCGAGGATTTGATTGGGATGCCCGGCCGGTTCCCGGTTCATGTCATCGATGATGCAAACCATGGACAGGTGACAAGAATTAAGAATGCTTCAACAGAAAGCGGGCGGACGTCGGTATGGATCAGTGAAACCCGTTTCAAGTTAAACATTTTACTTTTTCCAAGGTGGCCAGCGGTGACATCCCAACATTCGTGAACAGCCAAGACATTCCCTCTCCGATCACGTTCGAGGAGGCGCACTCGCGTTATGCAACCTCCGTCGCAGCTTTCATCACCGTCCAGTCTCAAGAACTTTTCACCGACGAAGAGGTGAGGATGATGATCTACCTTGACCTCACCGTGTCATTGTGATCTTAGGTGAGTGCAGCTGAGACCACGATGGGAAGTCTTCACGAGTACACCTCTGAGTTCCTCGTTCCGTTTTCTGCCGCCTCCGCCATGGAAAACGATGGAACAGATTCCTCTCCGTGGATGATCCAAGGACAGAAGATCCTTCTGGATGCCACTGAGGAAGAGCTGGCCAACCTTGAGGTTTGATCAAATGATAGATCTAATGATAGATCCAACGGCTTTCATAGGTGGTTGACTTTGTCGTTCCCTTTGCTGATCTGGGCGATGCAAAGCCTCAAGTGAACTCAACCTCAGCTTGCCAGGTTGGAAAGGAAGAATATGTGGATTTGAGAATATCTTTCACCACCAGGCAGTTGTATCAACAATGTGCCAGCCACAGTACGAGAGCAGCGTAGCAGACGCGGACATCCTGATCTCCGCCAAAGTGATCAAGGTGACCTCCACTCATCTCAGAGCAAGCACCCATTGCTATCCAGGCCAAGTTCAAGCTGGAGGATGTTGTCAGAGAGGCGCTGTGTCTTGACGAGGTTCCCAGGAAACAATGCATGGACATCAACATCCAGGTGAGGATCCGGAGATACAAAGACGACTTTTGAATTCCTCACCGGATAAAACTTTGCAGGCGTTCCAGACAGCACTTGAGCTTGCAACAGATGAAGCACGGGAAAGGTGAAAAAATGATAATTTAGTATCATTAATTTTCAGGTTTCTTTTTACAATTTGTCCTTTCTTTATCCCTCCTCAGGAGTCCTCATATAATTGTCCAAAGTTTATAACTTGTCGAAACCTTCCTTCCTTAGATTCGAAGCAATCGGCACAAAGCTGATATTCTCTGATGACAACGACCCAGGCTGGGGACCTGGTGAGTATTTCTCCAAGATTTTTTTCTAAAAATGGTTCAACTGGAAATCCATGTTGGCCGTAAACTAAATTTGAGTTCCAGGGTGGGAATACAGCTCGGGACTTCATTACAAGAGCGTGAACTCAACGCACACAGATCTGCACTCAACTTGTCTCATCTCGCCGCCAGACTTTTTCATCCCAAGCGCTGCTGGGATGCACTACTGTGACCTCCTCTCGCCCTTCAGGTGGCATTGCTTGACTTGACACACACCACCATCCTCCTCCTATCATTTACCTTCTCCTCAGAGCCCTGGAGTGGATCTATATTGTGGGGCTCCAGGGAAAGTCCTTGTAGCAGCCTCAAAGTCTCATTTCAATGTAAAATATGTCCAAAATAAACGATGATCTCTCCCTTATTTCCAATCGTGGATCAATGTTCGACGACGTGGCAAGGCAGTCTGTGAGGCTGAGAAAGGTGTATGAAGGGTGTTTGAAAGCCAGTGTGAGAGTCCCTCCAACCTCCGCCACTGTCTTGCTCTCCCGATCCACGGAAAGCCCGACGAGGGCGCAAATCTTCGGGGAAAGGAAGAAAGTTTTCGCAGCTTTCGTTCACAGCACCGAGCACACGGTCAACCAGCCGGAGCTGCACTTAGCAACAGCAAACTTGAAGAAATCTAGATTTATCTTAAATGTATACACCTTCACTTGTTTTTTGGGGGGCGAGGCTGATCACCTCTCATTTGAAATATATAAAAAGTAATAGATACAATTTAGTCTGAATATACAACGAAGAGGGGGGAGCTACACGTCGGTATTATTGAAAGTCCTTTTCATCATCGTCATCATCAATATATTGTTAACCATTGAAGTACATGGCTTTTCAGTGAACATGTCAGAAATGGCCAAACAGGCGACTAGCCACATTTGATCATGGATGTAGCTTTTCAAAAAAAGTGATAAAAAATATTATGTGATATGGATATTGGATATTTACTATTAAACTCCTTGCAAACCTGTACCTTCTATGGATATAATATAACCATTGTTAGCTTTCAACCCATAGACGGGGAATCAAGAAAGATTGGCTGCCAGCAAAGGTCGTTCCTATGCAGGAGAAGCCAACACAACTGTTGACGGCATCCCATGTCAAAGATGGTCGGATACTGAGCCGCATAATCACAATTTCACCGACGTGGGAGATCACAACTTCTGTCGGAATCCTGAAGGGGTTGTTGCTCCCCAGGTTTGGTTCCACACCACGGATCATGAAGTTCTGCTTCAATATGTCAGTTCCCTTCTGCCCCCCTCTGAAAAGCTGTTGATTTGTTGTTGGACAATGATTGGAAAGGAGAACAGAGCAAGTTACGACAATCTTAAGACAGAGACCTACCTCTCTTTGGATGAAATCAACATGCTATGGCTATCTCTGGTGCTCTATACCAACACTGACCAACAACAAACAACTAGGCTGGGGGAAAATTGGGAAGGGACAACCAGTGTCAATGTGAAAAGAGAAGTGAACTAGACCAAGTATATTGTGCGAAAGTCAGATATTCAGACTATGACTAGACCGGTGACCCCTTAAAAACGGAACGGATAATTCCCTATAGCAGAGCTGTTTCCTGGTTTGTAATAACTGACCAATACCCATTCCACCTGTACACTCTATTTTTACCTACCAGTCTGGTGATGGCGGTTGGTTGCCACATCCGATCTGGAGAGTGTCTCCGTGACTCCGCTTTGAAGAAGATCTGAACAAAGTCAGCAGAGCGGAAGGTTTCAAAACCTCATTGCCAATTGATGAAAAGAGGGGATAACACCACTTTAGCACAGAAGGCAGCAAGACAGCATTGGTCAATAAATCAATATTTGATAAACATGCCTTCTGTTCAAATTGAAGACAACCACAAAGTTCTACTATATATGATTCTTATTCTTATTCTATACATGATCGCAATTGTGCAAACATTGAACTGTGTGCTAAGAAGGGCAATTACATCGGTCCTTACAATATCACCCCCGTCACGCATTCTAAATAATTCAGGCTTTCGTTCTCTATCGATAATCCGAGCCGGGTTTCCCTCACTCGCTTGGCTACCTGGGAACGGAGAGGGAACGCAACTGGAACCAACTCTGACTCATATTTTTACAAACATGGAACAGGCAGTGACTTCAACCAGCTTATATCCATTTTCCTTTAATTTTTGTCTTAAGTGTCAATAATTGATTGAGCTTTACATGGAGCTTGGTTGATGTCTCTGCATGCAGGGTTCCGGAAATGCTCCTGGAACGATCAGACCTCTCGTGAGAAGCTTCGGCTGCGCTGGATTCTTTGTCTGGCTCGCCATCGGGGCCGTCTTTGCCACTTTCTTCGTCGGAGAATACCTTGACAGGCCGGAACACCAGAAGAGCTTTTGGAAAGCTGGGGTCACGGTGAGTTTTTCCAAGATACCAACAAGACCTAAAACATGGATTTCAGGGGATCTGGTGTGTTGGATCTATTTTTGGAACCGGGGCAGGAATCACGGCTTTTCTGTTCCTCATCTTCAACTCAATCCGGGAAAAGTGGGAACGAGACTAGGAATCCTTTTTTTGACGTGTTTGTTGTTTTCACTGTTTTCTAAATTCGCAAATCAATATATTTTAGACAACTTGACATTGAATCTGTGTTATGGGAATTCTTGACTTACATGACCTTCACAGGTTTCATGAATTTAAAATGCAAATTGATCTTTAAAGTGGTCACCGCCAAATCAAACTTGTTTTGTGATACAGCACCTTTTATTTCATAGTTTCATAATATCATCAGATTTCAATTGACATTGGCACTTTTAAATATGAAAGGGCTTTCTGGAAGACCTTCTGTTTGACCGCTTCTTAACGCTGGTTACTGCCGGTAGAATGGCCATATGGGAAAATTATAGCCAGGAAGTCCGTACGGGTTTTGAGCATTCTGGCTGTTGTCGCGCGTTATCGGGGGAAGGGGGGGCTGTCTGTTCAGATCTTGTTGCTGACGATCGTCTGCAAAAGCTATGTTGTTGTCCTCGGAGTGCTGAGACACGTTGTCATCAAAGTAGTTTCTGTTCATCATTGGGCTCATGGGGTTCATCAGCATTGGGTGGTTGAGGTGGTTGAGAATTCCTTGGTTGATCTGACCCATGTGAGCGTTCGGAGGCACCGGCTGCTGTTCCTGGTGGCGGGGAGGCTCGCGGGGTGGCTTCGGCTTTGCCACCTGCTGTTTCGGCTTCGCCATGTGATGCTGCATATCGTAAGAGGCCTGCAGCTTCGCCATCTGGTCCTGGTCCAGGACTGGAACCTGCTTGTGCAGCTGGGGACTGGGTTGAGGTTTTGGTTGGTGGTAACTGGGATGGTGCTTCTGCTCAATCTGGTTCTCGCGCTTTTGAGGGGGGTGGTGGTGGATGATGGTAACATTGTTGCTGTTGTGTTTTGGCTTGTTGTACTGGATTACATATTCATCCTTCTGTGTTTTAGGCATCAAGGTCATCTTTTTGGGCGGAGGCTTTATGGAGAGCGACATTGGGTGATCTTGACCGTTGCCATTTGTGGCGATATCATTGTCAAGTCTGGTTTCTATTTCCATCAGGTTGTTTTGAAGTTGCTTCCCAGCTAGTTCATCCAGCCAAGCTCGCGCTTCTGAGATTTCATTCTGTTGCTGTTCTGACGTGATCTTCTTGGCGCCCGTCTGTTCTATCGGAAGTGGCTCCATGTCTAAATCCATTTCGTCTTCTTCCTTCTTCTTTCTTTCTAACTTTTGGTCATGGTGTCTGATAACGTGAACTCTTAGGGCATTCCTGGTAGGGCACGTCTTTGGACAGTGAGGACATTGGTGAGCCAAACCAGGGATGTGGATTTCACAATGTTCTTTCACGGTGAATCTCAGTTTGTTGGTGTAGTTGCATTGAGTGCATTTCCACAGCATTTTCCCCGTCACAGGATCCGTCGAAGGCTCCATTATCTCGTTCACTTTACGATCAACATCTTCGGCATTGGACACTTCCACCTTGTATTCGTCACTGCTCCGATTGCAAACCTTCTTGTGTCTCGTCAAGCCCGACCTCTTGAAGGTGCCACCGCACCCAAACGGACAAGGGTACTTCTCGTCTGTCCTCACCCCTCGCCTGCCTTTTGGTTTGTGCATATTCAGCTTCTCTACATCTAACAACTTAGCTGCCTCAAGGGAATGGAAGGTATAATACTCTAGAACCGAGCCTGTTTCAAGTTTATGAGATTTCCGGATGTGTTTCTCCATGAGATGTGTGTTTTCAAATAGCTGGTGGCAGATGTTGCATTGGTATTGGAGCACACTGTGGTGAACCTTGTTGATGTGGATGTCCAACAGTTTTGGGGAACCAAATCTCCTTCCGCAGTCTGTGCAGATGTGGTTGTTCTCTTTTGCCCGGCAGCGTTTCCTCGCAACGTGCTCGTCCGCCTCCTCCTGTGTCAGGAACTGCTTCTGAGGGCACACTGGACATCTGTACACCTTGTCTGCGTGAGTGAACATGTGGTTCCTCAGGCTGTGCTTGAATGTGAACCAGTCAGTGCATTGCTCACAGAAATGGCAATTCTCCAGCAGATTCATGTGGTGGGTGCTCATGTGCTTCTTAACCTCCATCACCCTTTGGAAGTGTTGGCTGCACCCGTTGCATCTTATGGGGCCTGACCGCAAGGATGTGTAAAGCACGGAGTGACTCTTGATGTGGTTCTTGTAAACACTCTCCACGATGAATCCCTCATCACACATTTCACAAGTGAACTTGATCAACTCCGGCTTGTGGACCTTCTCGTGGTCTTCAAAGGAGTTCTGGGTGTTGAACACTTCTGCACAAAGATTGCACGTGGCTGAGATGGTTTGGAAGATCTCCTTCTCGTGCTGACTCTGCCATTCCTTCCCCATGTGGTGGTTTGGATTCGCTTCAATCAGTGTGTTTGCGGCGGTGTTGAACTCCTGCCACCTCTTCCCTTCCACGGCGGTGTAGTTGAAGTCACCTTCGCCTGCCAGGAACAACTGGTCGGGGTGCTCCTCCTCCAGGTGGTTCTGCATCAGCCTGTGCAGGTGAGTGCTGTAAGAGCATAAGTCACACTCTAGCAGCTTGTTGAACAGAGTCTTGTCGTGCTTCCAGTAGTGTCTCTTCAGCTCATATGCGAGCCGGAAGACTTCTGTACAGTCCGGTACTCCACATTTCCACTGTGGTCCCTGGTCCGAATGTTCACCTCCTTTCTCAAAGCTGGCCTTGATTTTTGGGTCGTCAATACTGATAGAGCATTTCTTGCATTTGCTGTTGATTCCTTTCCTCCTCTCCCTCCCAAAGTTGGTTCTCCGCCCCCGGGAAATCCCGAATCCTCCTCTTCTGCCTCCAAACACTCCGGTGGCGTCCCGGAACTGTTGGAGTCTCTCAGAAACATCCACAATCACATTTTCTCTTGCCCAGCCGTCAGACTTGCCGTGCTTCATAATGTGCTTGATCATCGGACCTGGCTGGTCCTCGGGCTTGTTGTAGTCCTTGCACACGGGGCAGGTCAACGTGCTGTACATCTCGGGGTCGTGGCTCACGTAGTGTCGCTTGATTGCTGTCCGGTTCGGATATGTTTTCTTCTTGCAGGAAGGAACAACACACGCATATGGAGGGCTCCCCTTTAGACTAGATATCAGCCCCTCCATGTTTGCGTGGATTGGCAACTGCTCCACGGAGAGGATCCCAGGTTGATAGTCAAAGAATTCGCCAGGGTGGAAGTCTTCATCTTCAGAACTGTTGTTCCTCCGCTTCTTCTTATGTTTTCTCTCGTCCTCACTTGAACTTGAGCTGTCCAGCATATCAACCCGGTCCAACTTCTTCCTCTCCTCATCAAAGAATTCTCCCCTGTAGAGGATTTGGGGTTTGGGCACTTTGAGCTTCTCTTCCCGGAAGACACAAAGTCCAATCTCAACGTGGAACTTGACACGCTCAGCAGAGAAGAAGGTCTCCTTGCAGTTACCACAGTCTGAAGCAATATACTCCTCAGCCCTAGAAGAAGAATTTGTAATTATACTGACATGTTTCATCAAAGGTTTACAAAAAAATAATTACCTCAGGTTGACTTGTTCCACTGAGTTGGTGTCGAAACCAACTTCATACTGTTTCATGTACTCCACGCCAAACAACTTGAGGCACTCTGGCGTGTGGGTTCTCTCCATGTGAAGTATCAGTTCTCTCTTTCTCTTGACAGGTTTGCGACACACAGGACACGCAAAGCCACACACATCTGGGTAATGCTTGAAGAGATGCTCGCGGATTGTGATCTTGTCTTTCCTGTCGGTCGACCAAGGGCAAGTGTTGCATTGCTTGATCACAGTCTCTCCAACCTGGTACTTGGTGATCAGAGGAGCCACCAAATCCTCTTCAACACCTCCGGCAGTGATATCCACTGGGATTCTCTCCTCCTCCACAACCTCCATCTTCACTTCCATGGGTTCGGGGAGCTCCTTCTCCTTCTTTACAGGACGGCCGGGTCTCCGAAGGGCCTTCCTTGTCTTCCGCACGATCACCATTTTGTCGTCCAGCTGGTTCTCTGTCAACTCATATTTGGCAACATCTGCCCTGCAATCCATGGTTAGTTTTTCAGACCTGGCTATTTTTCCAAAGTCATACTCCTTCTCTGATGAGTCCTCGGATCCGCTGATGGCCAGAGACATGGCCATGTCGTAATCGCCATCCTCGTCATCGTCAAACTTCACCCTTCTCTTCTTCTTCAACTTCTTCTTCCACCTTGACTTCGGTCCTCTTGGTCTTTTCTTCTTGGTTTTTGGCTCCACGCCAGGCTCCAGTTTAATGTCATTGGCATTGATTGCCACCATCGGCTGCTCCTCCTCGTCGCTTTCTGTCTCCTCATCTGAACTCTCTGCCATTTTTTTCACCCTTCTCTTCCTCTTTGGCCCCCTCTTTGGAGAGTCCTCTTCAGATTCTGATTCAGATTCACTTGCTTTCCTACGACGCTTGCTCTTAGTCTGACTTTCCGAGTCTTCATCGAGTGAGCTCTCCTCTTCGTCCGACTCACCGATGGAGAGCTCTCCAGCAGAAACCCCGCCACCGCCTCCACAGAAATCTTCCCACTCATCCGAATCAAACTCTGCTGGCTTTTCATATTTGGAATAATTCCTTTTACTTTTCTGCCTTTTGTTCTTTTCCAGATTCTCAACTTCACTCCCATCTTTGGAAACCTCACTTTCTCCCTCGTCAGAGGGGTCGAGCACATCTCCAGCGTTGAAATCCTCCCCAGATTCAGATTCGGATTGGATCCGTCTCTTGGTTTTCTTTTTCAGCTTCGAACACTTTTTCTTCAGTTTTTCTTTCCTATTCTTTGGCAAAATTCCAGAGTTGTTTTCCTCATCAGACGGGTCAAGTTGGTCTCCAGCACATGCGTCGCTGTCAGATCCAACATCTCCATTCTGCATCGATGGCTTTGCAGGTACAAGGTTGTAGGAGACTTTCCCGCCTCCTGGAACCAAGGACGGATGGATGGTTGCCTTGATCGGGAGGCAGTTTTCCAGCTCAGTCTGCAACTCCGCCATCGTGATGTCGGCAAGGGACACAGCCACTTCGGTTTCAGGCACATCGTAATTGAGTATAGCTGCACAGGAAGGAATGGATAGAGCGAGGCAGAGTCTGTTCCAGGGCAACTCTCCATCGCTGCAGTATATGGTCAGGTCAAAGAAGAGGCTGCATTTTGGGTCCTGTTGCAGCTCCTGGATGAATCCCCAGAGGACGCTGGTGTGGCGTGTGACCTGCCAGTCCATCCTGGTCAACCCTCAGCCCCTCCTCCTCCTCCACCTGCCCGTTGGTTGCTTGGGAATCGTGTGTTTGGAAAGTGGAGAGCAGGAATAACATACTCCGGGCCTAAAGGTTTGGTGCGGACCCAAACCAAACCGCCGCCGTCCGGGCAGGGTTCGCTGATGCACTTGCACTGAGAGATGCATTCATGCAAAAACAATGAAACAAAATAACAATGTTGTAAGTCCATGGAAGAGCAGAAAAGACCAAAAAAATTGCAAATTAAAAAATCTAAGCATGGACTTTTGAGCCTTGTGGGGTTGATGTGCGTCTGTTGGTTGGGGCCTGATTCATAAGCGGTCACTGGCACCGCCGCCACCTGCAACCAGCGAGTACAACCCGTACTCACCAACGCTCGGCTTACACTCGTCGTTTGCAATGAGCAAGATTGAGCAATTGACTTCCATTTCTTTCACACAGTGTGATCCATATAATTTCCTAAACCACACCAGCATATTACATGATGAGGGATCAATGATGCTTCATATGCATATAGTAAGACATTTTTGAGGAGGAGGAGGATTGCAATCATTGATCTCCATAATGTTCACCAGATGTTGATCAAAAATTGAAGCTGTCCAGATGCTCAGAGGACAGGTATCGTAACAAGCCACAACCTAAATAAACAAAACACTCCGCTTGAAGCTTTTGATAAAAGGATGAAAAAGGGCGGCACCTCTAACATCTTGAAACGCATCAAGACATGAAATGCTCAGCATAAAATAATCCAACGTTAACTTTGTTGACATTTATTGTTGATGCAACATTGGGGCTGTTTGGACAGCAGAAGGGGATCACAGCTGTATACAGCCGGTCAGATATCAGCATCTTCGTCCACCCCAGCTTCCTTTTCACTGAACACTCTGACCTGGAAAACAACTGCAGTGCAGTGATGGGAGAAGTATCCAAAGTTGACATTTTAGAAACTTTTTCATTTTCCCTTTTCTCCTTAAAAACCAACCATAATCGGCTATTTTGAAAAGGCGATGCCTTTAATGCATGGAGAGATACAAGGATTACTTTCAAATATTCTTGTGTAAACCAAAACGACAAGGTCACTCACATGTTTCTCTATTGCGTAAATTTAGTTAATTAGGGTAAAGAATTTTGGTATTTACTTGGGAAGATTAAATGCTTTGCTCTGTGAAAAGATTCTTTTCAAAACAGATTTGAGGAGTGATGAGGGGCAAATTTTGTTGAGCCTGTGACCCAAGGAGGTGAATAAATGCAAACCTACCAAGAATATCTGGTCCAGTTGCGGAGAGCTCTCGGACTGTTGCCAAACTAAAGTTTTCTCCAATTCCTTCAGAGGATGTCACCATGGTGGGCTCCCTGCTTGATGGCCGTTGGAATCGTTCTCCTCATCGCTTCACACGCCTCGCTGTTCGCCTTTCTTGTCTACAAGTACATGACACGGGGCAGGTGGGGTTCATAAAATGAAAAGAAGGTTTATGAAAACAATTGCTCACATGAGCACCAGAGTTTCCCCAATGTAGACGTGGTGGAGCAAATCCTTGATCCCCACCAGGTCCTTTTGCCAAACCCCTCCACCAAGCAGGGGCCGGCCTAGTGGAGTCTACTCTGTTGTCTCTGTGGAAAGAGGTTTTTCGTGAGAAATCTCCTCTGGTTCAAATCAAGCAGTATTTTCCCCTCAGGAACTTTTCTTACATCTCTAGTGGACACTGTGAGCAGAGCAGCGGAAAGAAAGGATTCCCTGGATAGAAGCACCCCGTCTCCCAAACTTTTGGGAACCAACAGTACTGCTGGTTTAATGTAACAGCTGAAAATGAAAAAGTCTTTGTCCCCAAAACCCAAGAAAAGAAGAGCAAACATCTTGGGTTGATTGGAGGCGCTTGTGAAAATAAGTCAACATCGTACTTAGTTTATGGTCAAGTTGAAAGAGCAACACATATTTAACGGGACTATTTGGAATTGGATTAATTTTGGGATTTCTGACATGTCATTTGGTCGTTGACTGAACTAAAATATAATTCGAAAAATAATGGTTGGTCCATTAATATCTTTAAATTTAAGGCATAGAAAGATCTCCACTGCCTTTTCATTCACTCGAGCTTTAAAGAAAAAGAAGCAGAATGAGGTTGCAATATTGTTTAAAAAATCTTTCTTTTCTTTAATAAGGTAATGGAAAGTCCATTTAGGATGCCGACTAGGCGACAAATTTCGTTTCCTTCCTTTCCCACACATTTCAAGGGAGGTTTGCCAAAAGATCACACTTTTCCTTGGATTTGTTTGTTTGACCCTTTTCCCATTACTCAGTGTGATCTTCTTTATTCTCAACCCCTTTTCTTCTCTGTGTCTCTGTGTCTTTGTGTTCCTGTGTCTTTGTGTCCTTGTGTCCCTGTGTCTTTGTGTCCCCGTGTCTTTGTGTCTGTCTTTGTATCTGTATCTCTTGATGTCTGTTTTGATATCTGTTTTGATGACTTCTAATGTTTGTCTAATGTCTGTCTAATGTCTGTACAATGTCTGTACAATGTCTGTACAATGTCTGTATAATGTCTGTATAATGTCTGTATAATGTCTGTATAATGTCTGTATGATATCTTAGAATGTTTCTGATCATCTCTTAGAACGTTTTAGATCACCATTGAATGGTATTTAACACTATTAGCTAGACTTCGACGATGGTACCTAACCATTCCATCGTCGGACTAATGGTGGACAACCATCGAAAACCATCGTTACCAATGTTTGCCTGACCCAAAAACCATCGGAAAACCATCATTTCCAATGATTGCCTGCAACCATTCCATTCAATGGTGATGGTACCCCTTAAAACCATTGGAACTTTTCAATGGTATCAAATACTTGCTATAAACTAGGACTGAATTGCTGCAAATGTCTGGAAAAGTCCCAATTTAGTGTTTGTGTGTGCTTATATAATCTATAATATAGATAATATAGATTCTATATGCCAAAATAACTGAACACTAGAACTGTTGGAGAATTTCAAAAGTCTGAAAAGCGACAATATTGCCCTATTTCCATGATCTAAACCATTGATAACCATCGTACCCAAAATTTGGAAAACCATCGAAAAACCATCGTTTCCAATGGTCTACCTGGGGAAAAAACATTTAATGGTGATGGTCGGAAGGTGACAAAATCATTGGAAAACCATCAGTGGCAATGGTGCTCTGAAAAAA
>JACLAC010014328.1_pt1 | contig 12585 bp, 12 predicted proteins | sample 8027881 | NCBI WGS metagenome assembly JACLAC01 (sample SAMN15725517, study PRJNA655200) | protist metagenome | isolation source: fluorescence activated cell sorting (FACS) single amplified genomes of... | place: Spain: Blaines Bay Microbial Observatory, Mediterranean Sea | collected 2016-01-19 | reverse complement strand
TTATTATTTTTCCAATAAAAAAATACAAGCAATGCGGTTAAAAACATTGCAGGTTTAAATATTAGGTATTGCGGAAACGTCCTAGAAGCTCTACTTATTGATAAACTTCCATCCAGATATGGAATTGAAAAACCAGATCTTCCAATTTGATCTACTGCAAAATAAGTATTTTCAAGAAATTCAGGATTTTGTGAAATTATTAAACATAAATTTATTCCTAATAGCGGAATGATAAAAATTCCTAAACTCAATTTTCTAATTTGAGTTATTTCTTTCATAGATATATTGATTATTTTCTCTTATTTCTTTTTCTAGCTCTTCTTTTCTTTGAGCCAATTTTCCTACGCCCTCGATGTTTTTTAGGATAACCCATTTTTTTGCCCCCTTTTGTATATCTTGTTGTATAAAATTTATGTAAGTTTCAATTATACTTATTTTATGAAAAAGTCTATAAGCACATTTTTAAAACATCCAACAAAAGATAGCACAAATAGGTCCGCCAATCCTCCAGTTACAAGAGCATCTACAATACTTTTTAACTCAATGCAGGAACTTTTACAGCATGAAAAAAAGATAAAAGCCAATAAAAAAGTTAGCTATTATAGCTACGGCAGATATGGAAGCTCAACAACTATAGAATTAGAGAATATTCTTAAAGAATTAGAACAAGCCTATCATGTTTTCTTAACAGGCACTGGATTTGGCGGGGTTGCTCTTGCGATTATGAGCTTATGTAGACCTGGAGACGAAATTTTAGTTTCAGATAATGTATATGGACCGACGAAAGAAATATCTGAACATCTTGTAAAAGAATTTAATATTAATTCAAAATTTTATGATCCAGATAATTTTGCAGATTTAAAGAATAAAATCACAAAAAAAACTAAGATGATAATAGTAGAAAACCCAGGAAGTAGTACTTTTGAATTTCAAGATCTTTCAAAAATTATCAAGGTTGCAAAAAGAAAAAATATTTTAACTTTTTTAGATAATACTTGGGGCACAGCTTTACACTTAAAACCTCTTAAAATCGGTTTTGATTTATCTTTCTGCTCCGCTACAAAATATTATTCGGGTCATTCTGATGCGATGGGTGGTTCTTTGGCAGTAAATAAAAAAGTTTTTAAAAAAGTAATGTTTTTTTACAAACTATCAGGTTACAGGATGTCTGCAGATGAAGCTTATCTTATTATTAGAGGTTTAAGAACTTTAGATGTCAGACTTAAAAAGCATTTTGAAAACACAAAAATAGTTATTAATTTTTTAAAAAAACAAAAAAAGATAAAAGAAATACTTTATCCTTACAAACCCTCTTCTAAAAATTACAAACTATGGAAAAAATATTACTCAGGAGCCAACGGTTTGTTTTCTATAGTTGTAAAGAGCAAAAAGAAATCATCTGTAGTCAAATTTGTTAATTCATTAGAGTTATTTGGAATTGGTTACAGCTGGGGTGGTTTTGAAAGCCTTGTTCTTTTACAGGATTTAAGGGCTAGAACAAAATATACTGAACCAAGAAAATATTTTAGATTTGCTAAAGATGAACATATTGTAAGACTTCACATAGGCTTAGAAGATCCTAAAGATTTAATTGAAGATTTAAAACAATCTTTAAGATACATTAAATAATGTCAGAAAAATTTATTCCCAATAAGTTAGCTCTTATCACTTTAATTGCTGCAAGTTCAGTAATTTTAGTTTCGATGGGTTTAAGGCAAACTTTTGGATTATTTTTTAGCGCTTTTGAGGAAGGACTAAATTGTACAAGAACAGAATTTGGTTTAGCAATAGGATTGCAAATGTTATTCTGGGGAATATTTGCACCAATATTTGGTATTCTAGCAGATAAATTTGGAGGCAATAAAGCAGTTTTTATTGGTTTTATAATTTTCGGTTTAGGTATTTACATGCTTTATTCTGGCCCAAATACAGGAATTTTTTTTCAAATTAGCTTAGGTGTTTTGGTTGGAACTGCGCTAGGAGCTACTGCAATGAGTGTCCCGGTTTCAGAAGTGGGTAAACATTTCCCTAATGAGAAAAGAACGGTAGCTACCGGCATTGTCACTGCTGCAGCCTCCGTAGGATATTTTTTAGCCCCTTTGTTTACACAATACACTCTTGGAACTGTAGGCTGGGAACAAACTTTAAAATATTTTATGTACTTTATTTTATTTGGTCTCATTACTTCATTATTTATCTTACCCAAAAAAGTGGCACCTATTTTAAAAACTGAAAAAAGTCAGAACTTCATGGAGGCTATGAAAGAAGCTTTTTCTCACAAAGGATATGTTTTGTTAGTAGCTGGGTTTTTTGTATGTGGATTTCAAATAACTCTAGTTGGCACTCATGTACCAGGCTATATGCAGGATAGAGGATTGGGCGGATGGACTGCTACAATAATTTTATCTTTAATAGGATTATTTAATATAATTGGTACTTTAGGAATTGGCTATCTGGGAACTAAGTACAGTAAAAAAATTTTGTTAAGCATTCTTTATTTTTTAAGAGCAGTTATAATAGCCATTTTTATATTTTCTCCGCCTTCAATTTACATGTCTATATTTTTTGGAATTACTTTTGGTCTTCTTTGGTTATCAACTGTACCTCCTACCAATGGAATTGTTGCTCAAATTTTTGGCACAAAATATTTAAGCACTCTTTTTGGAATAGTTTTTTTCAGCCACCAATTAGGGGCTTTCGCAGGATCTTTCTTGGGAGGTCTGTTCTATGATCTATATGGGTCCTATGATTACGCATGGTATATTGCTATAGCATTATCTTTATTTGCAACACTCGTGCATTTACCAATAGATGAAAAGCCAATAGATCGTAAATTACAGCAAGCCTAAGCTTTGTGGATAAGACACCTTCAAGTTGTAAATAGAGTCTAATTTAGAATCATAAGTGAATCAAAAGGTGAACATTGAAATGAGAAATTGATTGGTTGTGGATAATTATTTTTGTTTAAATTTGAATTTCTATTTAGTAGAGTTTTTAAAGTAAATAATAATATTCATTTAAAAATACAATATAGGAGCAAAAATGTTTTCAAAAGAATTAGGAGAAAAATTAGATCAATATCACTTGTTAAAACACCCTTTTTATCAAATCTATTGGAATGAAGGTAAATTAAATAGAGAAATTATTAAAGATTACGCTGAACAATATTATCAGCACGTGAAAGCATTCCCAAGATACATTAGTGCAACGCATTCAATTTGTGATGATATTGAAAAAAGAAGAATACTTTTAGAAAATTTACAAGACGAAGAAAATAAAGATGGAGACCATCCGAAGCTTTGGAAAAATTTTGCTAAAGCAATGGGTGCGGACGAAAAAGAAATCGAAAATGTAAAACAAGAATCGTTTACAAAAGAAATGATTAACAATTTTTTTTCTCAAGCTAGAAAATCATATGCTGAGGGATTAGCATCATTATACACTTACGAGAGACAAATACCTGAGATAGCAGAAACAAAAATACAGGGTCTTAAAAAATTTTATGGAGTAAGCTCAAAAGAAGGTTTAGAATTTTTCGAAGCTCATAAATCTGCTGATGTCATCCATAGAGCTGAGTGTGAAAAATTGTTAGACGGTCTTTCTAAAGAAGAACAAATAAAAGCAGAGAAAGCTTCTTTAACAACAGCTAAGTTTCTTTGGAACTTTTTAAGTGGTATGACTGCTAAGCACAAATTGGAACAAGTAGCAGCTTAAAGTCATTTAATAAAAATGAAGAACGACAATCACGTTTGGGATAACAAACTCCCAACGGCACAAATGCTAGGTCGGTGGCAACCTTGGCATGCTGGACATCAGAAACTTTTTGAAGAAATATTAAAAAAAACTGGACAAGTAAACATAATGGTTAGAGATGTTAAAGGAGTTGAAGATAATCCATTTGATTTTGAGACAGTAAAAAAGAATATCTTTGTAGCTCTAAAAGATTATAAAAATAGAATTCAAGTTACTCTAGTCCCAAATATAACTAACATTTGTTATGGAAGAGGAGTTGGTTATAAAATAGAAGAAATAGTTCTAGATGAAAAAACTCAACAAATTTCCGCAACTAAGATAAGAGAACAGATGAGAAAAGACGGAAAACTGAAATAATTGCGAGCCATTCTCACTTGACCTGCTATTAACTCAAATATATAAAATACTTCGATCGAGGGGATAATAACATTATGTTTTACAACAATCCATTTTCTGGATTAACAGAATTAGTGCCACCACTGGCCATACAAGGATTCACTATTCTTATGGTTGGTTTAGTAATCCTAGGTACCTTGATGGATATAATTCATAAAAAAAATGTAAAGTATTTTTTCAATAATGCTAAGAAGGCTAAAAAAAATGCTAAAGTTCAATTATCAACCACTCAAAGAACTTCAGTAATTTTAAAAACAGTTGCACATGACATCGCTACTACTGCTGAATTAGGCAGAGGTAAAAGAAGAGTTGCGCATGTGCTTGGTATGTACGGCACTATTATTTTTTGGATTACATCAGCATTGTTAATATTTTCATTTCCAACAGCTGGTTCTTCAACACCATCAAGTATAACTGTAATGTGGCATGCTGGAGCAATAATTACCTGTCTTGGAGGTTATTGGTTTTGGTTTTTTTTAAGAGTGGACGTGCTCGCTGAAGCACATCCTTGGTATAGGATAATACAAGCAGATTTATTTGTTCTAGCTCTTTTGGCTTGTGCAACGTTTGGTTTAGCCTGGTCATTTACTCAATATTCTGGAATGACAGGTTTAAGCTATCTATTTTTAATTTTATATATTGTTTCAAACCTAATCTTGTTTGGTGGTGTTTATTGGTCTAAATTTGCACACATGTTTTATAAGCCTGGAGCAGCTATTCAAAAGAATTTAGCAGAAGCAGATGGATCTAGAGACAATTTGCCTCCACCAGCTGATGCTCCACAACAGTTTGGGTTGGGTATAAAGAGAGAACAACCAAAGCATTATTAGGATATTTATGTTAATAAAAAATAAAAGGATAAAATAATTTATGTCAACTTTTGTATACATGACGCGATGTGATGGATGCGGACACTGTGTAGATATTTGCCCATCAGATATCATGCATATAGACGAAACTATAAGACGAGCTAAAAATATTGAGCCGAATTTTTGTTGGGAATGTTATTCTTGTGTAAAAGCTTGCCCAAATCATGCGATAGATGTTAGAGGTTATGCAGATTTTGCACCTATGGGCCACAGTGTAAGAGTTAGACGTGAAGAAGAAAAGGGAACTATATCTTGGAGAATTAAATTTAGAAATGGTACTGAAAAAAACTTTGTATCTCCAATAACAACTAAACCTTGGGGAAAATTTATTCCTAAACTATCTGAAGAGGATAAACCCAATCAGGGAGAAATTACCACACAAAGACTTTACACAGAACCAAATGGGTTAAATATCGATGGAGATCTTCCAACAATAAATAAGAATACATTTAAAAAAGGTGTTTACTATTAATGGCAAAAATTAATACACATGTTGAAGAAAGCGATGTTTTAATTATCGGCGGCGGTATGGCCGGTACAGGCGCAACCTTTGAAGCTAGACATTGGGGAAGAGATTTAAAAATAGTTTGTGTTGAAAAAGCAAATATTGATCGTAGCGGTGCTGTTGCACAAGGCCTTTACGCAATTAATTGTTACATGGGAATGCAATGGAATGAAAACCAACCAGAAGACCATGTAAGATATGCTCGAAATGATTTAATGGGAATGGTCAGAGAAGATTTAGGCTATGACATGGCCCGTCATGTAGACTCAACTGTACATATGTTTGATGAATGGGGTTTACCTATGATGAAAAATGAAAAAACTGGAAGATATTTGAGAGAAGGTAAATGGCAAATAATGATCCATGGTGAAAGTTATAAACCAATAGTTGCTGAGGCAGCAAAAAAGTCTGCAGATAAAATTTTTAATAGAATTATGGTTACTCATCTTTTAATGGATGATGAAAAGGAAAATAGAATTGGTGGAGCAGTTGGATTTAATATGAGGACTGGAGATTACCACGTATTTAAAGCAAAAACAGTTATTGTAGCTGCTGGTGGTGCATCACACATATTTAAACCTAGAGCAGTCGGAGAAGGAATGGGAAGAACATGGTACGCACCATGGAGTAATGGTTCTGCTTATGCATTGCCCATTGCGGTTGGTGCAAAGATGACACAAATGGAAAATAGAATTGTTTTATGTAGATTTAAAGATGGTTATGGTCCAGTAGGCGCATATTTTTTACATTTAAAAACTTACACTCAAAATGCTAATGGGGAAAATTACGAGAAGAAATGGTATGATCATACTAAAAATTTAGTTGGTGAATATATTGATCATCACCCTACACCTACATGTTTAAGAAATCATGCTTTTATTCAAGAAGTTATGGCAGGCGGGGGGCCTATCCAAATGGTAACAAAAGAAGCTTTTCAAGATCCACACTTAGAAACTGTTGGCTGGGAAAATTTTTTAGGAATGACTGTTGGTCAGGCTGTAGTATGGGCTTCACAAAATATTGATCCAAAATATACAAATCCAGAATTAACAACTTCTGAGCCCTATGTAATGGGATCCCATGCAACTTGTTCAGGGGCTTGGGTTAGTGGACCAGAAGATCTTTCGCCTCCAGAATATTTCTGGGGTTATAATAGAATGTTAACTGTTGAGGGTCTTTTTGGAGCAGGAGACACAGTTGGAGGAAGCGCTCATAAGTTTTCTTCAGGATCATTTACAGAAGGACGTCTAGCGGCTAAGGCAGCTTGTAAATACATAGAAGATAAAAAAGCTGAAGGAATTAAAGTTAGTGAAAAGCAATATACAGACCTTAAAGAGGTAATTTATAAACCTCTTGAAAATTATACTGTTGGAAGAAATGAAATAACAGGTGGAACTGTCTCTCCAAGTTATATTTCTCCAATTCAAGGACTTCAAAGACTTCAAAGAATAATGGATGAATACGTTGGTGGTATAGCAACTAATTATATGACTAACGAAAACATGCTTAACAGAGGTTTAGAGCTATTAAAATGGCTAGAAGAAGATTTAGAAAATGTTGGAGCTGAAGATTATCATCAATTAATGAGAGCATGGGAATTAAAACACAGAACTATTACTTCTCAGTGTGTAACAGAACATACAAAATTTAGAGAAGAAACGCGTTGGCCAGGGTACTATTACAGAGGCGATCACTTAAAACTTGATGATGAAAATTGGCACTGTTTAACAGTTTCTAGAAGAGATCCTAAAACTAAAGAGTTCACCATGGAAAAGGTTCCTGTATATCATATTGTAGACGACAAAAAGGAAAAGAAAGCTTCATAAATTTTAATGGAGTTACTTGAAAAATCCGATAAAGAGATTCAAGAAATAGCTCAACCTATTTGGGATAATTTAGTAAAAACCTCAAACATCAAAGACTATGGTGGCTTTACAAGAGATTTTTCATCTCAAATGCTTTATGGAGCAAATGAAGTAGAGCTAGGAAAACAATGGGCAAATAACAAATTATTAACTAGTTTATCTGAAAAACAGGAGTTTTTAGGCTGCATAAGAAGAGCTAAATTTATCACTGTTCTTTATAAACAAACTAGTAACACTATGCCCGGAGAGTTTCTGGGACGACTGGTTCTTGGTGTTGAAGATGAATCAGTGAAAATATTTGGAGCAACTATTTACTAGGTGCGTCAAGTTGTCAAAATATAATTTTTTGAAATACATTGATCATATGTTACACCAAATTAATGTTCGCTCTTAATATTAATCAAAAATTTAAATCAAAATTATTAAATTTCTTTAACATTAAATTATTTCTTCAAATAGGTTTATCAGCATTTTGGGCAGTGATTCTTACTGGCACCTTCATTAAGTTTTTTTAATTAGATATTTTCAAAAAAACTAAACTTTTAAGGCTTTTCTATTCATTGACATAGTTATATTAGAGGCATACTTAGGTGTATGCTTGAAATTTATCTACCTATAGCACAAGTTAATGTAGATATTTTTTTACTTCTTTTTTTAAGCTTTTCAGTAGGAGTTTTATCAGGACTATTTGGAGTAGGTGGAGGTTTTTTAATGACCCCATTTTTGATTTTCATGGGAATTCCACCAGTTTATGCAGTACCTAATGAAGTAAATAATATTTTAGCTACTTCAGTATCAGGATCTCTAACTCACTGGTTTAAGAATACATTAGATTACAAAATGGGATTATTAATAGTAAGTGGAGGTGTTGTAGGAACCCTCTTGGGAATTACTACATTTACATATTTTTCAGAAATTGGAAAAATTAGTTTAATTATTTCTCTATTATATATGTATCTGCTAGCAATCGTTGGTACTTTAATGATTATCGAAGGAGTTAAAGAAGTAGATCAAGCTAGAAAAAAAATTATTATTAAAAAAAAATTACATGAACATAATTGGTTTCAAGGACTTCCATTTAGAACTCGCTTCCCTAAATCAAAATTATATGAAAGTGCTTTAACACCTATTTTACTTGGTTTAGTGGTCGGATTTGTTGCTGCTATGATGGGAATAGGCGGTGCGTTTCTAATGGTTCCAGCTATGATTTATATAGTAGGAATGCCTGTCAAATTAATACCAGGAACCTCTCTATTTGTTACAATTTTTATTAGCGCTATCGTAACTATACTTCATGCGTTTAATTATGGATCAATTGATCTGACTTTAGTAGTACCACTAATACTTGGATCAATTTTAGGCGTTCAGTTAGGGCAAAAGTTAGGTCAATACTTAGATAGTTCACATTTAAAAACATTGTTTGCTCTATTACTATGTGCTGTAGCTATTGCCATTGCATATGACTCTTTCTTTAGAGATAAGACAAATGAAATTGCGAATAATCAAGTGGTAAGTAACGATTTAAATATTTTTGCAGAATTTACACTAAGATTTTCAAATGAGTCACCTTTATTATATGGAGCTTTTGCAATAATTTTAGCTATCGCCTTGGGAGCTCTAGCTGCTTGGATGAGAAGATTTATGAGCCCGATTGTTAAAAAATTACTGAGTGATTTTAGAAGCAAAAACCAGACTAAAAAAGAAGAAGTTAAATTCCCGGAGAAGTAATAAATTACGCGCTTCTGTAAAGTTTTGTCATAACAAACTCTTTATGACCCAAGGCCTCTGCACAAGTCAATCTTCCGTTAGCAACTCTTAACATTGTTTTGATTAATTCATCTCCTGCTTGGGATAAATTCATTTCTCTAGATAAAATTTTTGAAACATCACAATCTACGTGCTCTTTCATTAATTTTGCTGTTAAAGGGTTAGCAGTAAGTTTAACAACTGGCTCGATTGGGTTTCCTATAATGTTTCCTTGCCCAGTTGGGAATAAATGAATATTAAAACCACCTGCAGCTTGTAAAGTTACACATTCTGCTGCAGCTGAAGAAGTATCCATAAAATACAAACCTTTACCTTTTTTTGGTTCTTCTGCAGGCTCAAGTACATCAATGAACTTTAAGTTACCAATCTTTTGAAAGTTTCCAAAAGCTTTCTCTTCTATTGTAGTTAATCCACCAGCTATATTACCAGCTGTTGGTTGACTTTCGGAAAGATCATCAGTTGCTTCTTTTAGAATAAAATCATTGTATGAAGTCCATGTTTTCATAAACTTGTCTTTTGCTTCTTGCGTTGCGCCTCTAGCCGCACATACTGTTTCTGCACCAGTCAATTCAGAAGTTTCTCCAAAACATAGATGCACACCAAAAGGTTCTAATTTTTCCATCAAATTTCCGACTGTTGGGTTTGAAGCTAATCCTGATGTAGTATCTGACTCTCCGCATTTAACAGATATCCATAAATCACTTAGCGGACACTCTTCTCTTTGTTTTTCAGAAGCCCATTGAGAAAATTCTTGAGCTTTTTTAGAAGCTTTCATAATTGTACCAATATCGCCGGTTCTTTCTATGTGAAAGCCTTCTACTGGTTTTCCAGTTTTAGCAATTTCATCTACGATTCTTTTTGTCCATTTAGGCTCTATTCCGATAACTATGACTGCAGCTACATTTGGATTTTTTCCAGTTCCAATCATTGTTCTAAAATGTAATTCAAGATCAGCGCCGAATTGTAATCTTCCGTAAGAGTGGGGTAAAGCAATAGTTCCTTTTATATTATTTGCTACAGCTTCTGCACATGCGTTTGAAATATCATCAACCGGAAGAATTATTACGTGGTTTCTTGTTCCAGCTCTACCATTCTCTCTTTTGTAACCTAAAAAACTTTTTGGAATTTCCATTAAATTACCATTTCTTTGTTTTCACATTATGAACATGAACGTGATCACCTTTTTTTATTGATTTAACGACTTTACCTATATCGTGCCCATATTTTAAAATTGTATCACCTTCTTTTAGATCTTTAAGTGCAATTTTGTGACCTAATGGAACTTCATTTGTAGAACTGACTTTGACAGTTTTGTCATTTTCCATTATCCAAGCACTACAATTTTGGCCTTTTTTGGTTTTTTCTATTACGACAACTCCAACGTTATCTTTTTCGTCGTGAATAATAAGGTCTGGCTGTGACATAAAATATTTAATGGATATAGACTAAATTTTGATATATTTAAAGGAAGTTTTTTTATAATTTTTAAAGGAATTCTATGGCTAAAATGACAACAGAAGAAGCTTTTGTAAAAGTTTTACAAATGCATGGTATTGAACACGCATTTGGAATAATAGGGTCTGCTTTTATGCCTATCTCTGATATTTTTCCAGATGCAGGCATTACATTTTGGGATGTAGCTCATGAGACTAATGGTGGATTAATTGCCGATGGCTACACAAGAGCAACAGGAAAAATGTCAATGGTTATTGCTCAGAACGGGCCAGGTATTACCGGATTAGTTACACCGATTAAAACTGCTTATTGGAATCATACACCTTTACTTTTAGTAACTCCCCAAGCAGCAAACAAAACAATGGGACAAGGTGGATTTCAAGAAGTAGAGCAAATGAATTTATTTAAAGACATGGTTTGTTATCAAGAAGAAGTGAGAGATCCATCAAGAATGGCAGAAGTTCTAAATAGAGTCATCGAAAAAGCAATTAGGGGATCAGCACCAGCTCAAATTAATGTACCACGAGATTATTGGACTCAAGTCATTGATATAGATTTACCACCAATCGTTAGATTAGAAAGACAAGCAGGAGGAGCAGAGGCAATTGATAAAGCTGCAAAATTATTATCTGAGGCAAAATTCCCAGTTATTTTATCTGGAGCTGGAGTAGTTATTGGTGGAGCAATTAATGACTGTGTAAAATTAGCAGAGAAATTAGACTCTCCAGTTTGCTCAGGCTACCAACATAATGATAGCTTTCCAGGCAGCCACCCTTTAGCTGTAGGACCTCTAGGATATAATGGTTCAAAAGCAGGAATGGAGTTGATTTCTAAGGCAGATGTAGTTTTAGCTTTAGGCACAAGGCTAAATCCTTTTTCTACACTACCAGGATATGGAATAGATTATTGGCCAAAAAATGCGAAAATAATTCAAGTTGATATGAATTCTGACAGAATAGGATTAACTAAAAAAGTAACTGTAGGAATTTGTGGTGATGCAAAACTTGTTGCACAACAATTATTAAGCAAACTATCACCAAAAGCTGGTGACACAGATAGAAAGAAAAGAAAAGATTTAATTCATCAGACCAAATCAGCATGGTTACAAAAATTATCGAGTCTAGATCATGAAGACGATGATCCAGGTACTGTTTGGAATAAGGAAGCGAGAGAAAGAGATAAAGACAGAATGTCCCCAAGGCAAGCGTGGAGAGCTATACAGGCAGGAATGCCAGAGGATGTAATCATATCAAGTGATATTGGAAATAATTGTGCAATAGGTAATGCTTACCCAACTTTTGAGAAAGGAAGAAAATATTTAGCGCCTGGTTTATTTGGACCTTGTGGTTATGGATTTCCCGCAATTTTAGGAGCAAAAATTGGTTGCTCTGAAACACCTGTAATTGGATTTGCTGGTGACGGAGCTTTTGGAATAAGCATGAACGAGATGAGCTCGTGTGCTCGAAAAGAATGGCCTGCCATTTCAATGGTTATTTTTAGAAATTATCAATGGGGAGCAGAAAAAAGAAATTCTATTTTATGGTTTGACGATAATTTTATTGGAACTGAATTAGATCCAGAATTAAGCTATGCCAAAGTTGCTAATGCTTGTGGTTTAAAAGGTGTAACGGTAAAGACTATGGAAGAGACCACTAAAGCAATAAAACAATCTTGTGAAGATCAAAAAAAAGGAATTACAACTTTTATCGAAGTTATTTTGAATCAAGAGTTAGGTGAACCATTTAGAAGAGACGCAATGAAAAAACCTGTTAAAGTTGCAGGAATTAAAAAAGATGACATGCGTTTCCAGAAAAATTTGAACAATTAATAATTAAGATTATTTAAAATTTTCTTTAGATACATTTCTGCGTGATATTGATCTTTTAGATGAGAGGCGACATCTCCTTCAATAAATATGTCATTTATTTCTGTTTTAGAGAAATCAAAATTTGAAAAATTTAAGTGATACAATCTT
>JACLAC010024111.1_pt1 | contig 12586 bp, 1 predicted proteins | sample 8027881 | NCBI WGS metagenome assembly JACLAC01 (sample SAMN15725517, study PRJNA655200) | protist metagenome | isolation source: fluorescence activated cell sorting (FACS) single amplified genomes of... | place: Spain: Blaines Bay Microbial Observatory, Mediterranean Sea | collected 2016-01-19 | reverse complement strand
CCCGTCCCACCGGAAATCAAAGGTTGCATGGATTTAAGCGGAGATGAAGGCGACAATGGCCCCAATGGAAATCCTTCAAGCCAGGAAGTTGAGCACGAAAAGGCTCCTTCTGAGAGGATAGGTTTCTCTTGCCAAATGGACTCTACGAAAGCGATTTTGTCCACTATAACAGGGATACATAACGGGAAAAAAGACCATCATGTTATAGTGCGTGTTTTCGATGGTTCAATCACATTTTTAACACATGACAAGGGGCAGAACATGCAAGGGCAAGCGACAATGCTCCGTGATAGTTTTTCATTTTATGAACAGTACAGTGGCGACAAGCATAGTCGGGAACGTTGTGAAAGTGAACCTGAAAAAGATGCAGTCGAGTTTAAAATAAATCTAAATACAGTGATTCAGTGCTTGTCAATATTTGGCACCGCAAATGCTAAGTCCACATCGTTGCGGATGGACTACAACGACTGGACAAATGAATTTCGACTGATATTACAGCATGGCAAAGGAGCTTTGACGGAGTGCTCAGTGCAGACGCTTGTTGACGATATACAGTTGCCAAATTACTTTCTTGCTTTTGGAGAGTCAGAAACAATTGGTGAACTTATTGTTCTGTCTGAATCTTTGCGCGACGCATTCAGTGAAATTTATAGCATGTGCGTATCCTCTATTCACTTCTACTTTAAATGTGGCACACACTAACCTCCTTTTGCTAACTGACCCATCAAATATTAAATGCGGACTATTATAACTAGGCCTGGAGCGGCATCAGTAAACTTGATGCTTAGTCGAGACGCCCCATTTTTCCAGCTAGTAGCAGTTGGAAATAATAGTCGCTGTGAAATAGAATTTCCCCACGGGTCCGAGTCCTTTTCAAGTTTTAACTGCAAAGTTTCTAGTGCACATTACACATACCAGTTGTCTTTACTACAAAATGCCTTGAAAGCATTGAGCGATTCAACACAAACATTTTTACGTCTGAACAAAGATGGGATGCTCTGTTTACAACATAAATTGAGCCATAGTCAATCGGAATTAAGTTTTGTTGAATTTATAGTTTTACCAGAAGAAAATCAAAGCGAAAATCAAGCATACTCAAGTGCAGATGATAATGAAACTGCGGTGGAACGTAGATATGGAGAGAATGCATCGGATGAGACAAGGCGTGAGGAGGATGCGGCGTCTTCTCAGCAGGACGATGACCTTACTTTCTGGGATGACTGAAGGAACGTTGCACAATATATTACATATATACTCTAACATTCACGTCACGTCATTCAATCGGATCAACATTAGCTTGGCACCACGCTTAACACAAAAGTAGTTATCCTGTATAGCTGTGGTGTGTTGTGTTGTTTCAATAATAATAATAAAAAATAGTAGAAAATATAATAATATATAAAAAAAAATAAGAAAGCTTTTTAGTCTGTTCATGGTTATCCATTATTTTTGCTTTGAGATAAATAATAATCGAAACGACGACGGGTCTAATCTAGATGCTTCACTCATCACTCATTAAAATTATTTAAATTATCATGGGTAACAACTATTTCGATAGGGTTTAAGGTTATCATTGATGATTAAAAAGAGGAATTTTTTTTTTCAGGATAGTAGTAGTAACATGTATGTATTAGTAGTGTCTTCATTAAAAAAATAATAAAAGTAATAATAATTCTCTTTATATTACGGGGGCAATTTCTTCAATTAAATTTCGCATTCTGCAATTGATCAAAACACCCCGAACAAACTCCATGCCCACAAACTGTAGATATCCTCATTTTGTGTGTTTCGAAGCACACGCAACACTCGGACGATACAAATGTGGAAAGCCACTCCTTGACCGGTACTATTGCACGGCACTGAGGGCAATGTATTTTGGCCTTGGCTTTGAGATTGCTGTTTTGGCGCTCGGGCGAGGGGGCAACAGCAGTTTTTGAAAGGCGCAAACTTTCGTCGCTTAAACTTTTAGAGGCAGTATCGCCATTGGCCTCAATAGGCAAAACCTTAAGCGCATTTCCTTTCGTTTTTTTTCTTTCTTTACCCTTCCCACCAATACATAATAACAGTGCCATCAGTTTGAACAATTTTGTCTTTTGCTCATACAGCAACCAGCATACGACTGCAAGACCTAATACGCCCAGTAATATTAGCAGAATAGCCATACTTTTTGTAATTTGCCATATTATAGCCAGGCATGTCACATACGCAGATACAACGTAAAGGATAGTTTTTGCGGGATTCATGTAGGACACCAGGCACGGCTTCGACTTGTAATTATAACCCGCCAACACAATGCATATTAGTGCTTGTACTATCAGCACAAACAGTGTGTTTAAATCGGCGTAAAATGTCGACAAAATTGCAACAAATAAATCTGACTGCTTTTCTAATGTTATGAACGAGGCATCAAACTTTATGTCGAGACCTTTATTCATAAACTGAAATGTCGGGATTAACATGGTCGCAAGAGGGTAAAACAACACGATGGCAATTCCTGCTGCAAGCATATAGATGTAGTGGGCAAGACTATCCAATGAAAAGCATTCGACCGATGGGTCTGCTAGGAGCATAAACATTTTTCCTTGGCGATCATATCCGCAGGCAAAGGCTGATACCAGTGTTACCATAACGCCAAAAAAAAATGTATTGCTGATAATATTTAAAGAAAGCATGTACAACCCTTCCTTTGAACACATTTTGGCCTTTCGTCCGTTTTCTCCCAGTCCCATTTTCCCTTCTCTTGCACGCCGTATAGCGCGCCGTGTGAATAACGGGAACAAAACGGCTACTGTAACAGCCCCGCCTAAAATTAGCTGAAATGTGCTGGTATAGCTTGGTGGGAGCTTCATTTGTGGTATATGAGCCGCAACTTGCAAATACATTGTCGAGTCGTCTTCTGAAGCTAGAGAACTGCTTGTTTCAGTCCCATTACCAGTACTTTGAAGCTCCGGCGTGGACTCGTATGCCAAAGGACCGTTTGCCATCGCTATTGACACGTATTGCAAGAAGCGGCCAATGTAATTGTTGTATAAAGCCATGAAATTTTCTGTCGATCGCCAGTCAACTGACACATTGGTGTCAACATTTTTTTTGTTTCGGACCTCCTCGCGGGCTTCGATAGTAATGTCATAAATGATTTTGCTAATCTTGCTCCATGGAACCCGATGCTCAGTCTTTTGAAGCATTAATTCATAAGCAACAGAATGCTTGGTTTTTCTTATTTCTGCCACTGCTACATTCTTTCCATGACTATCACCAGAGTACGTACTAGTAGATAGACCTAAGGTGTCAAATTCAATTATCAAATATGCATTGTTTTCCTTCACACCTGTAATGTAGAAAACATTTTTTCCACTCTGCGATTTTTTGCTGTCGCCTGCACTGACCGGCCACAGGCCATTTAAATGCTTCAGATCACGCTTACTCCCACCGTGATTAAAATTTGAAAATACAATTAATTGCCCTGGAACAACGTAATGCGGGGGTTTCTCTTTGAAATGAACTGCACCAATATTGCCATCGACAATAACTTTGTCCACCGGAATTGTAACACTTTCTTCTTGCACACGGCGTGTTTTCGTATCTTCCGCTTTTGAATCCTGCGAAACGGCCAGAAACGGCGCAGTGGCATCTTCGTCTTCTTTAGTACCAAATACTTTGTCAATTTGTCTTTCGATCCACGACTGCTTGGTCGTTTTTGTCTTGGCGGCCCCAACGTTTTCTCCATTTTCGGTATCTTCATCACCTTCACCATCCCTAACAGCTTCCTTCTTATTTTTTTTCTCAACTGAGGTTTCCGCTAATCGTCTGATAAATCGAGAAATAATGGTCGCCGCCTTATTGCGAATAATGCGCTTTCTAAATACTCGTTGCATTCTCAACGCTACTTTACATGCCTGATTTTCTCTTTTCAAGCTTTCGACACTCCAGCCAGATAATTTGGCATCGGCGTTCCAATTCATGCTCACTGACACTTGATTACGACGCCACTTTTTGTATATTGGACAATATCTTCTTAAATTACTGAAGCATAACTGGTGTGCCAAGTATGCTTTACGCATGTGTCGATACTGTGGGCCATGTTTCTGAACGTATACTTCATATAATGCTATGCAAAACATTTTAAAATTGTACCCTTTTGGTGGTATGTAATTGCTCTGGTTTCGTTTTTTGCGTTCAATGAACGTCTTGCGCTTGTAAATATCATGCAATATGTTATCACACCCCCTTGTCAGTAAACCAGCGTCCTCAATTACTTTTAGCATTCCATCATGTGATGTAAGTATCCCCGATAAACCTCTTTTTAACAGTTTCAATCGTTCTTGTGATATAGCTTTGCTTCCGGTTTGCTTCTTTACTTCTCCATTTAGGGAAAATGCTTCATGTGTCTCATCCATTTCTACATTGTATTTTTTGTGTATCTTTCGGAACAAGTGTTCTTCTTTCCCGTCATACATTTTCAACAAATTCAAAACTAATGCAAAATGAGCCTTTTGGGGGTTATGCTTCTTATAAAATTCTGTAACGTGATGATGCCAACGATTCTTTCGAACTTCTTCCTGTTTTAATGTTTCTCTCAAGGTTTCGATTGAATCCTTAGTCATAGTAGCTACTGGAGTTTTTTTCTTGGTGCGTGCAACTTTGGATACACCGTCATAACGATGAGTAACGGCATAGTGAGCAAAGACTTCTTCGAACGTTAGCCGAATTTTCTGCGATACATTGCCACACGTATTTTTCCAGCCCGAAAACGATTCCTGCAGGAGTTTTCTACCAAGTTTTCGACGTAACAAATTAACAACAACATCATTTGTAACTGGCGAAAATGCTAGACACACGCTAGGTACTACCTCGGCGGGCTGTTGTCGTAGCCCGTTGTTTGGACCAGATGTGTATTTGTAAGAACTCCCGTGTAACATCGGGATTTCGATGTACTCATGTCTTCTCACATAGCGTAACAGCTGAAATGAAGCCACAGTTGCCGATCCCATGATTTCACTTTTGTTTTTATCAGTGTCATTTAACTTCATCACCTTAAAGGAAATATTTGTTGGCCGCTGAAACAATATCCATCGCTTCGTACACACCATTTCTGAGGGAAAGATAGTATAACCACCAACGCTTTGTACGTCGGCAGTAGTATAAATTAATTGTGGCGTCCACGCTATATTGCTGCCGCTAGAATCATCTTTTCCAATATTTGTACTAGACATGCTTTCCAAATATACCTGGATACAAATTTTTGGGCGTAGAGCATTATTTGCTTTCGGCAAATTTCTCACACCAACGATCTTGACTCCAAGTTTAGAGTCCATGCTCAACTTCTTTTGGTTTTCTCTTTTCGATCGAATTTTTGCCTCCTTTAAGATCTCGTGCCTAGTTCTTCTTCTGATTGAGTGATCGCAAATCGCATATGCAAATTCGGCAATATTTAACTGGACCGATTTAATTGCAGATGCATTACTTGCTTGACCCAAGTTACGAAACAAATTTTGAGCTTTGCCGCGCGTCTTCTCTTTTCGTACCCCAAGTGAAATTAATCGCTGTATCAATTGAGCAAGCTCGGCAAATTTTTTAAACTTTGGATGCCGCTTTCGAAGTTTTTGTACAAACTGCAGGGCAGACTTTGTATCCTCCATTGCACAAAGTATTGCTGGTATCATAATCATAGGTTCCTTTCTCTGCTCATCTAAATCATGTGATACATATGCATCATCGAGGGAAGCTTGAAATTTTGAAAGCCCATAGTTTACACAGCATCGCAAGATCACATATTTTACTGATGTAGCATTATCTAATACGAGAATATTTAAAAGGCTCAACGCCTTATCATATTGCCTTGAGTCTCGATATTTTAAAGCTAAAACGAAGTTGCTCACTTCTTTTTGTTTTCGCTGTTGCCTCTCTTGTCGTTCTTTCTCCTTCCTAAGGCGAATGAGTTCTTTTTCCTCTTCACTTGCGAATTCGTGCTCTTGCTCTTGGAGGAGTCGCTCTCGTTGTCTTTCATATATTGAAAGCAGTTCGCATGCCTTGCAATCCTTGCTGCGCTTTTGAGCTTTCACATATGATGTATTTGTCTTGAGACAAGTTTCACAGAGGCGTAGAATTCGCTTGCCTACTCGATTATTGAATTCTGTGCCCCCAACAAGTACCACTTTCTTTCCATCATCCAGCGCACGTAGCATCGAGTTGTCGTGTGCAAGGTATCGCATTAAATCTTCATCTCCCTTGTCATACATAAGGTCGAATAAAGGCCGAACTATAGATTCTTTTCCATATACACCTTGTTCGTGAAGAATATGAATTATTTTCCGTACTACGTTTTTGGCCATTCTTTCTTTTTGTAAGCTCAAAAATGTACCGGAGGCAAAATTGGATGCCACGATAATCATTAGCATGCAAAAAAATGATATAACGCTCACCAGTACCCGCAGAAATGTCGCCGATTCGGTTGTCTCGCGAAAATTGGTGGAAAATGTTATTGGCAGAAGAATTCCAAAAGGAATAAGGCAGAAACAACAGCATAATAGAGACACGTAGGATATCAGAGCTGACGCATTGCCTCTATTTTGAAGCTTGTTTTTAAGAAGCCATAAAAATACGAAATAAGTACTGAATCCAGGAATTATCAAGGACATAGCAAAGCCACTTGAGACATAGTTTTCATCGCTTACCGCTCCACCTAAAAAGACCGATATAAAAGTAACCCCGACCATAAATGGCAACGCACAGCATAAACTTAAAAACACGTTGATATCATATTTACGTCGGTAGCGTAATCCAGCATTTCCAATACTATATACTATTCCACCAGATATAATTATATACATAATTCCTATTCGTCGTCGGTAAAGCGAAATGTTATGCGCCGCCACGAACCCAATCATAAGTACCAGAACCATTGCTAAATGCGAAGTCCATAAACTACAGCATGCAAAATTTAAAATTCGTTTAGTTTTCCTGCAATGTAGTATGTAAAACACACTGTATATCACAAATCCAACTGTGTAAGCTACTACACTTGCCCAAAGCAATGCACGAGCTTGTGCGCTTATTTCAAGCCAAATTAAGTTCGAAAAGAGAAAACCGTAAGGGAGAACAAAACCCACCACAAGCTTGAACAATACACTTATGGGCGACTGTGTATATAATTGCTGTTTTGGAGCATCTTTTGGTTTTACTGGCGTAGCTACATTCCCTTTTTGTACTTGATTAATTTTTAAAGTTACATCCATTTCCGTATTTAAAACAGGGATATCTCTTGCCAAACTTACCGTGAACCAAACTACAAGGGCAATAAGACTGTTCAAGGCAATTGAAAATTCGGTTTGAGATGAGTAAAGATCGTCTAATTTGACATGATGGTAAAGCACAAGGCCTGGAAGTGCAATGAAAACCGCTGATAATGCCACTAATTTAGTATCAATCTCAAATTTTGAAATGCAAAAGGGCGTCGTCCCAACCATATATAACATGCAAAAGTACTCGACAACAGCTGCTTTGGTAGACCACAAGCTATCGTTATGTAAAGTGGCGACCTCTAAAATTGCAGAAAACATGTAAAGAATGGTCAACACTAATAATGTGCCCACGGCAGCCTTTGGGTGGTTATACCTGCCAAGCATTTCTGCATACTCTATCACAAAACTAATCATACAGATTCCGCACACCAGAGTACGCCACAAAATACTTACAATGTATTCAAATTTCATATATGTGTGCACGAAATTATACCACGTTACAACAATTAACGACACTATTGGCAAAACGATGAACAAGAATAACAATAAGGTAACGCCAAGGATGCCATTCTTATTGAACACTGGCGCCCACTTCATTAGTCTCCCCATTGTCAGCACAATAAATTTGTTTGTGCTTCGTAATTTTTCTTCGAACTGCTTATCACATTTTAATTTTTCTGCCGTAATTTGGTCTAATGCTTTAAGCTTTTCTTGATTCAGTGAGTCAATTTTTTTCGCCAACTGAGACTCTGCATGACGCAAAAAATTGGACCCAGATTTTATTTTATTGACTAAAAATTTAGTTTTTTTCAATAAATTTTGAGCCGTTACATCTTCCTTTACACTTCGCGATAAGGCAACAGTCAGTTTTAACTTTGTTTTGGCCTTTTGCCATTTGGATTTTAAGCCAGATTGTTTTAAAGCATACCCATCTTCAACTGTAAGCATTTTGCGTTGTGTAGAGCTGTTATCGCCATACTTAATTTCAAAGGCTTCGCATAGTTGCAGCCATTGCTCGCTTGTTTCATTTAAATGTTTTATGAAAAATAAGTCAATGTTTGCACTTTCATGGTGTATAGAGGCCCCTCTAATACTTTTGTAAGATGCTACAAACGACTCTAACAAATTTGCTCTATACACAAGCTCATCGCGAGATCTTGTCGCTTTCATTTTCAATTTTTGTGTGACTCTACTTTCACCACCGGATCCAGACCTTGCAGACTTGGATGCCATTACATCTAATTTGTACCTTATTGCCTCGGTATCCTTCTTTATGGATGATATCCGCAAAGTGTACTGGTCATCAATCATTTCGATTGAGCGTGAACACTTGCTTGAGATATTTAAGCTATTTGTATTATATTTGTGTGAATACATATTTTCAATATCACCCAGTATAGTTTCGATGAGCTTTTGCTTTTTAGAGTTAGCAGCTTCTTGCGCTTTCTCCAACTTTGCATCAAACCGACTGATATCTTGAATTAAGTGTAATTGCTTCATCAAATTTCGTTTTTGGCGAAGTAAGCGAAACCCTTTTACCACTATCTTATGTTCACTTTTGCCCTCATCGGATTCGTTACTACTTTTCTGAAACTCACTATGCATACTATTTTTGTTTAACGATCTGAGTTTGGTCTTTAGTGTCTTACGCTTGCGCATTAGCATATCAGCATCTAGTTCATACTTGATGTAATTGAAATGATCCCTTAAATCATGGCGCATTATTGCAAGATCTTCCTTCTTTTGTGACAACAGTTCTTCTACTTTCATTGTACCAGATGTGCTGTTTTCGATTTCTTTCGATAGTTTAATATCACTGATTTCAAGATCCACTATTCGAGCCCTTTCAAGCAATTGTAATTGTGTCAATCGTTCTACTAACTTCTTCTTGTACCTATTTTGAGAATTGAACTCTTCTTCAGCACAATCTACCTCCTTTTCTGCGACAGATATTTGAGCGTAATCTAAACTTGATTTCAGAACAACATTTCTCATTTCTTTTGCTATTCTTTTTTCCATATTCTTAATCTTCACTTCTAGCTCAACGCGGCGTAACATTGCTTCCAAAACCTCGCGACCTACATTGGCTACGGAATAGTCGTATGTTTTGTGGTGCTTTTCACACCTCAAAGTGGCGAGTTTCAGATTTCTTTCCTCCGTATCTTTCACTAGCTCCAAATTTTTGATTATTTCTTGGACTTTTAAAAACCGTTTTATGTTTTCATCAGTTGGATCAAGCGCTCCAAGTTTTAGCTTTTTCTGCTTGGAGAACAGGACATTGACTGAAGCCATAAGATATACGCCTCTACGAACATTTTGAGTGCATAACGCGTTTGCGTACTCTCTGTCTAGATCAGAAAGAAATAACGATTTTACTTCAGCGGCAACTCTAGCAATTGTCTCGGCTGCAATGTGACTAGCGTCTAATCGCTTTTGCGCAGCAAAATATAATGCAGAGCCTTTTTGTCCATCTTCTACACCCTCGTCGAATGAACGTAATTTTTTTCGCTCTTTGCTAGTTAGATCTCTCCGTTTCATTTCGGCTTTCAGTCTACTCTCAGCTTCCGTGAAGTTATGCGCCGCGGCCGCTGCAGCCTTGACGCTTTTTCGTGCCTCTAAAAGTTTCGTGTTTCCCCTATTTATAATGCGCCTCGTATTAAGCATTGAGTCTTGAAGCTTTTGTAACGCTGACGCGTGGTTTTCTTCGAGCACTTGAATATCATCCAGATAAGTTTGTGATTGCTTTCTAAATATTTCCGCCGCAATTCTAGTTTCTTGTGCTAAATTTTGTACATCACTAATGTCTTCTAGTATGTTTTCATACGTTTTCACAAGCATAGAGGCTACACGTCCTTTTGAAGGGTAATAATTGAGCAAAAAGTCTGTGATATAGACAAATGCAATAATGAAGATAGAGCCGAAACACACGCTGAAGCAGACTATAAACGTGCCAACAATAATATCACTTTTATCGGTTGAGCCGTATGCGTCAAAGAGGAACGTTGAAACACTCAAAAATGCTGTTGATGGTATAAGTACAAAAATGTACAAAATCGATATTACGGTCATTGTAACATTGCGAACGTTACGTCTTAATCTCCACCTTGCAATAAAAATGTAAAATGCACTCAATAAAGCAACTACTAGCAGGCTTACCTGCACAATATTCACAGCAAAATAGTTTGCCGGTGCTCGTGCGACAAGGCAGAAAACTTCAATAGTTACTGTAGGTAAAAATAGAAACCACATATAGAACCAAATGGTTCTTTTACATTTTTTGTTATATTTTTGGTATATGTGATCGTTAAATATTTGCAAGTGCATGATTGACAGTAAAAATGTCGCGGTACAAGATATGTACAGGTGTAGCACAAACTTCTGCGTCGATTGCAGTAAGTATACCGGATAAAGGAATCCAGCAATAGCCACAAAAGCACTTGTTATCGCGCGCCTGGCAAGCAGGGAGAGTCTATTTCTAATACTCCTGTTGTAATAAAAGACCAGATATACAAGTACCAAAAATGAGATGCCACATATAATGAGAAGTGCGGAAAACGCGCTTAAAGTAATTCTGCTGACATCATCAACACCAAACGCTGCCTGAAGCCGTGGCCGCGAAGCTATGCTAGCAACCAAAACAAGTGACGGGGAAAAAAGTAAAACATATATGAGAGACGGATGCTTCCACTCCTTCCAAATTGCGCTGTTTGCCAAAAACTTCTTGATGTCTGTACATAGAAGCTTCAATGACTGAATATATATTCGAATTGCCCCTGCCATTTTGGGTCGATTGAAGCTATCGTCTGACCCATCGTCAGAACTTTCATCGCTGCTTGTGTCAAATGTCTCTTCTATTAAATGCCTCAAATTTTCCGCTTCATATTTGTTTGAAATTACGAGGGCAGTTAGCATTGACAACCACAAAATGTACAAAAACATAGTGGCTGCAAATAAGTAACATATGTCAGCAAACAATGTTTGTTGGATTGACTTTTGCAAAAAGTGTAATGGCAACACAAACGGAAAGCACGATATTATGAGGATGTACACGCACAAAGCCACCTTTGTAGGTATACGACCTCCGAAATACTTATGCATGTCGTCATTGTAAGCAACGATTATTCCCATTGATATAAATATTACCATAAGAAAAAGGAGGGTAAATACGTCCCTATCCGTTGAACTTCCAACAAAAGAACTAAAAGTAGGATCTACCAAATGTGCAAGGACTCTTCCGAAGGATGGAACTCCAATGAATACGACAAGGGAAGTAACGAGCAGTTTAGGCAACCCATGCAAGTGCTCAGTCTTCTCCTTCAACTTACGAGAAGTCAGCATGATCAAATATTGGCATCCGCATGCGCAGACCATGGTGAGCGTACCAACTGCGCCAGGAAATACCTGCCGGGCCGCAAAACGAGTGAACCCAATAATAGCTCCAAATGGACCGCCAACAGTGACAGTGCCTAAAAATATACAAAAGAGCTTCAACTGGTCTGCCCAGTACCAAAAAAGCCTAGCAAAATACACTAGCGTGGATAGCAAAAATCCCAATGACAACCCTCCTGCAGTTGAGGGGCCAAGGCTTGCAGCAAGAATGGCTGGATGAAGACCAAAATACATAATAGAAAGAAACGATACCGAAGTAGAAACCATGCCAACCCATATCGCTGCTCTCTCCCGAAATTTGTAGTGCATATAAACTTTCTTGCGGTGAAATGTTAAACCAGCCAAAAGGGCTATTGAGCCGAACAGAAAGAGCAGTGAAATCGATTTCAAAATATTTGTAGCATTTGAACTAGTTCTGACTTCTGCAATGATTCTCAGTGAAACAAAAATTATAAATGAGATTGACAAGAACTTTTGACCAAAACGTTTTAAACCACCACTGCGTTCAAGGAGTTTAATAACCAGATCAACTTTTTCTCTTCCCTCTTGGTCCATTCTGTCCATGCGTTCGTGTTCACTTTCGCGCATCATAGCAGCTTCCTGTTCCCCCACAGTGTATACATTTAGTAGATGTTCCTCGTCATCGTTATGATTGTCGAGTATCGCGTTTACTTCATTCACTGCCGTATGTATACCACCGTCATCATCCCACATCCCAGGCGCAATACTTTGCAAAAATTCATCGTGCTCTGCCTCATAGTCATATGTTGCTTGCGACTTCATCAGCTTCCCTGCTACTTCCGTTGTAGAGGCTATAATAATTTGATGTTGCAAGAGAGCCTTTGCTAATAACAATAAAATTCCATACCGTTTTCGTCGTTCCTTGAATAATTTGTTAAAACTTTTTTGTGATGAAGGTAGACCTCGATAATTTGCGACGGAACGATGAGCAAGAA
>JACLAC010006023.1_pt1 | contig 12589 bp, 7 predicted proteins | sample 8027881 | NCBI WGS metagenome assembly JACLAC01 (sample SAMN15725517, study PRJNA655200) | protist metagenome | isolation source: fluorescence activated cell sorting (FACS) single amplified genomes of... | place: Spain: Blaines Bay Microbial Observatory, Mediterranean Sea | collected 2016-01-19 | reverse complement strand
GAAGACGGGCTTGGTGCAGACGGAGGCGCCGTTTGAGCCGCCGCCTGTGGAGGTGGAGGACGCGCCTGCGGTTGCAATCGTCAAGGATGATGATAGCGTGACAGTGACGGACGAGGAGATTGCGGCAGTGATGCGCGGCGGCCTCAAGTTCCTCAGCTGGAGCGAGACGCTTCCCGAGCGGCGCGCGCGTGCGACGGCCGTGGCGGTCGAGAAGAAGAAGCGCGTCCTTGCCATGAAATACAGCGACAGCTACAGCGTAGGATGAAGAGATAGAGAGTGATGTGCCGGTGAGCGGCGTGGTTATTTATCGTGCGTCTTGACTCTTGTGTCGTGTGCCGTGATGTGGGTCGCGTGATTAGAGATATCATTTATTTTGACAACGCGTGCTATCGCGGCAGCAGAGGCCTGGCGCTGCCTCCTCCTCGCCTTGATCGCAAGACGAAGACAAACACGACGCCGAGCACAAAGACCAGCGCGGCCGACTCAAAGCCGAGCCATTGGCCGACGAGGTAGGCCGAGCCGCCGTCGAGCTGCATGTGCGCGTCGCCGACCGCGCCAAGCACCGATTTCGCGTGCGAATGCTTGATATACGAGACGTATGCGCTGTCGGGCACCACCTTGAGCGCGCCGCCCTCCTCCGGCTCGCCTTTGAACGTGACCGTCACCTCGTCCTCCGGCTCGTTCTGCCCGCCTTCGCTGCTGCCGAGAAAGGAAAAGCCCTTGCACTTCGCATTCGAATTGCACCACTGCTTCGCGTCGCCAATCTCCATTGTCTCCATGTACACGTTCTCCGCGCCGCCGATCATACCCTTCGCCACGACATAAGTGTATTGCTCCTCCTCCTTTAGCCGCTCCTGCAGCGCGGCGAGGCGCAGCTTGAGCGCCTCATTCTCCTTGTTTAGCGCCTCTTCGTCTTCCTGCTCGCCGCGCGTCGAGACGAATAAATAAATAAGCAGCAGCAGCGGCAATCGGCTTGTGGGCATGGCAATGATGAGCGGAGAACGGCGACGCGGCGGTGATGACGCCGCCGCTCAGCCGAGGGAAGCGATCCCTTGCTGACGTGCACGCGCCGTGCCCGCCGCCGACGCAACACACACGCGCGCGGATGCGCGACGGCAGCTTGGTGGACGAGGCCGCTCTACTGGAGGGCTCCCGCTGCGCGCTCGACGTGCTGAACAACAAGTTCAACCATTATAAATCGCTGAACCGCGAGGACTATCTCCTCTTGCCCACTCTCATCGGCGCCGCGCATGGCCGTCCCGGCGTGTTTGTCGAGATGGGTGCATACACTGGGGAAATGTCGAACACGGCGATATTGGAAAGGTGCTTCAATTGGACCGGTTTGCTGATTGAGGGCAATCCCACGAACTACGGCAGGCTGGTTCGCGGTGCGAGCACGGGCTATGGCAAACGCCCGCGATCGCAAAAGTTGCACTCGGCGGTTTGCGAGGCCGACCGCTTGAATGGCAACCGTACCGGCACGGTGCGCTTCACAATCGCAGGCGGGCCGGTAGCAGGCGACCTGTCCAAGCTCAGCGACGAGCACCAGAAAGCGTGGGGCAAGGTGAACAAGCCGGACAAAGTGGTCGACGTGCCTTGCATGCCGCTTGACCGCATCATGCAGGAGCATGGCTTTGGAGACGGCGCGACCTACCTATCGCTCGATGTGGAGGGCGCGGAGGCGATGGTGCTCTCCACCATCCGACCAAGCACGTTCAAGGTGATGATGGTGGAGATGGATAGCTCGAATACGGGCAAGGATGAGCGCGTCCAGCAGCTCATCGTGGCGGACGGCTTCCGCAAGACGCTCGATAAGTGCACGTCAGCTGGCGGTGGCACAACCACATGCGTCATCGACTCGGAGGTTTATACGCGCTCCCATCCGCACGTCAGGTGGCAGCCGCTGCCGCCAAGGTTTATCCGGCCCGGTAGGCTCGGCCGCCCAGGTGTCGCTACCAATGTCACGGCGACGGTGCTCGCGCAGATGCTTGCGCGCGCGGCCCGAGGAGAGAGTGTTTATTAGATTCCCGTGCAAGGTGGATTTCGGTACAGATCAGAGCTTGTCCTTTTTCCATTTTCGCTTTTCGCAATCTCATCACACACACGGATCACAATACTCCTCTCCCTTCAGCCGAAAGCACGCGCCGTCAAACGTCACGAGCGGCCCGATGTGCGCGAGCCGCCTCGCGACCTCCGCCGGCTCCAACCCAATCGCGCGCAGCGGATTGTCAAACCCCATCGTCAAGAGCTCGCTGAGGGTAAGCGGCTCAACACGGCCGGCTTGAGGCGTGATGGCGAGGCTTGCGAGGTGGTTCATACAGTCGAGCATCAGAGCGCCCGAGCCGGCGAGGCAGCTCCGGTCGGCCGAGCGCACGAAGCGGCCTTCGACGTGAACGACCGAGCCGAAGCAGAGATGCTCGCCATCGGGGAGGCCGGCGACAGGCGCGACGTCCGACGTGATGATCGTGCGTTGTAGCCCCTTGCAACGCAATGCCGTGATGAGCACCTCGCGCGGTAGATGCTGCCCGTCCGATATCAGCATCGCCGTCAACCTGTCATCTGCAAGGGCCGGCCACATGTGATTCTTGTGCCTATGAAGCTCGTTCGGGCAGCCATTCCCTAAGTGCGTGAGGAGCGTCGCGCCTGCGGAAGCAAGCTTGGAGATGTCTGAGCCGTTCGCCATCATGTGACCGAGCGAGACGGTGATGCCCATCTTGTTGACCGCGTGCTCACATAGCTCCGACGCGCCGTCACTCTCGGCGGCGATCGTGATGATCTTGATATGCCCGCGCGCGAGGAGCTGCCACCTCTCGAGCAGCTCGATGCCGGTATTGCGCTTGGAAGTGTGAAACAATGGCGAGAGCACCTCGCTGGCCGGGTGCGCGCCGACCGCGCCTTTGAAAGGCGAGATAAAGGGCCCCTCTAAGTGTATGCCTAGTAGCCTTCCTTCAAGGCCCTTCCCTTCTTCAATCACGTCCGCAAGTATTGGTAGGACATGCTCGTATGTTGCCAACGGCGATGTGATCACCGTCGGGATGATCGCCAGGCAGCCGCCCTCTTTTAATATTGCTGAGCACGCGGCCTCGCAGGACGCGTGTGTTAGATCCGTTGCCGAGAAGCTCACTCCATTGTAGCCATTCACCTGTAGATCGATAAACCCACCCACACCCCTAGTACCCGCCCCGCCGCCGCCTCCTCCTTCTACACCAACATCCTGCGAGCTGCGGGGCCCTACTTGTCAGGCGGGCGACCGTGTCTGCACTAAGCGGTCGAAGGAGCTCGTGGCGTTACTAATCGAGACGAGATCGCCGTGGCCCTCGAGCGACTTGACGAGGGTATCGGGTAGGAGCGACGCGGCGGGCGTGTCGATCCACATCGTGCAGTCTGGATGAGTGCGTAGGATCGTCGCCGGGCATGCTGTAGTAATAGCGGTGGAGCACCGATGCCGGCTCGTGGCGAGGGGCGTGCGATCGGCGCCGCTCAATGACGCGACGCAGGTGCTGAGATTTCCGAATGTTGATGAGCGCGTGTTTGTGGGAGGGTGCGTCTGAGGTGTGCAGGTTACAATAGATTATAGAGTCCGCCGAGCGCAACAAACAATCGGGGCCGTCGCACGCGGGCGCGCTTGCAATCGGACGTCGCTTTGCAGCGAGAATGGAGCCCGAGCGCAAACGACTATGCGTCTCACCACCTGCAGAACCGACTTGGGAACTGCCCGCATTCGACGCCTTCCAACTCCCGCCACTGGCATCCACTCTCCGCATAGTCACGTGGAACGTGTGGTTTGATCCCCAGCACGCCAACGAACGGATGGCACTTTTATTCGCTGAGACGCTCCGCGCGGCACCAGACGTGATATGCCTTCAGGAGGTGGTCGAAGAGCTCGCAACGTCGATACGCCAACATTCGGCCCTTGGCGATGCGTATTCCATCTCGGCCAACGAAATTGGCGCCTACGGCTCCCTCATGCTCGTCCGTCATTCGCTGAGTGCAAGCTTCCGCGAGATTGAGTTCGAGTGCTCGAATATGGGTCGTTCACTGCTCATCGCAGAGTTGGCGCCCTCCTTGGCGGTCGCGACAACGCACCTCGAGTCTCTCAACAGCCCGCGCGCGCGCGCAAAGCAGCTCCGCATCGCCCGCGACGCCCTCGCACCCTACGAGCGCGCGATCCTTTGCGGCGACTTCAACTTTGACAGCACGCAGAACTTCGGCGACTGGAGGAAGATACCGCCGCGGCCACCGCGGCCGACGCGCGAGGACGACGATAGCGACGAGGAGGAGTATAAAGGGCCTATCAGGCAGGAGCCGGCGTCCATGCTTGAGAATCGCGTGCTGGCTGAGGTGCTTGGCGACGACTACGTCGACTGCTGGCCCGCGCTGCGGCCGGGCGAGCCGGGGCACACGTTCGACGGCGCGAGCAACCGGCACGTGCGCGACGCGCACGAGTGCATGCGCTACGATCGCGTGATGGCGCGCGGCATGCAGCCTCTCGAGATCTCGATGCTCGGCGTGGCCAAGGAGCAGCGGCCCCACGCGTTGCTGCCCTCGGACCACTGCGGCTTGTGCGCGGTGGTGGAGAGTGCGCGGAGCGATCGATCTGGAGGCGGTCACCAGGGTGCATAGGTGCTCGACACGGCAGGGAAGTTCGAGGCGCGCGATCTGCGACACGTCCTGCTGCGTCTCATCAATCGTCCACGATAGCTGCAGCCACACATGTCGCGCTCCTCTCTGCTGTCGCGCTCCTCCGGCGCTTCAGCCAGCTCGGCCACCGGTAGCTACGCCTCCGCATCATCCGGCTCCTCGTTCGCCGATCCGTCGCTGCCGCCGTTGCTGTACGTCGCCATCTCTTGCGAGGGCGTCCTTCGTGCCGAGCGTGCCGTTCCCGAGGCGTATTCACACCACCGTGCTTTGCGTGCGGCCGCATGGAAGGCGGAGCGTGGCTTGCAGCGCAGCATCTCATTTTGTTCGAAAGAGGAAAAACTGCCGCAAAGGGTGGCCGTTCGCGGCAATGCTCTCGGCGTCGGCTCCATGGCGGCGTTTGTGCGGTTGCCCTCGAGCGTCACCGCGCACGTATTGCGGCGGCACGGGCATACATTTGTCGTCCTCGCGCTGCCGGGCTTTGAGGCCGACCTTGCGAGCCGATTTTGCGAGGCAGCGTGCAACCTTTACGGCTCGGAGATCCTTCGCATCGCGCAGTCGCACGGAGAGGGCGCACCCGACCATCACGCGGCCGCGCCTAGCGCCCTATACGACGAGCCACCGCCGTCGCTCGGAGCTGTCGAAGGCGGCGGCAATGAAGGCTCGGCGACAGCCTCATCGAGCTCACGCTGGTCGTTTGCATGGCGTCGCGGTGGCGCGCGTGGTCGCGAGGAGAGCGAGGCCGCGATTGCCGCGGCCGAGTCGTCTGCCGCGTTTGGCCAGCGGCTTGAGCAGCTTCTGCGCGACCATGGCTCTCTCGAGCGGCTTGCGCGCTTGCGGCGCGTGCGCGAGGTCGCCGCTACGACTCAGGAGGTCGCCGGTGTGATGGAGGAGAACATCGAGCGATTGATGGCGAATGGACAGAATCTGGAGCACCTCGAGGATAAGTCGCAGTGGCTGCTCGCGCAGGCGACGGCCTTCCAGCGCTCGGCTCGCGCGCAGCGGCGCCTCACGTGGTGTCGCTACTTGCGAGTCTCATGCTGTGCCGCGTCGTGTTGCGCCATTCTCATCGCGATTGGCGTACTGCTCATCCTCCAATACACGGGCATTCTGCATCTGTGGGGCGAGCCGGCACCGCCGCCGCCGCCGCCGCCTTCCGCGCCGTCGGCGCCTCCAGCTTTGTCGAGGTTGTGAGCGCGAAGGAGAGCGACTTGCGAGTGAGCGACGCGAGCGAGCGAGCGAGAGACTGGAATCTTTCTCAAAACGTAAACTCACGCGCGCGATCGACTCCCACACCTCGGACGCATCTCTTCTCTCACACGACAATCATAGAGCTCTCGCAGATCGGACAATCACGACTCTCTCGACACCTCCCAAAACACTACAAGGCGCGCTACACTGTTCAGCGCGCGCAAACGGCTCGCGCATAATATCTCTACTACTTGCGACCACCGCGGGCCCGCTTCGCGGGCGGCTCCTCAGACGTGGACGCCGCCGGTGAGGCCGCCACCTCCGCGGCCGCGGGAGCCGTTGCGGGCGCAGCGCCCGCCGCGCCGGCGGCCTTCGCCTTCGCCGCCGCAAGCTTCGCCGCGATGTTCGCCGCGGCCGTGGAGGCGGCAGTCGGAGCCTTTGGTGGCGTCGGTGGCGGCGCCGGCGCCGCCGCCTGTGCCGCTGCGGCGGCTGCGATGGCGGCGGTGGCCGCCGCTTGCGCCGCGGAGGGAAGCGGAGCAGCCGGTGCCGCTGGACGCGGCGGCGCGACCATCGCCGTCGGGCGCGGTGGCATCCCGGGCGGTGGCGGCCTTGCTGCCGCCGCCGCGACGGGCGGCGCGACCGCGGGCGATGCGGCGATCGGGACGGAGCCTGGCGGCAGCCCGGCCATGCTCGGGTGGATGCGTGGGGGCTGTGGCGCAGCAGGCCCAAAGCCGGCGGCGATCATCTGCTCGAGCATCGCCTGGCGCTGCGCGGATGGCGGCATCTGCAGGACCTGTGCCATCTGCTGTGGATGCGCGGGTGGCGGTGCGCCCGCCGGGACTGGAAGAAGGCTCGGCATGCCAGGAGGAGGAGGAGGAAGGCCACCTGGGCCAGGAGGCAACATCGGCGTGAGTACGCCAGGTGGCATCCCGCCTGCGCCTGCAGCTGCGGCCGCCGCCGCCTGCGCCTGCTGCTGCTGCAGAGAGACGGAAGGCAGCCAGACGGCCGGACGCTGCGCGGTCATGTTGGGATTGATCGCGCCTGGTGGAAGCCCTCGTGCCGCGAGGGCGGCTGCGGCGGCCGCTTGCGCCGCACTTGGTGGCGGCTGCGGAGAAAGGCCCGGGATGAGCGCCTTCATCGGCAACGGAGCCTTCGCGGCCGCCTTCGCGGCCGACTTTGCGGCCGCATCCGCCGCCTTCGCCCTCGCCTTCTCGAGCTTTGCCGCCTCCTTTTCCGCCTTCGCCGCCCTCCTCCTTCGCGAGGACCTCCGGCGCGAGCGCCGAACCGCGGCGCGGCTGCAACCGCGTCGGCTCGAGCACGACCTCCTCCTCCTTCTTCTCCTTCTCCTTTTTGGGCGGCTCGATGAACTTGAGGTTGGACAGCGCGAGCGACTTGTTGCCCACCCCTTCAATCTCGACGACATAACGGTTGAGCTCGGGCCGCTCGTGATAGAAGCGGACGCATAACGCCTCGCGCTCGTTGAGGTGCTTCGCCTGCTCCGACTGCAGCCCGACGAGGATGACCTTTGCGGGCAAGGGCGGCACGACCTGCTTCTCCGGCTTTGGCGGCTTCGCTGTCGGCTTGACAGTGACGCTATGCATCGGGCCCTCTTCGTCCGAATCGTCAAACTGATTGTATCCCGGCTCGCTCCCCGGAGGCGGCGGGATGTACTCCTCATAAAGGACGCCATTCTCAATGTACAGGCGCTCCGGTAGGGGAGGCCCCGTGATGAAGAAGCCCGGATCCCCGCCCTGCTCCTTCGCCTTCTTCGCCTCGACCGCGGAAGGCGTCGGGTCGGCTCGCTCGTCTAACACGAGCGCCAATGGGTTGGGGAGGGTGAGGAAGAGCGCGAGTATTGACGTCGCCGTCTTGCGCCCAAGCTGGCGCTCCTCCACCTTGAGGGCGAGGCCGCCGACGCCCTTCGTCTTTGAGAGCAGACGGCGCACGCCAAGGAGCTTGATGAAGCCGGCGAGCTCGGCGGTGCGGCATCCCTCGACCACGCGGACGAGCCGCAGGTACGTTGCCGCCGCCGCCTCGTAGTCGGCATCAGTGAGATCGTCCGGCTTGCGAGCCGCGGCCGCGCCGCCCCACGCGCCAATCTGAGAGGCGACCTTCCGCCGATGCTCGTCGCCCGGGTTCTGCTCCGACCATAGATCGGTGTCAAAGAGTAGATCGTGAAGGTGATCAAGTGCCGACTGCGAGCCGTGGACGCGATTGTCCAGCGAGCGGGAGACCCAATCGGGCGACGCCTCCTTGACGGTATGGGGCGCCTTCTCGAGGAGGAGGCGCAGCGCGGCCACAACGCCCGGCGCCGTCTGCTCGAGCTTCTCGAGCTCGGTACGCGAGTCGACGAACGCTACGGCCTTGCGCTCCGTGAGGGTCGCCGTTGTGTCCACGCCCGTCGATCCGAGGATCGCCGCCGCCGACGCGGACGCCTCGCCGCAGTCGATGCCTTGACGATGCGCGATCTCTACGCAGTTTGGCGAGTGCAGGATGTAGCACGCCTGCTTCGGGTGGCGCTGGCCTAACGTCACGAAGCGTGGGCACTCCCCCATGATGAGCGCGTCGGGAGGCAGATGATCCTCACAATACGCCTTCGGGCACACAGAGCATCGGAAGAGTAATCCGCCAACGGCATTCGCCTTCCGGCTGCAGACGTCGCATTGATGATGCGGGCACGCCCATCCAGACCACGACTTGGCCGTCGTATCGCTCATATTGATGCAGCTGAGATGGAAGGCGGTCGGGCAAAAGTCGCAGCCGCGTAAGGTGCCGCCGACGCCCGAGTGGCCCGAGCCGGTAATCTTCGAGCCGGGCTGCCAGCAGACGAGGCACGTCTTCTCATGCGCAAAGTCTCGCCCGGCGACCTGGCGGCCCGTCTTCGCACCGTCGTCGCCGGAACGCGCCTTCGCCTCCGCGATCTTCGCACCCTCTGAGTTGGCCATCTCGCCGCCAAGAGAATAATTGTTCTCGTTGAGCACCTCGACATCGCCGACACCCTCGACGTAGGTAGTCGTGAAGCGCTTCTTCGACTCTCGCTTTGAGCCTTTGAGCTGCTCCCACGCCTCTCCGATGTCCGCATACGTGCCGCCGCCAAACATGCCCGCAACATCCGCGAGGCCGCTCACTTCATTGCCGCGGCGCTTCTTCTTCTTCTTTTCCTCAGGCGCGCCCTCCTCCTTCACCGCAGCTCCTTCCTCGCCATCTGCAGCGGCGGCACCGGCGGCGGCATCGTTCGCGGACGACGAAGCGCCTCCTCCTTCTCCTCCCATCGCCTCCTCTATTGTCGCTCCTTGCAGCTCGCGTATATTAAGCATCTGCGCCGTCGCGTCAAAGTCGGCCGCCGTATGCTGCTTGCCGCCCGAAATCGCGCCGAGCGACTCATTGCCGTCCCGCGTTCTGTCGATGATCAGATCCAACTCCGCGTCTGTCGGCGGCCGACCCTCCTCACCCTCAAAACAGCAAGCCGCGCCGAATTTGAGCATCGAGATCGTCTCACTCACCGACAGCTCGGCGTCCTCACCGCCCTCCATCTTGGCGGCCTCCTTTGCCGCCGCGGCCGCCGCGGCCGCATCAGACGTCTGGTTGACCATTTTATCGAGGTAGAGCTTCTTCTCGGCGCGCTGTACAATGCGCTCCTCGACCGTCCCACGAGAGACGAGGCGGTATAAATGGACGACCTTCGTCTGACCGATCCGGTGGACTCGTGCCATCGCCTGTAGATCGACCTGTGGGTTCCAATCGGAGTCAAAGAGGATGCACGTGTCGGCCGTCTGGCAGTTGATTCCCAAGCCGCCCGCGCGTGTCGACATCAGAAAGACGAATCTTGACGAGCCGACCATGTTGAACGCGTTGATGTCGACCTGCCGCTGCACGCGGTTGGTCGAGCCGTCGAGCCGGCAGAACTTGTAGTTGCGATAGTGCAAAAAGTCGCCCAACAGGTCTAACGTCGACGTGAACTGCGAGAAGAGGACGACGCGGTGGCCCTTCTCAAAGAGCTTTGCCAACAGCCTGTCGAGCAGCTGGAACTTGCCAGAGCCATGAATGAGCTCCTCCTCGTATGCGTCATCCGACGTCGCGCTCACGCCTTGGAAGAGGAAGGGATGGTTGCAGCACTTTCTCAGCTGCATGAGTAATGAAGAGAGCCGCTTCCAGTCTGTCCCACCGCTTGCGGCTTTCTCGGCATTCTGCTGCTCGAGGATCTTGAGTAGACCCGACTCGCGTAACAGTAACCGCTTGTACCAGAAGAGCTGCATCTCGGATAATGGGCACGAGATCGTCGTCTCGAGCTTCGGCGGCATGCCCTTCTCCACCTCCTCCTTTGTTCTGCGGAGCATAAACGGCTGCAATAACGACGAGGCTGCCGCAAGCTTTGCGTTGTCGACAACGTTCTTGTTGAGCTCGAACGCCTCGTCGAACGCGTCAGAGCTCGCGAAGACCTCCGGATAGAGAAAGTTGAGTAGCGACCACAGCTCGTGGAGGTTGTTCTGCAAGGGCGTTCCGGTGAGAAGCAACGCGTGCGCAAAGTGGATGCGCCGGACCGCCTGAGAGATGAGGCTCGCGTCGTTCTTGATGACGTGGCCCTCGTCGATGACGAGATATCTCCACCAGACCATCGCGATCGTGCGTGAGGTCTCCTGCGACTTGGCCATCTCGTACGTCGTCACGACGACATCAATATCCGCGGTAGAGTGCGCCAACGTATTCATTAAACGCTTCCGCTCCTCCTGATCGGACGAATGCAGCTTGATCGCGCGGAGGCTCGGGCAGAAGCGCTTGAGCTCGGCCATCCATGAGGAGAGGACCGAGAGAGGGCAGATGATTAAATGCGGGCCGGGGACGCCCTTTGCGTATTTGAGGTACGCGAGGAAGGAGATCGTCTGGAGGGTCTTGCCGAGGCCCACTGCAAGAGAGAGAGAGAGAGAGAAGGGAAGGGAAGGAGGTGTGAGAGGTATGTGGTGCTGGCGGTGTGCGCGTGCGTGCGTGCGTGTGCATTGCATGCGGCACGCGCGTACTCTCATCAGCGAGGATCGCGTTGACGCCGCACTGATGCATCGCCGCGAGCCATCTCATACCATGCAGCTGATAGTCTCGCATCGTAACGCCGTTCACCTGGCTCGGCTGAACGATCGTCTCGTTGATTAAGAAGCCATTGCCGCTGCCTTCGAGGCCCTCCTCCTCCTCCTTGCTCTTCTTCTTGGGCACCTTCGGCAGCTTCGCGCCGAATTTGGCGAGGACGGACGCGTACGGCTGCAGGAAGCGCGCGCGCGTCGCCTGCGCCGCCTCTCTCGCCTGCTTCAGGCCCTCATTCCGCTCGATGCGCTCCTTCTCCTCCGCGGTCTTCTCCCGTGGCCTCCTCTCAACCTTCTCCGAGCCCGCCTGCTTGGCGCGCTTCCGCTCCTTCTTCGACTCCGCCTCGTCGTCCGCCGACGCCGCCGGCCGCTCTCGATACGCAAAGTTCGCGTCCGTCTTGCCTGACAGCTCACGGTCCCATACCGAGCCCTCTCCCTCCTCCATGCCGTATAGATTCTGCCGCTTGACCGCGTGGCCGCCTATCATCATCGTCGTCGGCTTGACCTTGCGCTTGCCGACGGCGGATAACGCCTCCTTTGGCGCGGAAGAAGAGCTGCCGCCGCCGCCCTTCTTCTCCTTTGGCGCGGGCTTCTTGCCCGTCCACTCCTCATCGTCCTCGTCGCTCTCCTCCTCATCATCATCCTCGCCGTCCTCCTCCTCACCGCTGCCCTCCTCGGCATAGTCGGCGTCGTCGTCCTTTGTTTTTGCCGCATCGCCGCCAGCATCGTCGCTCTCGACCTCCTCCATAGCATCATCTTCGTCCTCGTCGACGACCTCCGAGCCGGCCGGCTGTGCTTTTTTGCTGGAGCTGCTGCTGGCGCCACCGCTCGCACCGGTGTCGCGCGGGCCGGCAGGGGCGTCCGCCGCGGCGCCGCTGCGTCCGGGGAGCGGAGATGGGGATACGGAAGAGTCGAGCTGCCGGATAAACTCGAGCGGGACCTCCGCCTCGGTCTCTCCATCATCAAACTTCACGTCGGCAGCCTCGCCGCTCTCCGAAATGCGTTCGATAGTTCCCGGTTTCCAGTTGTGCAGGTTGTGTGCGTGCGCGACGTTCTGCGCGCCTTGGCGGGCCTCGCACATGTCGCCGACCGACCACTCGTGGCCCGACATGCCAAAGTGGCGGGAGTCGGGTCGAGGTGCTCGAGCGCTCGAGCGCCTTAGGTCGGGCGCGTAGAAGTCGCAAAGAGTTGCCTTGCTGGGTGACGCGTCTGTTGACGCGAGGTCAGGGTCGAGGTCACAAAAATCGATCAAGAAGTTTGGAATAACGGTTTTTCGTAATCACAATTAGTTTTGTCGTTTTTTTTCGGTGCCGGCCGTGCCATTTGACCCGGTACAGCCACGCAACGCCTCTTTGGGGGCTAATATCGCCGTTTTTAGGACCGTTACACTTGCCTCACATGCAACTGAAAATTCTGACTCGACAAAACGGGCACCCACGCGCCCGCACGACTACAACTCGTCCTTTGGCGGATCGACCGACGCCGTCTTCCCCTTCTTTGACTTCCTCCACGAGGCCTTCTGCTCAATGTCGCCGTGACCGCCTCCTCCGCCACCCATCTGGTTGGCCGCGTCGCCCAAACTCACGTCCGCCTCAATCTCCTCGCGGATGTGTACCGGCGCATCATTCATCAATAGCTCGCGCACCTCGTCGCGCGCGCGCCGGTTCGCCTCCTGCACCGCAAACTTG
>JACLAC010006158.1_pt1 | contig 12592 bp, 3 predicted proteins | sample 8027881 | NCBI WGS metagenome assembly JACLAC01 (sample SAMN15725517, study PRJNA655200) | protist metagenome | isolation source: fluorescence activated cell sorting (FACS) single amplified genomes of... | place: Spain: Blaines Bay Microbial Observatory, Mediterranean Sea | collected 2016-01-19 | reverse complement strand
AATCTGAACGATAATGTCAATTTCAGTTCGAGTGTATGACGTCATCACTCTTTGCAGATGTGAAGTTCAAGCCTGTCAGTTCAAGTCAGGATTTATACTACACTCTTTATATCTGTCTAATATGACACAATTTAGATTTTTATTTGACTGATGAACTTGACACAGTTTGAATAGATATTTATAGGCACAACTTGAAACACAACATCGGTTTCGATTTCAGATGCACTGATATACGGTCTATCATTTATCAACAACTGGATTTTTAGCAATCAGCTGCTTGCAGAAAATATAACTCATTGAAACAGTATCATTGCATCACTCGAAAATGTGAGGAACAACTCGAATTTTATTATCTCCATTGCGAGCTGAATGAAACCTTGTGCTGATATTCTTGTGGTAAGAAAGATGGAAAATGAATGTTGAAGTATGCGTGCAGGAGTGAACGTGAATTAGCGGTCGGGAAGAACATGCAGTGACGAGATAAAGATTCGTGACGTCGCACTCACTAAATAACTTCACATTAAATTTATTTAAAATTCGTATCAGCTTTATCGCTGCAATTGCAATCGTCTCGTGTATGGCAACTTTTCGCATGACATCAAGCAATTTGCACTAGATGAATAAGTGATTTCTTTAGCCGATAACGATGTATCAGTGACGTATTGACAAATTGGGGCGCTTTCGTAACACATACAGTGGACTTATGTTACATAAGTTATGTATCAGTATTAATTTTATAACTGGGTTGGTATTACAATAAATTAAAATTGGGCTAATAAAATGATATTTATAGTTGGTAATTTTGTAATTTTCGTCATCGTGGAGTGTACTACTACTGAATGTTTACAGTATTTTCACGTTAATACGACACGGCTGGCATTTAAACCCAAATCGCTCAATTTAAGATTCGTTCGTTTTGTAACGAGGCCGGAATTAGATGGAATGGAACATTCTTGGACCGTTCAATCAATACAAAACATAACTTACGCAACCCCGTGATCAACCTTACTCCAACACCAAATCGACGTTCCGAAATCACTCATAATAGTTATGTTCACATGAAATATTTTATGATATTCTCATTACAAATTGTAGTTTACAATAGTTCAACAAGGGACTATCTTACATAAGTTATGTAAGAATATAACATTGGAGACGAAATGTGTTGGTGACAACTTTGTGACAACAATTTAGTACATTCGAAAATCACCAACATAAAAAAATCGCTAATATAATGATTCCGTCACCAACATCTTAAATCTGTTGCCATCACAAAGTCACCGATATTACTGTAGGCTAAACGGTGCAAGGATTTTACACTGATACCCGCAACCAATCGAAGCGTCTAAAGAATGCGTGGACGAATCTGGTCCTAGAAACGCCTTAAAAATCTGTACAATTCTCGGTTGAATGTAAAAAGTTTCGGAATCAGTTTGACTTTGATGTCTGGACTTGGTTATTAAATTATACCATCGTGCGCCCGGCAATGAATTATTGATTATGATCTGCTGTCAACCCTTTCCGTGTCAAACTACTTTTATCGTACTTTGATTTATGACCTACAGAACTGTCTACATTCTTCGCTATTTTTAAAAACGTCATATTTTCAACTCTAACGTAATAATATTGTCGCCTACGCGACTTTCAACCTACGCCTTTTCAACGTCAGGTCACCTTATCCAGTGTAATTTCGAGCTTAATTTGTCCAATTTTATGTGCGGAGATTGAAAAAATAAATCTTGGTCGGATAATCTCGTTACGAGATATTAATGGTCATTAAAATTATTTTATTGTCGTGGGAAGGGCAACAGTAAATTGTCCCTACGGAAAATAAAAAAATTATCCGCTTGGATAGATTTTTGAATTTGTTATCAATCAAAAAATTATACAGCTTTTTACACAGCGTCAAGAACTTCAGTTCGCCTAATCGGTTTCACTTTGTTCGCCATGCTGTTCGCCTATTCACCGAAGCGTACAAATGCGTGTCAGTGATCGTATGTAGAAAGTGGCGAACAGAACCGTTCGGGATAGAGATATGTTTGTTCTGTTCGGATTCATTTTATGGTTTCTACTCTGTTTTATTCTGATCTTATTGCCTCGAAGTCTAAACTGGTTCAATTTAATTAAACTTTTGTCGCTTCATTTGATACCAAACACTTGACTTATAATGACTGAAATTATTTCTTATAGGCATGTCTAGGGTGTTCACTGTGAACGTTTTGATGGAACTTTATAAGGTCACTTTAATCTGTTTGAATGTCTGAGTGACGGGCAGACAGCGATCCCGAAACCCCTTAACATTAAACAACGTATTATGTAATGCAGAGAGCCAATATATGCAGGGCTTATACTTCTCATTATCAAGTGATGACGTCATTATTTTGCGTTATTAACGAGCAAATAAAATATCCATCTGTCATTTCCGAACGGGTATTCCCAGACAACCCGTTTGGACAATGGGACTTTGTGGACGGACGTCTTGTATGTACCTGCTCATGTCTGTATCTGGTATTATACAACAGAAATATATTCTTGATATTTGAAGTGAAATTCTTCAGAAAGTAACTGAACCGTTGCTAGTATAAACTTACTACTCTAGATTTCGAACGACCCACGTGATTCATCCTGAAATAGGATGAATTCAAGAGATTATAGATCAACCAGATTATATAATGATGAATTGGGTAGGGTTCAATCGTTTTGGAATTTGTCAATTCGAAATTGAGGGATGGATTAGTGCAAAAAAGTTGTACACGTGTGGACTCACGTACTACCGTACATTCATGTACGTCTCAGTACATTCAATCACTTTAGTACTGTTAAATTCATATAGCTGTATTTCATACAATGATATACAGTGTTGATGATACAGTGAATTGACTTGAGCTAGGTTATTTTGGTACGTTAAGTACTTTTTGGTTAGTAAGTCGTTTAGTGGATCATTCTGAGATAGTTACTCTTAAAAAAATTGTCAAAGACTCATTTGTCAAGGTCATTTCGACGCATTTGACGTCTCGTTCAAAATCTTAAATCATCCAAAGATGAGTTCAAATGGTCTTGAAAGATTTTGAAAGGGTCGAAAAACTCCTTGAAATAAAAACAACGCAGAAACTTCGAAATCCCACACAGGATCGACCAGGAGGGCATCGACCAGACATTTACATGGAACCTGGTTGAACAATCTATTTTTTTTCTAACCGAACGTTTTGAAATTTTTCACGGCTGAGTCATATTCGCATACTTTATGAGTCATAGACAACGGCTTACAAACCAGTACGCGCATTAAGTCATTCTATATATTCCAGAGGTGGACCCTTACATCCCTCGCAACCGTCCCTTAATAATTTATAAGCCATAAAATTCCCTTGGAAATGTCCTCATTGCTTACTCTATCGAATGTTCTTAAAATGGATATTTTAGCTGGTTTCATTCTTTCGAAATGAGGTGCTTTTGAAAAAGTATTTCAGGTTTAAAAAGGGATAAAAAGGGTTTCAGTGGAGGGAAGGGCGGCTTGGTGCATAGTTTGAGTTTAGGAGAGACGGCAGCCAACAGAAAAGAGTGGTTCTGTCCTTTTTTTGATGAAAATAGAGCGTATGTGTGTGTGCAGAGTTTGTTGATGTAGTGTAACGCCACTAAAGCCCAAGATAGCGCGGTGAGCATCTAACCCGCGCGCACCATCCTCCAGATAAGGAAATTTCTTAACAACCTTAAATTCTCAAAAACATCAGGGATCGAACCATTTTTTATTAATTTCATAAGGCAAATTACATTAAATGCAATATAAATATAAAAATAATGATAAATGAAATATGATTTAGGAAAATTAGACTTATTGGCAGTAAAAAAGCTTTAAAAAAGGTTTGAAAGCCCTGTCGAAATGTTACGTAATAACTAGGAACACTTTCTCAAATTTTTAGCAAATAAAGGGGTAAAATTAAAAATTTTGCGGTCCAATTCGTTTGAATTATGTAGAATAATCGTTACGTAAAAGCCGTTTTAAGGATACCGTAACTATTTTAAAATTCCTATGAATTTTTGAACTTTTCTCAAATCGACCATTTTGCCGAGATAACGCCCAGGACATAAATTCTATTTGCCTCGTTCATAATTATTGGGTCCGAAGCTTACTTTTCTGAGGTCAAACTCGATGAGTCATACCGATGACGTCATCCACCGTAGTTTCAAAAGACCTCGTCAAAAACAGCAAAAAATGGAAATCTCAAAACACAATGAATAAATCCAAATTTTGACTTCGGATATGTTTTTATATTATGAATACCTCGAACAACATTTTCTTCGATTCTCCAAAACCTTATAGGAAGGTCAGGAAATTTACCATGGATTGAAATTAGCGAAAAATGGAAATCTCTCGATTGGAAAGAGGAAAAATTTCACTTTTTCGTTCTAAGTATTACTTATGTAATTGTCTCGAACGTTATTTCGCGTTTTTTGCATTTTCGAGTCATGTGACTAAATTATTCGGTCAGGAAAAAATCTTCCTATAGCTTCTGAAATCATCGATGTTAAATTTAGCTTGATGTATAGCATGTTATATATCATTTTGAAGCATTTTTTGAGCTGATTTCAAAAATATAAACATATATTGAAATTTGACGAACCAATAGATTTTTATGACGATTTATGTTTTGAGCGGTCAAAATGACGAATTTCGACAAAAACGTGAAAATGTGATCACGTGACGCATTATTTAACAGCAAATCAATTGTTAAGAACGATGCGATAGGTTTTGTCCAAAAATTTGATCCATGACGACACCTAGGGGTGAAAATCCATTTTTTACAAAAATTTTACAAATGACGTCATAATGACCGGAAGTGATCGAAGTCCTCGAATTCATGCACGAACTTAGTCAATAATCGATTATGAAGTTATCTGAGTCAAAAATAAAATAGTTAGGGTATCCTTAATCTGAGTGAAGTATATAAGCATTACGTATTACGTATTTGTTCAACAATATTTTTAATTGGGCGGTAAGAAATAGTCTGATTTTATAGTTTCCCAGATATTATTATATATTTTGTCAATTTTGGTAATTCTCTTCAGTATGACGGTTGAATAAATAGAATGGAAGATTCTTGGAATTGGGATCAGAAGTCTTTAAATTGGGTATATACATGTTTAATCCGTTAAATGACTCTATTAAACTAGGCGATATTACCGTCGGTAATTTAGCGTATAACCAAGCTATGCTTAATTGAACAAAAATACTACGTCACTCATCAATAATCAAAATTACATGTCACAACCACTCATAAAGAACTTGATCAGTCTGTATGTATACTGAGATAACACATTTCCCGTTTTTTGTGCATTTTACAACAATTTTCATGCATTCATCCACCAAAAACGGACCTGTCATACAGAATCTTTTGCACTTTAGCTGAAAACGGATCGAAATCGCCGAATTTTCGATCAAAAAAGGTCAAAATATAGATCAAAATTGAACCAAAATTGTCTGTTTCGACTCGAAAATGACGTTTTACATAAAAATGGCACACATGGTATGTTTTGTCCAGATTTTGTCCGAGGCTAATGCTTAATTCAAAGACTTGACAAGCCCTCTTGAAATCCAAATATACTCATTTCCGACCTCTTTGTCTTTCTTTTACCCGTAGCTGAGTATTTCCTCCTATCAGACGCAGGAGGTCACGTCAAAAAAGATCGAATGGGCCAAAATACTGAAATGGCATAAAATCGGTTCTCACTGAGAGTTTCTCAGAGGTCACTTTGAGTCAAATGTTTGACGTTTGGTATTGTATTTGGTCGTATTTAAATTCCGGTTTTGATTAAGAAAAACTGAAACAATTAACTTCCGTTTTATAACAAATCTTTTTATTCGGTCGTAATCCCAACTATAGATTTCAATGGAATCATACAATATCATACACTATTATAATGCAGACATTCCCGCTATTGCCTACAATATCAAGGCATATTTTGCATGGGTAAAGGTTACAGTCCGAATAATCGCCCAGAGAGCCTAGGGTTAGGTTGCCATCACCCAGAAAATGGGTTAGTTTGGCCAAACTTTGGCTTTGAAATTCACCATTATGGCGAAACGTGAGATTTTTAAATTTTAACATTTTATATAAATCGCATGTTAGATTTCGCATATTATTTTAACGCGATAATTTTTTATTTAACTACCAGTATATTCATGTTTCATCTCCTTTGGAATATTCCTGGTATATGTTGTGCTTGTTCAACATGCTAACCAGTGAAGACTAATCATCATAAGAAATTCTGATATCAGGCTCTAAATGCAGTTTATCGCATACCATGTGGGCTATGAAACATCCTCGAAGGCAAGAAGTTCTGTTCAAAAGAACTCGCGGTAAAAAATGTCTGGTACCATAATGAAAATTCCAAAAATTGATCTTACAAAAAATAGACCCCAAAAAGCCAAAAAATTAAGCGCGATTCTATCTGATATTTGACTCATACTAAAGTTATGTTCGAATAGCGACTGTAAATTATCGTAATGAAAATGTTAATCGTAACCGTTTATGGTGATAATCATTATAATGACGGTAATTGAAAATCAGCTGACCGATCATCTGAATTCATATTAAACTAAACGCTCATGTGGGCCATTGAATGGAACGATTAAAATTATATTATATAAAACATCATGATAAAAGTATAATTTTATTTTAAAAAGAATTTCAGTCACCAAATTCCTATATTCGAGGGCACTAGAATCAAAAATGACATTTCAAAAACATGTTTTTGAGATTGCTTTGCTCAAAAATGGGCTATTTTCGATATTTTGGTATTTTTACAATCGAAAATTACAATTTTGCCTGGCCAAAATAAATTCAAGATTTAAATTAAATGAATTTTTGATGATGTTAATTAGTTAAAGTATTTTTCTGTCCGTTTTTTTGTATTAAACTGCATGAGGGTTAAATATTGTATGATGTTGAGCTAGTAATTTTAATGGTCTAGTTAATTTGGTTTGGTCTCCCTTCATTTTACTTACTCTTTCCCCTCTCATCAGTCTTTACCATTATAGAATCCTATGATACTATACCAAAAACTATTCAAAATAGTCAAAAAAGATGGTATAGTAGATGGTGGTGTGGTATACTGCACCGATACATTTGAAGCTCCCGGGTCTTGGGCTGTGCGCTTTGGCTAATCTGCGTCTCTCGATCGACTCAGTTACACACCGCTACTAGACAAACCCATAGAGAAAACTTGCTATACTACCACACCGGTACACTGAATGATTCCAAAATTTGGTTTGGGAATAAAACCCTTTCGGATCTTTTATCAAAAAAATTTTGGTAAAGTTTGGGTTGGGTTTGGGTCATGTAAATACGTGTTTTGTTGGGAGAGTGCGGTGTGTGTTGAATGTTGGGTGGTAATCAATAGCGTCGAGTCACGGCGGGCGAGGGGGCACCTCATCCCCATGTCAGGCAGCAGCAAAACGGGTCCGATCGTTGAACAAGTGTCTATCTGCTCTACTGTCGTAACGGACCGTAGGACATCGTACTGACCATTTTTCCCGGACAAACCTATTTTCTAAACCGTACTGACTAAATATCAACGGTGTTTTTAACGGTTTAAATAGCCAATAGGGAAGCAGAGCACTAAAAAGTTAAATGCGGAGACCCACCAAAAACTCTCTCTTGCCTCTTTTTTCGAACCACTCTCCTAGCCTTCCCTCACTCACACAAGACCAGAATTAGAAAAGAAAAAACTCAATTTCACAAAAAAGGCCCAAAACCGGAGAGAGAGAGAATTACCGGACAATTTAACCGGAAATAAACGCCTTAAATGATAAACTAGAGAACCATAAAAATAAAATGAAAAAGAAAAAGATTTGAAATCAGCTGATTTGACACGAAGTTGAAGAACACGAAGAAAATATTTTTTCGAAATTTGAAAATTTTTGAAGCCGACTTCAAAAAGAGAAAATTAAGTCCCAAGAGAAATATTCGGATTTCAACGTCCGGGAAAAATTGGCCTCGAAACTAAATCGAAAATTGGCCGAAAATAACATGACAGATACACAAAAAGTAAGTTACTCTTGAATTTTCACACGAAAAATGCGTAGGCTAACATCACCATTATTTTGAAAAATGGTTTTAATGATTAGGGGTAATGTTAGGACAGTTTCGAAATCCTATGGTCCACATAAACAAAATTCTCATTGGTCCGCCTTAGTTTCAGTCTAGCGTTTGATTGGTTAATAGCAACTTGCGTGGGTTGATTGCATGGATTTATTGTGCGTAGGTGTGTCATAGTAGTAAGGATACGTATTACTAATTATTTGGTGAGTCATTTGAGTATGTCATTAGTAAAAATTTGGTTTCAAGTGCTTAATTTAAGAAAACTCGTTAAAAAGATTCATTTTTGAACGTGAAGTCGCTTTACGAAATGACCAAAAACCAACCAATAATTCAATTCAAAAAGTTCCTATCCCATTCAACTCAGTCCCTTTTAGTTCCTGTCCCATCCCTGATTCGTATCACGAGTCCCCCACTAGTTTGCCATCCAATGATTCATAATAATGATTCATTCTGATCAAGGGATCGTAACTTTTTGATCGGTAAGGGTCTTTGATCATATTCAATCGGGTACATGGCGTGGGAAGTCAGATAAATTCGAGGATCTTTCGCCACGATCTCGCCAGGTCAATTATTTCGCGCGCGCATTGATATCGAACATTTCAACGGAGCATAGAAAACAAATCGAAATTCGCGCGAGAAATATCGCGGAGTCTGATTGGCTGAAACTAAAATGGTTCAATCTAGATAAGAATCTTTCGGAAAGAAACTGCTAGAGGCGAATTCTGATTCGCCGAGAAATGATTCTTTGATTTACTGTGAATCACTTCGTATGACTCATTATTATTGAGTCATGCACCGTGGGAAACATTAATTCATTCATCAAGAGAGCATAGAATCGGTTTTTTATCCGGTTTTAGAGTTCGATTTCTTTTGAACTCAATGCGACATGGTCAATTTACCATGACTTTAGAACACATATGCCCAATATATAGGTCGATATCATCATTCCATGTCGGTTTTGGTCCATTTCGGTCTCATTTTTGGCAAAATTAACCCTTTGTGACTCATATTTTGAAATGCATCTGAAATGCGTGTGAATATTGACCTGATATGATCCCTGTCTGGATAAACTTGGGGCACATTCGGTGAACAAATGATTTCTATTTATCATGAATTATTGATCAGAATTGGCCCTTTTCTCAAAGTCGATTTCTCGTCCGTTGAGATTTCCGACTCGTCTGAACGAATGGCGATGACCCTGGATTGACCCAATTATCTTTTGACCCATCTCATTCTCCTGGTCATGTGACAACTTCTGGTCATGTGATATGTCCAACTCATCCTCCCGATACATACTGTTGTGATACTGTATTTGACCATAGTTAACCTGTCCATACCAATATATAGGTCGATAAATAAATGTACTGACAGCTTCATTGTCTTAGACTGTATATCGGTTTGATTCACAGACAAAACTGTCAAAACATATATTTGTCGACCTATAGGCAGTGCAAAGAAAACGTACTCTCATGACCTTGAGAATAAACCATCAGACTTCATATCTGAATAAACTGAAATGATATGGCCAATTTCAAACAATCTAGTCTAAGAAAGGCGGGGTTCTGCGGATGGGTATGGACGGACTACTGATGGTTATTCGTCAGTAGTCCGTACCACGATTGTATATCGTGGGTAAAGTTTACACTTTGTCGATTTTAGACTACCCATTCATCAGTACATTCACCGCCAGATTTTCTTATTCCTTATTTTGAATCGAATACTATGATCATTTTGATCCACAGAGCCATGGTCGTCCTGTCCGGAGCCAAGTTGGTCCGAGGACCGTTACGTCTTTGGATCCTGGTTTGTTTTAGACTGGGGAAATAGAGTCGTAAAGAATTTGTGATCGGATTTGAGATGGCAAGGAGCATACTCAGCTGCTTGCCTCCCCAGTACTGATTGAACAACGTTACATAAGTCGGAAACTTCTAATTGAATTTAACAGCACATAATGCATAAGATATAAATCGAATTCCGAATCTTTGACTTATTCACTAAGCCACTTTTGCTACCCCTCCCCGCTATAGGTCTGCTCGGTGATATGGTGGTAGTTCACACGGTTGGTGGGAAGGGGATTGATGATAATTCCACCGTGTGAAATATATTTGAAATCGGGATGACGTAAGGTACCCCTCCTCCAGTTCGCCGACTCCGCCCGATTAGATAATTAGTAAAAACAGTTTCTAATCTTTCTAACAATGTTCAACCAAGCAAGGTATCCTTAAATTCACGATTAGGCTTTCCTTAACAACCTCCTTAAAACATTTAAAGCTCTAAACATTCACGTAATATGGATCACGATGAATATTTTGAGATTTTTGAAAATGGGAATTTAAAGTGAACAGGAACATTCGTGAACGGTATCGTGATTTGAAGTGACGTCATCACGTTTCAATTCGTGAATGGTACCGATATAATCAACTTATGCAAAAATCACAAATCTTTAGTTAGGGTCAATGTCAGAGATAAAAAATATGCAAATCAAATGTTCGATAACCTAAAATAACCTCGCGCCCATATCTTACAGTAATAACAGCTTCAAAAATTCGCGATCTGGTCAAAAATATACCTTTTGCCAAGGATTTCGATGTAAATAAACTTTTTTTGTAGGATTTTTGTACCTCCTTCCAAGTACTTCTCTTTCTTTACCATGGGAGATCGCCCACGCCTACCTTCAAAATCCTAGAAAATCCTACTAAAAAAGTTATTTCATATCGAAATCCTTGGCAAAAGATGTACCAGTCGTTTAAAGTCTAGCGCGCATCAAAAAGCGTTAGAATTTATCGGTCAAATATTGGTGATTTTTTCAAGTCGGAAGTGATGCTTAGGACTGTAGCTGTTAAAATATATTGATTTGTATTTAAGTTATGTTAATGTTAAAAATTCAAGCTAAACATGAATGACTGACTGAACATGGTTGTAATTTCCCTCGAGGCAATAACTCGTTATAAACTTAATTAACCCGACAACTAAAAATGACTGGTTTAATAATGACTAATAAATGGGCTTATTATAGATTAATATGTATAGGGAGGTCACGTGTTAGTCGCCTACGCTAGTGGAGAGGATAAATATTTTTTCAGGGTGGTCAAAACTTTGGACCGCATCCAGGTGGCCCTGGTGGTGTACCGGGACAAGAGACACCCACGTTGAATCAACTCCTTCAGAGTCCGTCACAACGATTTCATGGACCAGGGCCAGGCGGACATGGACCCGGATTTCCTGGATCACATCAACCATGGACAGCTGGACATCGACCACCTGGTATGGGTCACCCCGGTTATCCTGGTCATCCAGGGATGAACCCATACGCCGGACATCCTGGTATGATACCACCTGGACATCCAGCAGCTAATGGACAACACCTACGCAATGGACCACCAGGAATGTACGGACCACGACATCCACAATATAATCACGGTCAACCACATGGAGATCAATTACAAGAACGGCTCCCTGTTCCACCCAATCATCCTTCACAGAACGCCCACGCACCAAATTATAGTCAACCTAGACTACCTACGACACCACATCATCATCAGGTTTCTAGATTTATTAAATATTTTATCAATTTAAATAATCATTTTAGCAGCCTACGGGTAATGTGAATTCCCCAAATCGTCCGCCTACGCATCCAGGAGTAAATGGACCTGGTACACCGTCACAAAAGCCACAAATGTCACAAGCATCGCCTCAGACAGGTGGACATCCGGCAGGACCCGGTGGTCATCATGGTCAACCCGGTGGTCACCAACAGCCACCACATTCTCCTATCATACCAAAACGAGAACCAACATCTCAACCGGGAACACCACACCCACCTCCGGCCCAATCACCAGTTGGGAATAATTTTAATAGTATGCCTAACGGGCATCAACCACAACCGTCACCGTCTTTATCGCCTGCTGTAAAGCCACAACCGCCTAATCAAGGTAGAATAACGCCTACGCATGAGACAAATATGACCAAATTTTTAGGAACTCCTCCAAGTGCAATGGCACCACCAAATGTCCCAGGAAAAGACACATCTGCCTCACCAAGACCAAATGTGACACATGGACAAGGTTTTCCGTCCAACATGAACCCTCGTGCACATATGGGAAATCCTTATGGTCATTTTCCTCCAAATGGATACGGACAAAGACATCCGGGTCATGGCGGACCAGGCAATTTCCCTCAAAGACCAGGTTATCCTCCAAACTATCCGCCATCAGCAATGGGCGGTCCACATCCTGGTCAACCTGGTGGACATCCCGGATTTCGCGGACATCATCCTGGATTTCCTGGTTTTCCGGGTCAGGGCGGACACCCAGGACAATTCCCTCGGACATCAACAGCAGGTCCAACATCACAACACGCTGCAGCTGAAGCCGCTGCGGCCGCGGTCGCTGCTGCTCGAGCTCAAGGTCAACAAGGACAGCCAAGACCGTCGTTTTCACATCATCCTCATCCTGGTATGGCACCAAATGGACATCCGGGTCACCCTGGTATGC
>JACLAC010006544.1_pt1 | contig 12594 bp, 9 predicted proteins | sample 8027881 | NCBI WGS metagenome assembly JACLAC01 (sample SAMN15725517, study PRJNA655200) | protist metagenome | isolation source: fluorescence activated cell sorting (FACS) single amplified genomes of... | place: Spain: Blaines Bay Microbial Observatory, Mediterranean Sea | collected 2016-01-19 | reverse complement strand
ATGCACCAATATGCGGAGTCATCACAACATTAGGTAATTCTGCAAAGGGGTTGTTGACTGGAGGTTCTTTCTCCCAAGTGTCTATTCCAACTCCCCCAACTTTCCCTGCTTTCAAAGCCGACAAGAGGTCATTTTCGTTGACGATCCCTCCCCGCGCCGCATTGATGATTACGACACCATCCTTCATCGATTTGAGTTCACTAGCCCCGATCATCCCGATGGTTTCCTTATTCTTCGGGGTGTGGACACTCAGGATATCTACCTCATCAAGAATTTCTTTCAGTGAACTCTTTAGAACCCCGTGCCGTTCAAAAACCTCATCCGCAATGTAGGGATCGTAAGCCAACACACGCATATCGAAGGCTCTACAAAATCTAGCCACCCGATGCCCAACGTTTCCAAGCCCAATCAAGCCAATCGTCTTATTCATCAACTCAGTTCCACTAAACTGATGCCGATCCCAACCTCCTTCTTTCATTCTTTGATGAGCTGGAACCAGGTTTCTGAAGGTTGCCAGAAGGAGTGCTAGTGTCAATTCAGCAGCAGAGTTAGTATTTTTCCCTGGACTGTGCAAAACAAGAATGCCTTTTTGAGTTGCATAGTCCACATCGATATTTGCGATACCCACCGCAGCTCTTGCAATGACCCTTAGACGTGTTGCCCGATCAATTAGTTCATGATCTACAGGGGTTTCAGATCGGGTTATAATCCCGTCGTAATCGGGGATTTTTTTAAGAATCTGGGACCTTGGTAAATCAGGGGAGTAATCGATCAGAATGTCTTGTTCAGCTTCAAGAAGTTCAAGTGCTAAAGGATGCAAAGCTCCAGTGATGAGAACTTTGTATTTTGATGACATAATTTTGTCTGAATCAGATGAAATAAGATGGGGATTTGGCCCATGCTAAATCGGCCGAAAGGGCATCAGAGAACAATACTGGAGGCGTTGGCAGTGATGGTAAGGGCTTGGAAAGCACATTTTCCACAGTATCCCTTGACTTCGACTAGGTAGCGAATGGTCTCATTCAGGCGGGCTTGTTCTTTATCATTCACAACGGCAGTGCTGGTTCCACTCTTGATCCAACCCAAAAGCTTCATATTTTCGCCAGATTTGAACTCGTTCTCGAACACATATTTCTTGATTGCGTTTTGATAGGAGGGTTCATCAGAGAGAATCACTCGGTGATTGACACTTGCAATCGCATCGCTGAGTTCTTTACGGAATACGTCTTTATCAGGCACTCCAAGATATTGCTCAATAGTCTGCATAAACTTTTCGTCGGGCTGAACATCAGTCTGTGTGACTTCATGCTTCACTTTGGTATTCAGTGCGTAGGCGCGAACGTGATCCGTATATTTCTTCCATGTTGTCTCCAAAACTGAGTCATCCCTCAAGATTGCGCTATATACGTCACTGGCGATTTGTCCCATAATCCAGTTTTTGGCCTGAGGTAAAATCTTCTCCACGTAGTGGTTCAATTTTGTCTTTTGCTGGGCATAGGATTCCTTGATTGCATGCTCTGTCCGAACATACAAATCCAGTGGGCTTACGCAAGGATTTTCCAGGGCAATGGAAGTCAACATTGCATGATCACCACTCTCCTGCATCAGGCGCTGAAGGTTTGCGGCAAATTCATTGATTTGAAAATGTTCTGTATTTTCAAAAACATTTTGAATAAATCGTGGGTCAAGTCCAAAGGTGCCCTCTGACGGCTTGATGAAAGCAAACTCGTCCAAAATCATTCGGGCCATGTTGTTATCCACACCGCTGTCAGCTCTACCCGCATAGATCAAAGCTTTCTGCAGAAGGGTCATATTTGGGTTCTGCTTTGACTCATAGAGTCGGGACATGGCAGCCATCAGACTCAACAAGGTCAGGCTATGAGGTGCCACATGGGCGAGATGCTGCTTTTCTTTCTTCCAGTTTCTATGACTATTCGAGTAGGTGAACTCATAAATCATCTGCTCTTGCTTGAAGTCAACCGAAAGTGGCATTTCAATGAAGGTTGTCCTGGATCTTAATGCTTCGAAGGAAGCATTCTCCATGAACATATTGAACTCATGGAAATTGGTATGCCCAATAATGACTCCGTTGAAAGGAATCGGCGGTTGACCCTCAGGTTTGAAGAAGCGATCTTGGGTCGCAAAAAGTAATTCATATAGAAATTTGTCTGAGAGCTTCAAAATTTCATGAATTTCAACCAATCCGTTGGCCCCAGCACACAATTCTCCTTTATAGTCATGAACCAGCGGGTGAGATTCGCTTCCAAAGCGAGGTAGAAGGCTGTAGTCAATATTTCCAACCAGAGATCCTGCTTCCTGACTTTTTTCATCCCGGGGAGTGTAGGAGCCAATTCCCGTCTTCGTTCGAGCATCATAAACCATGCGCTTCGCCTTCAAATAAGGAAGAAGCTCTGTGAAGGAAATATCCTTCATTCTCATGAAATCACGCAGAACGTACTCGCTGTAGGGAGAAAGTCGACCACTGATCGTTACGCTGAATTCCTTGTCGTAATGAGAATGATTTGCTAACCATTCTTTTAAGATTTCTTGATCTGTCCCGCTAACTATTTCACTTGCAAATGCCTTTCTCGTTTCTTCTGGAAGAACTTGAAGAGGCTTTTCAAACAATGGGCTCTGTAGGTAGAAGATGCCTTCTTCTTCGAACAGAGCCTGATCCCTGAGTCTTTTATCAACAGTTGGCAGTAGTAGGGTGTGAGTTTTACCCTCTTCAGAATGGGAGTATTGCTTAAGGGCAAGCTTAATTCCCTCCATTGACCTTGATTTAGCAGCTCCAGGTGGCCCTAAAAGAATCCAAAGTCGTTTTGATGCCTCAAGACCACGGCTGGCATTATTAATTTTCTCAACTAAATTTTCCTTGGCTTTTTGCTGGCCAAAAACAACATAACCACCAACCCGATCAGAATTTTCAAAGAATTGATAGTGATGCTTGATCGGTTTCCCTGGACTGATGGAGTGGTCTACCCCTGAAGATAGCAACATGTCATGGAGAAGCTGAAAGGTGTCACGAGTCACCCAGGGTTCTCGTTGAACGAGTTGGAGATATTCATCGAAGCTCAGAATTTCTTCGGAAACATTTCGCTTGGAGCTATTTTCAAGTAGTGTCTGGAGTGCTTCTCTCATAACGATCTCATTTTTTGGGATGAAAACTTGGAATTTGAAGATAATGGCTCAAAAAACAGCTAGAAAATCTGTCAAGGGGGAATACATTTTCCAGTCAGCAGTGGAGCATCATCTGGAGGATCTTTCAACATTTGCAGTGATTGGAGGCTTAGACCAGATGTTCTATGATGTACTGCCGACGCTCATTTGTGTTGCCCCCCATGTAGAAATTCAATAATCCGCCAACTTCCTGGAGATGGTCAATACGTATTGGTTGTAAGAGCATCTGAGGCCCAATAAAAGGACCAAACTCTTTAGGGGAGATTTCCCCAAGTCCTTTGAATCTAGTGATCTCAAAATGCTTTCCACTTTTCAGATCAGCAATTGCGGAATCTTTTTCAACTTCATCATAGCAATATTTGGTTGTTTTTTGATTGCGAACACGAAAAAGAGGAGTCTCTAAAATGAACAGATGTCCTCTTTGAACCAATGTTTCAAAGTATTGAAGGAAGAAAGTTATCAGCAGGTTGCGGATATGAAGTCCGTCAACATCTGCATCAGTGGCTAGAATTACCTTTTCATATCGTAAGTCGTCAACAGTATCTTCGATACCTAAGGTCTTCATGATGTTGTAGAGTTCTACATTTTTGTACAGGGCTTCCTGACCTTGACCAAAACAGTTAAGTGGTTTCCCTTTCAGACAGAAAATAGCCTGAGTTTCTACGTTGCGGGAACTGATCATACTCCCACCCGCGCTCTGTCCTTCAGTTATAAAGATCATGCTTTCACTGTTATGATTCTTTGAATCGTTTCGATGAAATTTACAGTCCTTCAAGTTTGGAATGGCGAGGGCAGTCTTACGAGCATTTTCACGAACAGCTTTTTTGACATTTGAGAGTTCCTTACGAACTTTTTCATTCTGTTGAACTTTGCTTTTGAGAGCTTCTGCAGCATCAGGGTTCTTGAAAAGGGTATCGACAAAACTGTCCCTGACTTGCGTGACGATCCAGCGAAGATCAGTATTGCCGAGCTTGTTCTTTGTCTGCGATTCGAAGATTGGTTCTTGAATTTTGACTGCAACAGCACCGACTATTCCTTCTCTGACATCTGGCCCTTGAAAACTGCTTTTGAAGAATTCATTAATGCCTTTCAGGATCCCTTCCCTGAAAGCGCTGAGATGGCTACCTCCGTCACTTGTGAAATGCCCGTTCACATAACTAAAATTTGTTTCTCCATATAGATCGGTGTGTGTTAGGGAATATTCGAGCAAGTCGGCTTGTACATGTAGAATTTCATAAAGTGCCTTTTCACCCACCTCTTTTTCCAACATTTCCTGCAAGCCTCGCTCGGCTTTGAATTTCTCACCATTGAAAATGAGGCTCAAACCACGATTTAAGTAGGCATAATTCCAAAGCTGTTTCTCAATCAGTCTGAAATCAAACTGGAATCTTGAAAAGATAGATTCGTCAGGGACAAAGCGAACTACGGTTCCATTCCGTTCTTTTGAAGTTGTACGACCTTCATCAACCAATTCGCCTTGAATGAACTTCGCAAATGCCTTTTTTCCATCACGAACAGAACTGACTTCGAAACTCTCTGATAGCGCATTCACCGCTTTAGTTCCAACACCATTCAGACCGACACTGAACTGGAAAACATCACTATTGTATTTTGCCCCGGTGTTAATGCTGGAAACACATTCCACTAATTTTCCTAAGGGGATACCCCTTCCGTAGTCACGAACTTTTACTTCCGTTTCTTTTAGGTTGATTTCTATACGCTTGCCATGGCCCATGATGTATTCATCAACTGAATTATCAATCAATTCCTTGAGGAGTATGTAAATGCCGTCACTGGATTGTGAGCCATTGCCTAATCGACCAATGTACATTCCAGGTCTTTTACGAATATGCTCCAGTGATGAGAGGGTGATGATTTTGGCTTCGTCGTATTGAACGGGTTTAGTTTCCATTTCAAAGAACTCAAGTATTAGGATTTTAGGTCTTTCTGAGTTTGCCAGAGAATGGGGATTCTATTCCCCATGAGACAGAAGTTGGACCTGGCTTGATGGAGATTTGCAAGATGCTCATCTGTGGATCACAGATTGAACTCATCGGGATCATGATTGGACTAGTTGTCTATGAATTCAGATTCACAGTTGTTCTACTCTCTCAAAGAGATCATTTTTGAAATAAAATTTGAATTAACTTGTTATTCACTCAAGTCGATTCTTTCTGATGTACATCAAAATCCTATAAGATTCATTTTAATCAAATTTTCATTGCACCTGTAAGGACAGACCTATCCAAGTTGATCTTCAGTCGTAATTAAAACTGTCTTTCAAAATAGGCAAAAAAGTAGAAAACTGCCTCTGGAATTTGGCCAAATTTTATCAAAGGGGACGGGAAAAATCAGAATGAATAATCATTCTGGTGAAGGGAAAGTTTTAGGGGGCTGATTTTATGTATTGGAATTTTAGAATCTAGTTTTCTTAGCGTATTTTGCCAAAAGAGAATTGAAATGAAGCTGCCTCTCCGAGAACTGTGAGAGAGCGATTGATTTCTTAGATTGAACCAGTTTTAAAGCCTAAATCATTCAAATTAAACAAGGTTTCTTCCGATGCTTGAGAAGTCGGCAGTACTTGGTTATTTGAAGAATTGATTCCTTTTCGAATCGCAATCACTTGACGCCGATAAACATCATCAATCTCCATACTCTTTTGGGCATTCTTCAGAGCATTGTGAATCGTTGAATGACTTCGGCCCAAAAACTGGCCAATTTGGCTCAATGACATCCCGAAATCTTCTGTCAGAATGTAGACAATGTATTGACGCCCTTTTATTACTCTCTGATCTCTCCTGCCAGACTTGATATCTTTCAAACTCAAGCGCAGTGCATTGCAGACATGCTGAATAACGTCTTCTTCAGATCTATCAAATGTGGGTGTTAGGTTCCCAGGAGATGACTGGTCTTCAATACTGATTTCTTTAGCACTGGGTATTAATTTTTTGGCTAGTGCTAAAGAAATTTTCTCGCCCATGAGTGATGAGTGTGCACCCAAACGGATTAAGACCCCCTCCAACTGACATATATTCGGTGGTAAGTTACTAATTAAATAGTTGCAAATCTCATCACTCAACTCGATTCGTGATTCTTTTGCTTTACTCTGAAGGATCTGAAGGCAGGATTTGCGATCTGGAGATGGTAAATCTAGTGAAAGCCCAGATTCCAATTTATTGGCGAGAGTGGAGTTGAGCCCTGAGATTCTGCTGGGTAAATTGTTAGCAGAAAGGATCACCTGTTTGCCAGATTCCTTGAGGCTGCTTATGGTATGTTTCAGTTCCTGCTGACATTGTGGTGAACTACTCAATACTTGGACATCTTCCAAGATCAAAATATCTGTATTCCTGAATTTCTCTCGGAATTGCCCCATCTGATTGCTGCGAATATCTTGAATGAACTGATTCAAGAAATTCTCAGCATTTAGCATCATCAGTTTATTTTCGGGATGCTCTTTCAGCCACTCCTCAGCAAGTGCTTGGAGCAAATAACTTTTCCCTGTTCCCTCGTTCCCGTAAATGAGAAATGGGTTAAAGCTTTTAGCAGGATTTATCAGGACCTGCTCTACGGCTTTAAAAGCTAATTGATTAAATTCACAGATTACAAAGTTCTTGAATCGTCGAGATTCGAAATTCCCAATTACACTTGCAGGATTGGCATCCTTGTCGGTAACAGACTCTGTTGAATCTTTTAATTGAAAATCTTCGGCTTCTTGATTTTCGAAAAGAAATTCTTCCTGAATAGCTAAGTTTGATGTTCCTTTAGAACCCACCAGATATTCAAATCTCTTTCGGGAAAATGTACCAAATTCAGGGTAGGAGTCTGCAAGTGCAGATCTGAGATGGTCCTCGTGATTATTCTTAATATCCAGTCGATGAAGTTCGTGGGGGATTCCAGCGAAGACAACCTTTGTAGAGGTAATTTTCACCAGCAGCAGGGCATCCAACCAATTTGATCCACATCCTGAAGGAAGCAATTCCCTCAGCCTAGATTTGCAGATTTTCCATCGGTTGTTGTCAAGATCCATCTTTTACTCATGCATCCAAGTCCAATTGGATATCCTAATTGCCCCACCGAACTCCCCCAGAGTCCGTAGAAGCTGGAGGATTACCCTGCACCTATCAAAAGTGATGCCGCGAAAGTAACCCTTCAGGATAAGTTCGATTAGCGAATTTTTTTGATTCATCAGAGAAACTCAATAAATGAAAGGAGTTTCCCAATGAAAACAGTTGACTTTAGTTTCAGTGGACCAAATTTTAGGTGCCGACTCTATCGTCAACGTATCAGATAATTTGTGAAGAAGTGAATCCGTCAATGGAGGGGCCTAATGTAAGCCCAGAGGGTTGCATCCAGCAGCGGCTCAGCGCGAGAGGAGGGTTCGTTGCTGCCTCTCAATTCAGCAACGTGTCAGTTCATGTTGAGCTGATGTGAAAGACCTTACGAGAATCAATTTTTGAAATCAAACGATTTCTTTAATAATTATATCAGTAACTAAGCCATAAGGTATTGATACCAGTTTGAATTTTTTTTGTTAGCTCTATGGAAGATCCCTCTCTTAAAAAATTTGAAATATTTAAATATCAAAATGCCATCAGTCTATTCATTGAAACATTTGTTGTGACTAGCATGCGAAATTCGTTGAGTGATCTTGTTACAATTATTTAATGCATTAAGGTGCAAATTAATTTAAACTTGATCATCAATTTCACCTGAAACCCTGATTTTAATAGAATTTCTTAACGTCTTCCCAACTGAACTCTAATCGACCCTCAATACCAGCTATCTCCAATCTGAAGGTTTCAAAGCCAAGTTTAACCCCTGTTGCGGGTTTGTTTAATTTTGGAAAACTAAGATTGTAGACTTCCACCCATCGATCTAACTCTTTCAAATACCTACCTAGAAGCATTCTCTCTTTGTTCGTGTCTTTTAATTTTTGAATCCTTGTAGGAACAACTTTATCTCCATCGTCATCATAAAGCCTTGCTTGCCATAGAGAATCTTTTTTGCCGAAGTCAGTTTTTTCGTTACTTCCTGAATAAATCATCAACAGAAATTCGAATTCATTAGCAAATTGTTGCTTTTGCGCAAGTGAAATTTCGAGATTAGCAGCCTCATCCAAATGATAAGAACTTTGGATAGAATCTGTCAAAAATTCACGGTACTCTTCGCTTCGAAATAATCCGGCAGCAATCATTTTCGTATTATAGTCTCGATAAATTTCATCTTTTCGATAAGTATCTGCTAATATCTTTTGTAATTGTGGTGGAGTTTCCTCCACATGTTCATAAATCGGGTTGATAGCCCAGTTGTCTGTTGTGGAACAACCAAAACAGATAATAGGGACAGTTAGGGAAATAACTACCCGAGTCATGAAAAATTTCATTGTAGGGTTGCTCCACCATGTTTTTGAATAAAGTGCCCTAGCTTATCTTGTTTAGTTTGCAAATACTTTGCGTTGTTGGGATGCTGACCTTTTTCAAGTGGAACTCTTTCAACGATTTCCAGGCCATGCCCCTCGATACCTACGATTTTTCGAGGGTTATTAGTCATAAGGCGCATTCTTCGAACGCCTAAGAGACTGAGCATACGAGCACCTAGCCCATAATCACGAAGGTCGTCTTTGAAACCTAAGTGATGGTTCGCCTCCACAGTATCCATTCCCTCTTCCTGAAGGCGATAAGCTCTTATTTTGTTGAGCAGACCTATGCCCCTACCCTCTTGCGGTAGGTATAGAATGACTCCCCTCCCCTCTGCCTCTACCATTTCCATTGCACTTTGGAGTTGAGGTCCACAGTCACACCTTTGAGATCCAAACACATCACCAGTCAAACATTGAGAATGAACTCTAACTAACACCGCATCATCCTCTGACCATTTTCCTTTTACCAAAGCAACATAATCTTTGTTGTCAACCTCACTAAAGAATCCGACGACTTTAAAATTGCCAAATTGAGTGGGCATTCTCGCTTCTGTATCAATTCTAACGACGCTCTCATGATGGGTTCTATATTTGATCAGATCGGCGATTGTTGATAATTTCATTCCGTGTTGATCAGCAAAACGGCGAAGCTCGGGGTATCTCGCCATGGAACCGTCCTCATTCATAATTTCACAGATCACTCCCCCTGGTCGAAATCCAGCAATTCTAGAAAGATCTACAGCACCTTCAGTGTGGCCTGCCCTTTTGAGAACACCACCTTCATTTGCTTTCAAGGGGAATATATGACCAGGTTTTACTATATCTGATGGTGAGGCATCGGATTTCATTGCGGTTAGGATCGTGTGAGCGCGATCAGCTGCTGATATCCCAGTAGAAACTCCTTTTGCTGCCTCGATTGTCACAGTAAAGTTAGTACCATGTTCTGTCTGGTTATGAGCCACCATTAGTGGCAAATCCAATTGTTTTGTTCTTTGAGTATCTAAAGCTAGACAAATTAGCCCTCGGGCGTGAGTTGCCATAAAGTTAACAATCTGAGGGGTCACCATTTCAGCGGCACAAACCAGATCACCTTCATTTTCTCGATCATCATCATCGATCAGAACAATCATCCTACCGGCTTTAATATCTTCAATAGCCTCTTCAATTGGATCAATTCTTAGCACTTCAGTCATTCAACCTTTCTATTGGTTGCAGTTCTATTAGCAAATCAGGGATTAGTTGTTCTATACTAGTTATTTTATAATTGATGGTGTCCATCAAGTTTTCAATTCCAAGTTCACCACACCATGAGAGACCTTCTTTACCAAGAATACGAGGAGCAAGGAAAAGGTAAATCTTATCAACAAGTTTTGATTTGAGGAAACTGGCATGAACTTGGGCACCACCCTCTACTAAGATTGAATGAATGTCAAAATTTTCAAGTTGGGATAATACCCATGAAATCTCTGGGCGAACACCGGGGCTAGTCAACCTTATGAGGTTCGATGGCAATTCCCAATCAGCGTCTGGTGCTTTTCTCCCAACGACCCAAATAATTTTAGATTCATCCTCTCGCAAGCATTTTGCTTGTCTAGGCATTCTCCCACGGCCATCCATGATAACTTTAATTGGTGAAGAGCCTTGATGAATACCACGAGTGTTAAGTGAGGGATTGTCTTTCAAAAGCGTTTCGCTGCCAATCAGGATAGCTTGATGTTCATGACGCAATCGATGTACCAGTTGCCTAGAGTTAGAACTTGTGATCCATTTTGAAATGCCAGAACCCGTAGCAATTTTGCCATCTAAAGTTGCAGCGACCTTCAGACTCACAAGCATTTTGAGGTTTTCCCTTTCTAGAAATTCAAATATGAGAAAATTCCGATGTAATTTTCCCGTCTTCATCGTTATGATGTTGTCTGCGTTGATCCTGGAGGCATGTGCGACTCAATGGCAACATCAGGTTGATAGTTGTACCTACGAATCTTCCGATCCACCAATGCGAAGGGTAATAAACTACAACGATCATGGACTTTGCGACAGGGCCCTGGCACCGAGAACTCCCCCAAATCCAAGAGCCCGCCTGCAGCAAGAAATGACTTACTAAAAATTTAATTGAGCGCGACCGTACATGGAGGTTCGGGTGCGACACGATTAACTCTTTTTCCAGGAGTTGCTCATGTTACGCCAATTTTGGCTCCATGTAGCCTTACTGATTTTATCATCGAATCTATTTGCTCAAACTACTAACTATGCTCCTAAACCAAAAACTGGCAGGGTGGTCAAAAATTTGGTCTCTCAAATTGCTTATCGTGAGCCTTTCCCAACCAAAAAATTTGATTATGAGGGCCTGCACCAAGTTGTGCATGAAGCAGCACCCAATAGGTACTATCGTTTCAAAGTATATCCGGAACCCTTACGTTCAAGGAAGATGAGAATATTTGAGGGTGGAATTCCGAGGATGAGACAACCCTAATATTTCAGGTCCAATCTTAAAATCCCATTGAATCAAGCATGCTTTGCATGATGTAAGGCAGTTTATCAAAATGATGTGAAAGAATGATCTTATGCCTGCTGATCCAAATATGACGATTCTGGTTGTTGACGACTTTTCAACCATGCGCAGAATTGTAAAGAACATCCTACGTCAACTGGGCTTCAACAAAACAATTGAGGCAGATGATGGAACCACAGCTTTGGAAAAGCTGACATCAGAAAAGGTAGATTTTGTGATAACAGATTGGAATATGCCTAAGATGACAGGCCTAGAACTGGTGAAAATGATACGTTCAGACTCAGAACTCAAACATCTACCAATTTTGATGGTTACTGCTGAAGCCCTACAGGAAAATATTGTTGCTGCAGCAAAGGCCGGTGTGAATAATTATATTGTAAAACCCTTCGATGCAAAAACTCTCTCAGAGAAGATGAGTAAAATTTTTCCCTGAATCCCTGCAATTTTGCGAAATGTTTAAGAAACTGTCATTTAAAACTCTTTGTCTTTAGGAAGGTTTCTCGAAAAGATACTTGCTTGTGCTTCTTTTTCCTCCTTGTTTGATCTGAAATCCCTCTCCTCAGGTACATCGCCTTTGAAAAATGTGGGTGTCGCTTCTGCTGCCTCTTTTTCTTCTCGAGATTTTCTACCACGATCTGGAGCTTCTTTCGGTTTGGTCTTTATGTACTCAATTGCGTTATGAAGTTGCTGTTGGAGAGTACTCACCCCCCTTTCGTCATGGATTCTGGTCAACAATTTTTCAGCATGCTCCATTCTTTTGAAGTGGTCAGAATTTAATGTTCCACCTAATTTCGGAAGATATTGGTAGACCATTAAGCAAATCAGTGCAAATTCTCTAACTGTTGGGCTCAAATCTTTTCTAGTTGCTTTCTTCATCATTGGAAGAGTCTCCATGATTGCTTTCATGGATTTCGATAAATTCTCAACCGTAGTTTTTGCTTGCTCCCGGTCACCTGTCATAGTTGCAATCAAGTTGATTTGAGCAGTTCTGCGATAGAACCTACTCAAATAATAGCCAGAAAGTGGAATCGACTTTTTTGTGTCTTCCAAGACTTCCATCAGAATAACTTTGTTTTTGGAAGCCATTGGTAAGGCAGAAATACCCTCAAGAATCGGAGATAGGATTTCTTCGTGTTGTGCTCGATTGAGTTTCAGTAATTTCTTTTTGTCCATTTCGACAGACTCTTTGGCATCGAAATTATGATATGGAAGAATCTTATTAACCTCTTTCAGGTACTTGATGTGATTCGCCAAAACCATGAAATCGGCTTTCGATTCTTTATCTTGTTTTTGGACATGAAGATCATCTTGTAAAAACACGAGAAGATGGCCCAGATAGATCTTCTGTGCCTTCATGGCTAGGCGAAGTTTTTCAGTGTTCAAGATCAGATCATCCGCCTCCAGCATCGAGAGCATGAAAGCATCACGATACTGTAAAACGCCTTCGTGAGTACCTTTCCTCAAAAAATCTGAGACCATCTCA
>JACLAC010023601.1_pt1 | contig 12600 bp, 3 predicted proteins | sample 8027881 | NCBI WGS metagenome assembly JACLAC01 (sample SAMN15725517, study PRJNA655200) | protist metagenome | isolation source: fluorescence activated cell sorting (FACS) single amplified genomes of... | place: Spain: Blaines Bay Microbial Observatory, Mediterranean Sea | collected 2016-01-19 | reverse complement strand
ATCTTCATCGTCTTCGTCGTCAGATGATGATGATGATAATAGCAAAGATGGATGGAGTGATGATGATGATGATTGGAGCGATAATGATGACTCAGATTCAGATTCATCTGAAACAAACTCCGAGGCCGAAAATAAGGAAAGTAACAATGTTTCTTCCGATGTCATAAATTCGACAGCAACTAAGAACAAGAAAAATAGTGAAGAGAACCAAAAACATTTCGACCGTTTAAATGAATGCATGAAGGATAAAAAAACATGTAAATTGCTTGAGAAACGTTTAACATTCTTAAAGTACAAATATCGTTTAAGATGCTTTTTACATTTAAAAGCTATGGAAGAGAACCATAATGATAATCAGGCTAAGGTGCATAGAGCATTGAAATGGAAGTTTTTTCGTGACTGTAATCTTGTTGATTTTGCAATATTAAATTGCAGCGATGGTCGGTTTGATATTGTCAGTAAATTGTTTCAATATTGCTGGGAAGAATTATATTTACATCGCATGTCTATATTAAGTAACATACCAGACACTTGTCCTGTAAGCGAATATTCAATGTTGTTACCATATTGCAGTAGTGATGTCTACGACAATGAAACCATTGCTAGTAGTTTCACCGCTATACCATTATATATCTATCGTGATAATAAGTCGGGCAAAGTAACTGCAATAGAGATCAATACTCAATTTGAGAAAGACTTATATGATGATTGGATCATGAATGAATTTGTAATGCAAATGTTAAACCAACATGACACCATCGAGAAAGAAGTGTCTAATTGGGCTGTAATGTTTTTCAAAGCACATAATGTTGCCACTATTGAATCTACAACGCACCAATATTCGCCGAATGCATTAGCAACATGGTATGCGAAACGTGCCTATGCTATGGAAAATCGATCTGGGCAATTGTCTAATGCATTGGAATTATGTGTACTTGGCCTTGATCTATTTGACAATTCAGATGTTAATTTTGATACGTTAAGCGATAAAATATACGAAGCGTTTTCTTCGCATGATGCTAGTGAATCCGAGAAAGACTTTGAATTAATATCAAATAATGATCAAGAAGAAAATGTTGGTTTCGAAAATTTAACACGGATATATATTATATTGTCTAGCTTAGAAAAACTTGTATACGACACAAATAGCATAGAATTAGAGACTACGTTATCCACGTTGACGTTGGAAACATGGTTGGAAATTCCAAATGCAAAAAAAGTAGAGCTAATCATGCGAAGTGCAACGCCAGAACATGCAGTTGGTCGTGTGAAACGTATATTATTCATGTGGATGGGGAATCGTAAAAATTTTGTAAGTACTTGCGAAAGGAAATGGGTGGAACTTCTTATTAAGTACATGGAAGAAGTAGCAAGTAATTTCAACGGATTTAAAATCTGCGTAGCAATATTGAAATCGTGCGATTTGCGAGATTCCACAAATGCAATAATAAGGGAACCGCCAGTGTTGATATCTATATGTTTGCATTGCATATATGCATGCCCCTTGCGTTTATTAAGGGAAGGAAATCGAGATGATGACGAAATTCGTCACAAGGAAATTAATAATGACTTGTTTAACGACATGAACGACATCTTTAATATGATACCTATAATAACGGAAAAGATGGTAGAAGAATTTCCAACTATAGTGGAACTGGACAAAAAAGTCGATCGTTTAAAATCACATTTAGATGCAATTGAAGTTTTAAGAATATATAATATAGCACCAGAAATTGCTTTTTTCAACAGTTGTGAGGAGGAATACCAAAAGACGAATGATGGGACAAATGTTAGTACACGTAATTTGGTAAAAGGGAAAGAGATTTTAAACAACATATGTAGAAAATTTATTTCGAATCCACAAAATTCAACAACACGAGAATCAATTATAAGACTCATTGAAGATTTAGATTACATATGCACCGCTATACCGGGAATAAGTAAGGAATATACGAACGAAATCTTATTGAAACATAGCTTAGGGAGCCGATTTTATAATGTTGGAAAAACGATCATGGAAAACAATATTTTGCCACCAAATGTTGTGGAAGAAATTGTAATAGCAGCAGCTATTGACTACTACAATAGTGCTGCTGGATCACATGATCAAATCATGGAAACCGCAAAAGAGATTTTGAACTTAGCGCCTTTGTTGAACGATGATGTATTAAATGAATTGCATTTAATCGAGGCTTCAAGGTTAGTAGCAAGCTTAGGATCATCTATGCTGCCTTTACAAATCCGTTTAATAGAAAACAAAATAGATGTTATAAATCGTGTCCTCCAAGATAATCCAAGAAATTATTTAAACGTCAGCTCCATTCAAAAATTATTGTTTTTATTGATACCCCGCGCCTCTATGACTAAAAAAAAACAAGTGCAAATGTTCTTGATTAAAACTGCAATAAGAGAAGGCGATTTCATCATCGCTGCAAATTACTTTATAACCTTATTTCAAATGCTTCAAAAGGGTGATCTCGATAAAAGTAAAAATAAGGAGCAAAAAGAACAACATGATGAAAATTCATCATATCTTGATTCTGTTACTGTGAAGGAAGCTATAGAATTAATAAAAAATAAGAACTTTACTGATACAAATGGAAAGAATAAATTAATGAATGGTTTATTTTTAAACAGCTCTCCAGACATGTTGACGGAATTAGTCGATGTTTGGAAACATTTTCATTGTGGGAACAGGATGGATATGAATACAGAAGAAAGTAAAGATGAACAGGAAATAAATTTATTTAATATAAGTGACAATTTCCAAGTAAGTAAATTTTGGCACGAAAGCTCATTACATGACAATTTTGATAATAGACAAAGTTACAGTCAAAATATTGTTGGTAGTGTAAATCCTATAGGATTCATGTTAGAAAACGACAATGCATCTTCATCCACCATGCCATTTAATGAATCGAATGAAGTGCAAAAAGCAATCGCGTCTGCTTTAGATTACATCGAAAGCGATGATCGGTATCGCTTCATGCTATCTTTCACTTTGGCATTGATTAAAATTAAAAACAATCCTGATGAAGTGGAAAAATATTATGATGAGTTATTAAGCGGGTGCAAAACAAGTGAAAGTAAAGAAAAAATACTTGCAATTGCATGTAGTGTGTTCTGTATGGAAAGTCTGTTTTGTACGAAAACTGCTGATAAATATGCCGGCAACTTCAATTTTTTCCATTTACCATATATATCACTCTATGAACAACTGAAATCAGTACAACCTGAACAAGAAGTAGAGAGTTCAAAACTTGACAAATTTAAAAGATGCAAAGCGACTGCAACTCAACTAGCTGGTAAAATTATCCAAGGTTCTGGTGGCGACAAAGATGTTGTTGGGCAATATATGTTAACGCATGACTACATGAAAAGCTTACCACCTGAAAAATTAGTTGAGTTTATAAAAAAATTAACCGTATCCCAAGAAGATGGAGCAGTTGGTCATCCGTTAGGCGTCCGATGTGCAGCAGTAGATGCTGCGGTTAGATTATTAAGTAAAGGAACTAATGAATACAAAATTGTGCAAAAATTACGTTGTCGTTTAAAGGCCATTGAAGAAATACAAGCGGCCGTTGCTATGAGTGAATACCCATTATTACAAGAATGCTTACAAGACCGAGCAAACGAATTAGAACGCACTCAATCACCAACGCAAGTAAAAGAATGTTTTTTGAAAATGGCTTCGAGTGGTGTCCCACCAATTTTATTAACCCGTGTTGTAATGGCATATGCAGGTAAATTGACAAATGATTCAACAACGGATTTAACTGGTAGAGGATTTAAGATACCAAAGAAAATTATCGACTTTTACCGTGTTGGTATAACCGTCTTACTAAAATCAATAAAATCAAAACATATATCAATGAAAGAACGAGAAGTGGCAGAGCCTCGTCATAGTGTCATTATTGATGATGCATTACACACCATGAGATATGATCTTTATTTGATTTTATATCATTTGAAAGAGGATAACGATGCAAACAAATCAAAAAATAATAGTACAAGTAATAACCCTGTTAAAGATGTTGTTGTAAATGCATTGATGAAATATTGCAAGAAAGAAGACACAACACCTTCCGAAGCATGTATTATATTGGAATCATTTGTATTGGCAAACGTTGTTTCAATGGATAGGTTGTTACGGAATGTTGATGATGATGATGATGAGAAAAAGAATGACAATTTTGATACCATTCATAAATCAATTTTCACAATAATTTCAAAATTATATGAGAAACAATTCATGGAGTTAAATAATTACGGTAGATTATTTATCGTAAATTCTATGTGTCAGATCAAAACACACGAAGAGATTGGTTATCATTTATTAAAATTCCATTTTGTGCATGATGCATTGCAAAGTGACCATGCTGCTATACAAATAAGTCAGAAATATATGCAGAATTATAAAATTTTCTCAGAGTTTTAAAGAAGAAAGTTCACATAGACAGGGGGGGTGTTTTATTGTACATATATTAGTTTTTATAATATCTGAATTATTATTACTAAGACACTACTATTTTCGATTCCTATCATCATAAATATCATTTTAAGCTTTAAAATCCACCAAGGAGTCTCATATGCAATCCTAGGCCATCAATGCAATTTTAATCCGGAAGGTGCGAATAAATACCAGGAATAGTCTCGTCTACTATGTATTAACATTTATTAATTCAATTATAAAGATTTGAATGAATGCTAGGAAAAAATGTATACAAAAATAAATTGCAATAAATACATACATAAATATTAATAATAAAAGACCCTACGATCCAATGCTTCTAATTACAGATAGCATTTCAATGAAAAAATCAATGAAATTTTGGTTTTATATATTATTATTATTATGTTTTATAACAATGATATATGCGAATAATAGCGAGGTTGGAGACGAAGAGTCAGAGGAAGAAGAGGACGTATGTATTACAACAAGAAGTTTACAAAATGGATGGGTTGAATATTTCGATGACATTCAAAAGCGACATTATTACCATCATTTGTCAAATGACAAAACGCAATGGGAATATCCTATGGAAGCCTGTGAAAATGAATACAATAGCTATGTAAGGCTTGCACGATTAATTTTACAAATTAATGGTATTAATTTATGTATTCGTCGATATCACACTATGCCAATTTTATCTTATCAATACATAGGTGTGTTAATTGAACCATCTGCAAGTTGGTGCTGGGATCCTGTAGAGCGCCCAGGACTATGTTATATCTATTTTGTAAAATATTTTGAACTGGAAAAAAGGTTTATGACTCTATTATTAAGACCTGCCACCAGTAGCTTGCGGTCTCGAATGTTGACGTTATTAGGAATTAATAATAATATTGATTCTGAATTTATCGAGCTGTTAAATCAATTTAATGAGTCATTCCAATTTTCAAGCAAACGCAATACTAATTTGGGTCTTTCATATAAAGGTGATGAAACGTATTTTTCGAAAGACTACATGAAAAAACAAAGTCAATTGAAAAATAAATATGGGGTTGACAATAATGATGAAAGCATTAAAGATAATGATCTGTCAATGTTATCATATTTTGAAAATCGCATGTTACCCGATAAACCATTTGATACTTGTAAATCTTCCAGACTTTCATTTTTATTGCAGAACGCGGAGAACCATTTATATCAACATAGTCCTCGACGCCCATATATATGGTCTGATTCACCTTATAGTGCAAAACTTTATAGCGAAGTAGCAAAAGGGGACATCCAATCATTATCGAAACGTCTAATTGCAGAAGAAATTGGTGATACTGAAAATAAAATAAGTGAATTACGTTCCGCAGATGGGCGTGGTGCATTGTGGTGGGCATATGAAAATAATAACATGAAAATTGTTGAATTGTTAGTGAAATATGGTAGTTGGGTTGAAGATAGAGATAGTCTTGGTTTGAAACCGCATCATTTGCAAAAGTTAAGCAATCCAAAAGCTAAACGGAGTGTATTTTCATGTAAAACATTTTTGAAAACCACAGAGGCGGTAACTAATGAGAAAGAAGTGAATACGGAGATTGTTTGCTCACACGAACAAGAAGATGTATCTGATCAAATTATTGATAATATTGTTCAAACACCATACGTTGCACCAGATTTAATGAATTCCAATAATTTGCATATTGAAATTGATGGAAATGGAAAGATGGATATGGCATGAAACGAAATATGATTGTACACAACAATATATATACATCTCAGACATAACGTATGACAGATTTTAAACATTATCTTTAATATTTCGTATCATACGACGAATATATATATATATATATTTTTAATATATATTAAAATCTACTCGTGCTTGTGGAGTATTAGTTTGCAGACGTGCATTAGAGCTTCACTATTGTAGGATATACACCAGAATATATATATTTATTCTGGAGATTGAGTATTGAGCATGTATTATTTACCAATGAGAAGTAAAACTATTATAACTTAGATTCTAATATATATTAAAATCTCTATTTTTATTTTTATTTTTTAACAGTTCTTCCACTTCGTTAATGGCTTCCATGTTTCCTTCCTCCTAGAATCTAACCCGGTCCTTACAAATTTCCATTGGAAAACACCTGCATCCCAGCCACCAACACTAACAACTCTATTATCACCAAGCAAAAATCGTATATTCATGACATGACTACTGTGTCCATCGTACGCCTTTGATGGTGCATGTTGAACAACACATGGTGCATTATACACTTTTACTTTGCCAAAATCATCTGCTGTTACTACATATTTACCATCCGCACTTTTATGAACAGAATTTACGTCCGTTCCATCACTATACTCAGGCCATATACCCATTACTGAAAAACCAAGAACACACGTCCATGAGTACCAATCTGTATCTGCTTCTACCTTATCTAAAGTGCTTCTAAGTGGTGCACCACTAGGCATATCCCAATATATAATTTCATACGCACCGCAATTACTTTGCAATATTTGACTATCTCTACTCCAATCTATATGTGTAATGTATGAAGTGTGACCTTTGCAGCGACTTAGATGATGAAAATTATCTCTTGTGTCATAAATATCAATGAAATTATCATGTGAGGCAACTGCTAAAAATTGTCCATTGGGACTAAATTTCAAATCATCAATTGTTTCCACGCAATCATGTCGAGTTTTAACCAATTGCAAAGTAGCATTACGGAATGATGTTGCTTTGTGGTATGCATAAATACAAAATGCACCATTTACTAGACCAACTGCGATAAATTTGCTATCTGGACTAAAATGACAAGAACGACCTAACTCAGGCAAGACTGCTGCAGTGATCTGTTCAGACGTATCCGCATTCCACACTAATAATTGTTTATCTTCACCTACTGTTGCAAATTCTTTTGAATCTGTTGGTGAGCGTGCTAATCCATATAAAGGTCCATAATGGCTCCTAGATGTAACCTTTGCACTTGCCCCCGTTGTTGTCTCATTCTTCCCGTTACCCTTCCGCTTCCTCGATGGCTTTCCAAATGCAGCTGCTGATTTTGGTCTTGTATTTGCCAGCATGATTCCTTTGGCACCAAAATCTAATGTCCAAATATCGCCTCTGCTAGTCGACCCATAAATTTTAAACCCTTTTTCGCTCATTGGATCTATCGCAAATGCACGGACGGCATGGGAGCTACCGACTGGAATATCCAACCCAGCTGGTTTAAGTTTTTCTTTTTCTTTACCTTCTTTCTCCTTTCCACTACCATTTGCATCAGCTTGCGTTTGGAATGGAGCACTAGGCCCTCTAGTTTTGGATTTAAACATTGCCGGTGCAGATCCGCCTCCTGGTGCAATAATGGTATCTGTATGCGAAGGGCCAGCTCGTTGCGCTGCACTTCGTTGATTGGCGTGTTCGTTAGATATATTAATATTTGCTATCAACATACAATCAAATTCTTTACTACCTTTGGAAGTGCGCTTCAAAGCCCATTTTTTCGCAGTTCCATCTGCACCACCAGAAATTAACATTGCAGTGCTGCCAGAGATCATTGGTACCCTTAGTGCATAGCAAGGTCCTTTATGCCCATCAAAAGATTGCAAGCACATGCCACCATTTGTATCCCATAAATACACAACTCCATTACTTCCACCGCTTAACAAACGCGTACCACCATCCATGTAAGCCCCACAAAACGTTTTGCGTGGCATTCTATTGTTTTTACCATATCTCGAGTTCTTCACGCCCAATGGACTTTTCATACGCGTATTTACCCCAGTATCTACGGTCCAAAACTTTGTATGATTGCAACCTATTGTAGTAAATGACATTACCCGACCTGTTCCCCGATTGCCACTGCGACTAGATGCACCTCTTTTTGGCACGACGATTCCAAAAATTTGTGGCGGGGCGCCATTTTGACAACCAGATTCACCCAGAAATCTACCTGGTGTAGGTTGACCAGGCGTTGCCATACCATGTAACTCTAAACCTTCTTGTTCCGATTTGGATAATCTCCATTTCCACACACCCAACGCATGATGGTCATCGCAACCAATCCCGCATATGTAGCTACTTGAATCTCCTAAAAATGCTATAGCTGCAACTGCACGTTGGAAAAATCCACTATGGTGATATCCACTGCCTATAATCGAATGCACCTCCATCGTAGCAATGTCCCATATTATAATGCGTGGATTCATACCAAGTTGGCCAGTTGCACATACGGTTCCAGACGGATCAACCGCTATTGCGGTAATATCATCATCGTGTTTAATAAAGTGACGTTGTGTCTTTTCTACATCATCGTAAATCACTACTACAGCAGCAATACAATAAACTAATTCTCCGCGTGCGGAAAAGTGTAAGTTATTATTTACCCTACCGTTACTACCGTATACCCATTCCAACTCTAAGTCAACATCAGGAGTTGTCGCGGATCGGGACATATCTACTGGATTCCATCCTGTTGGTGGTTGAACAGACGTGCGACTATAGCGATAACGCATGCGCATTGGAACCGACCCTTGGTCAATTGGTTCAACCATGCGATCACCGAAATGACCACGGTCGAACGGACCTTGTAACACTTCAGGGCGGTTTTCTTCCTGTTGTTGCAGCTGTAACAATTTTTGGAAATCTTCATCCGACCTACCTTTCGCTTGTTTTAAAATTAACCTTCCACCTGGTCCAGTAGGAGGGAATAACAATGAAGTTAACAATTCACGATCTCCACCTTGGCAAGAACGCCAAAGCGTCGTGACTTCATCCTCCGTCATCGGTTTTGTGCCATTCTCGGTAAACGCACGAAGGACAAATCCAAAATCTCGTCGACGTAATCGAGAGCGATTTCCATAACGATTACATACAGTCGTAAGGATTTTCTTGCCAACTTGAACTTGTAATGCTGTTACATGATATTGCAGTCGATCGACACTTGCCAACATGTTGCTACGACCTTGACCTCTTAAAATAACTTCTCTGCGCAATCGTTGTACTAAACGGTGTGCTTCGTTCACATTTGGCAACGGCCCTACGGGTCTTGGAGTAGACACTTGAGAAGCAGTTTCGCTAATATCGTCATCTCCTGGTAATATACTACCACCGCGACGGCTAGATGACCGAGCAGAACTACGGCCTTTTGATACGCGTGAAGCTGCTCTACCAGAGCTAGATTTTCGCATATTCGCTTGTTTTGCAACTTTCACTTCTTCATGATCATCATTCGCAAAAGGGGCATTTGCAGCACCTTTGAAATTTCCTTTTTTTTCCACAGGTGGCCTGCCAAATACTTTATTTGAATCAATACCTTTTTTACGACCAGCAATTCCTTTTTTTTTCATATTGCCAGCTTGTCCAAATGTTTTGAGAGCTTTTGCTTTAATACCACGTTTTCTTAAATTTGCTTTCATAGTTTTGATATCATCTGGTGCTATGCCAAGATCATCCGTAATTTCTTCAACTGTTTGTCGTCCATCTTCATGCGTAACCAATACTCTCCTACACGTTGTATTCGCATATGCACCTTTACCGCCGCTCATATGCCATGCATTGCGTATCATTAATTCAAAATAATCATCACTATCAATTGATGCGCCAATATTACGGTAGTAATCCGTGAATTCTTGCTTTGTAACAATCCCATCTTTTTCTTTGCTATCAAATGCATCTAAAAACTTTCTTAATGCCTCATCTTCCGTAATTTTCCCTGCAATCACATCAGGATTTAACGATACATTGTATACCCCTGATAAATCTTCAACCGTTACTTGTCCATCGCCAGTTTTATCCATTAGTTTAAATGCTTGCATTACTAATTTTTTTCTACGTTCATTTAATGGACCTGTCAAACCAAGCAAAAATTCATCGAAGTTTATTGAACCATCCCCATCGGAATCAAAATATCCAAATATCATATTCACCTCATCATCACTTAATATTACTTTAAAATCTTTCAAACCATATTTTAATTCCTCTTTTGACAATCTTTTATCCCCACTATCATCCATAATTTTTAAAATGCGAGATACGCCATGAATTCCAGTGCTTCCACCCCTTTCAATTATTTGTCGCTTTATTTTTTCAATCAACGTATGAACCTTATCCTCAGCTCGTCGTTTAGCAGAGTCAGATAATTTTTTACTTCGTTTATTATCAACATGTACAGGCTCGTCGCCACGATAAAAAGGTGCATTGTTTTGCATATCAAGTGTATCTACAGCTTGTCTATTAACTTTCCTGGAAGTAGCGCCACGAAATCCTCTTGCTTTTGCTTGCCTACTTTCCGTTAGTCTTTTTCTTTGTGTGCTATTGCTATTATTGTTGTTGTTATTGTTAAATCCATCTTCTTTCAATAAACGACCACAAAATTCATTAACTGTTAACTCTTCGTTCCCATCAACGTCAAAATATTCAAATAATGCCTTGATAATACGTTCCTTAACGCCCTGTAAATATGGATCAACAGCTCGTTTGAATTCATTGAAGCTAATTGCATCCGAGCGATCAATATCTATATTACGGAATGCTATTTCTATCGTTCTTCTAGGTGTCGATCCACGTTTTGTTTTTCCAATAATATTTTCTTGTAATATATTTGTTAAACGGTTTAACTCATTATCACTTACTCCAACAGTTACAGATGGTGCTTCAGTACGACGTTTCCGTTGTTGATTTAATTTGGATTTTGCTAATGCTTTTGAAAATGCTGACATTTCTTATGTATGTATATATTATTATAATTATTATTATTATGTCTCTAATGAATTTAAATCTTGCACGTATATATTTCATCTTCTTTTGTGTTCTCTCTATCTTTTAATCCCTTTCGAACTTTTTTTTTGAAAATAAATACAGAGTATAAATTCAATAAAATAACGTCCAAAAAAAAAAAAAAAAAAAAAATGCTTCTTTTGGGTCGATTTGTACATGCAGTCCTGGCAGTCGAATTTGCCGTAGCTATATAGGCGTGCACCTCATAGTATTAGTATACGAGACCTCATTACATGAGGATGAGAGATTTCGGGTTTTTTTTTTGTTTTTACAGCTTTACCAGGTTTACCACGCAGGAGCGTCCAGACTTTAACTTATGAACTTTAACTTAAACTTTCGCACAAATTAAAAGTGTACGTAGTATAAAGATAGGGCCTCCAGCGCTCCAGTTTAAGTGCGTAAGTGCGCAAGTTGATAGAATTAGAATATACTGCTGTATGATCCTTGATCCTGCATACTTACACACTTTTATTAAATATACGTTCATATACACGAAACTAGATATTATATCTATATAAAGGTACAAAGAAACAAAACAAGGAAAAAATAATACAAGGAGAGAGGCAAGATGGACCGATTAATAGCAGAAACAGAAAAACCACAAGATGCTAGTGACATCAGTACTAAAGAGGAGGCTGTAGAAGAAGTCAAACGTTTAAGAAAATTACTAAAAGAATTATCAACAGGTGATGGTGGTGATGGCGATGCTAATAATAACAACGATGGTGCCACAGCACCTACAATTGCTACTGCATCCAAAGTGAATCCAAATCCAACAAAAGAATTGGAAAAAAAAGATCTGGCTAAATGTATTTCCATATGCGAAGGCAAAAGCTCTGGAGATTTAAGCTTATTAATTGACGGCGATACAAATTTAAATGTTGTGAATGAAGATGATGAAACTATGTTGCATTTAGCATGTACGAATGGAAAAGACGGTTGTGTAGCAATACTCATTAACAACGGTGCAAATTTAGATCTTAAAGATGATTTTGGTAAAACTGCTATGCGTTTAGCGTGTGGAGCAGCGAAAACAAAAATATCAGATGAACATTTTAAATGCGTCGAATTATTGCTTGCAGGCGGCGCTGATCAAAATATGGTTTGTGACTATGGTTGGACTCCATTGCATAAAGCTTGTGAAATGGGTTATATTAAAGCAGTTGAATTATTAGTTAATCATCCATCCGTAGATATAAATAAAAAGGAAAATGGTGGTGAAACTGCATTAGATAAAGCTACTGAAAAAGAACATACAGATGTAATTGAATTGTTAAAATCTAAAGGAGGGGAAGAAGGTGGTGATTAGAATGCCCTATTAATAATTGAAAAAATGTAAAAAAAACTATAAAAGAAAGCCCAGAAAGAAAAG
>JACLAC010000615.1_pt1 | contig 12600 bp, 9 predicted proteins | sample 8027881 | NCBI WGS metagenome assembly JACLAC01 (sample SAMN15725517, study PRJNA655200) | protist metagenome | isolation source: fluorescence activated cell sorting (FACS) single amplified genomes of... | place: Spain: Blaines Bay Microbial Observatory, Mediterranean Sea | collected 2016-01-19 | reverse complement strand
CACGAATTTGAGTTCCAGGATCCTCTTCAAAAACCTGGGCACAATGAAAGAACAGCCCCCCAAAAAAATGCCGCCCCCGAGCAACACCTCGACATCGATCAGATCAGTTCTCAGCAACTGCAGTATCCTGAGTTAGCATCTCCGGCGCTCGAGATAGATGACGAATTGATCTCGGACAATTTGAATAACGAACTGTCAGAGGAACACCCGAACACAAAAACCAACGAAATGTTGTTTGGTAGCTTTGACGAGGAAGAGCAAATCGACCTTCACGCGGCACCCACAAAATCAGAGGCCACCACAAATCATCCAACAGCGTCTATCGAAGCAGTCATCCCACAGGAAATTGCTTTACATCAGGAAATGATCGGCATCAGCGACCTCATCAACCTCACTCCGGCGGACAAAATTGAGTATTGTGATGACGCTCACCAGACACCTAACAAGATGCATTACGACGTGAGCGGACAATCGGCTGACAACATCTCGATTGACCCCGCACACCCTGAACTCGATGAGTCTGCGTTGGAGTGCGCCAGTTTGGAGCTTGCATCTGCCCGCCACGGTAGTCCTGACCACGATCATGCTGCACCAGCACCAACTGAGATAAACCAGAGCATGTCAGACCAAGAGCAGGAGCCAGCAGACCATCGGCTCACGTCTCGCCCTCAGGAGCAGGCCTTCAAGCTCCGACATGATGACAGCGACATGCTAATCATTGAGGATGAAGTGAACATTCATCGCATCGACAAGCGACACAACCCAATCGACGCAAGCCACCAGTCCATCGATTACCAGCGCATGCTTAAACGTATGCGTTCGAAGAACTGAGAGTCTTGAGCTTATTTTCCCGTGCTCAGAACTTGCCAGAACCAGGTCGACACGTCTCCATGCCGCTACAGCACATTGCCAACCAGATCCTTACGCTCGCCGATAGGCATGCCTCCACGCCTGTCCTCGTAACGCCGCCCTATCTATCATTTCGCAAGAATTTCTTTGTTGAATTATCACGCGAGCTCGCTACCCACACCGATCGTGACTTGAGAATTGATTGGTACCGAAATCTCCCAGGTGTGCGGACCATCTTCTCTGACCAGTTTGCGGCGTGGCATGTCAAGTCCGTCAATCGTCTGCTGAGGCGTATGCACCCAACTCAAACACAACCGCCGCATGAGTTAGCACCTCGCAGCATCCTGAAGCAGGCGTTGGCGGCCTTTGAATCGCGAGTTACCCTTCCTGCCGCATCTAGCAAACCAATGCCAGCGGCAACTCGCAGCTGTACTCTCCAAATCACCGCAGCAATTACGCGGCCTGGGGGAAAAAATCGGGATCTGGTCGTCGGAATTTCTGATATTCATCAGAAGTTACCCGACTGGGCCACTGCAATCTGGCTGGGCACTAGTGAGGAAGAGGTCAAACGCTGGCAAGCCGCCTGACTCTGTCCAACTCGTTGAGACTCTCGCCCGTGGCGTGAATTTGGCCCCGCGCGTTTTTCCGAGGTGCTTCCCCTGCTATATTTGCGATATACCCATCGCGAAACTTTCACACGCAGAGAAGCAGCAAACATGGACCAACGGCAACTCGTTCCGCCCATCACGCCTGGCAAAACTCGCATCGGTTGGATCGGCACCGGTGTGATGGGCAGCAGCATGTGTGGTCACCTGATGGCAGGAGGTTACACGGCGACAGTATTCAACCGAACAGTAGAAAAAACGGCGTCGCTTGTTGACCGCGGAGCAGTGCTCGCGAATTCCCCCAAGGAAGTTGCTGAACAGTCAGACGTTGTGTTCACGATTGTGGGATTCCCCAGTGACGTAGAACGGGTGATCCTTGGAGAGGACGGCGTCCTGAGCGGCTCGTCCGCAGGCATGACGATTGTTGACATGACGACCAGCCAGCCGTCGCTTGCTGAGAGAATCGCCGTGGAGTCAAACAGGAAGGGCGTTGCGAGCATTGATGCCCCCGTCAGCGGGGGAGACACTGGAGCCCGCAAGGGCAGCCTGTCAATCATGGTGGGAGGCGCGCCCGACGATGTGACACGTGTAACGCCCTTGTTTGAATTGATGGGTAGCACGATTGTGCATCAGGGTGGTCCGGGCCGCGGGCAGCATACCAAGATGGTGAATCAGACCCTAATCGCCTCTGGAATGATTGCCGTTTGTGAAGCCCTTCTGTACGCAACCAAAGCCGGACTCGACCTGAACACCGTGCTTCAAAGCGTATCTTCCGGGGCAGCCGGCAGTTGGTCCCTGACCAACATGGCTCCTCGTATGATCGATGGGGATTTCGATCCTGGTTTTTTTGTTGAGCATTTTATCAAAGATATGCGAATCGCGTTGGATGAAGCTGCTGCCATGAACTTGGCCCTACCAGGATTGGCGCTCGCACAACAACTTTACCAAGCCGTTGTCGCGCAAGGCCATGCAAGAGACGGAACACAAGCTTTAATTTTAGCGATGGCTGAACTTAATCAGGTAAATTGGCAAGGCACTGAAACATGAATCGTTACACAATGCTCTTCGCGCCACAGGCTTGGAAGCCAAGCGTCAGCCCCACTCTGGTAAACCTTCTGCGTCCGTTTCGGGATCGGCAGAGAAAACGTGCGATCCAGATCGCTGACATTGAGGTGGAAGGCGCGAGCATTGTTAACGAGCGGCTCAACAACGGAGAGGGTGTGATGATCATGCCCAACCACTCCAGCCATGCAGATCCCTATGTGATTTACTCAGCCGCTGATCAAGTCGGCACTGCTTTACACGTGATGGCTACATGGCACGTGTTCGACGACAAATCATGGCTTGCACGCTGGATTCTTACAAAACATGGCTGCTTTAGCGTTGACCGGGAGGCGAATGACATTGGTGCTTTTCGGCTGGCAACCAGCATCCTGCAAGAGAAGCAGGAACCGCTGGTCATTTTCCCGGAGGGTGAAATCTACCATTGCAATGGCCGTGTCACGCCGTTCCGCGAGGGCGCCGCCGCTATCGCAGTTGCCGCGGCAAGAAAAAGCAAGCGACCGATTACCTGCATTCCTTGCGCTATCAAATATACCTATGTCGATGATCCCACACCGTCACTGCTGGCAACCATGAGCGAGCTTGAGAGCTCAATTTTCTGGCGTCCCAAGTTAACCGAACCGCTGGAAAAACGCATTTACGAGTTTGCCGAAGCGTTACTCATTGTCAAGGAACTGGAGTATCTGAAAAACACCCAGTCTGGCCGCCTGCCGGAGCGAATCGCCAAACTTCGTGAGCATATCCTCAGCAACGTTGAAATGCGAAACGACATAGAACCGTCCTCCAAAAGCATCCCTGAACGGGTCAAGGCAGCTCGCAAGACCATCATGGAAAAAGAACTTGCTGGTGATTTGAACACGGAGCAGGCCAGCCAACTGAAACATGATATGGAAGACCTATTCCTTGTGGTGCAGTCATTCAGTTATCCGGGTGACTATGTCGACAACCATCCTTCAATCGATCGAATGGCTGAAACCATCGACAAGTTTGAAGAGGACGTTCTGCAGAAAACCACGGCGGACATCAAAGCCGAACGTCGAGTGAAGGTTTCATTCGGAGAACCTGTGGAAGTCAGCAGCGATCGCAAAGTAAAATCCCAGACAACCACTATCACCACGAAAATCGAGCAACGAGTACAGCAGATGCTGGATCACGGCGGATAGAGAACAGCCTCTCCCTGTGTGGCCAAAAACTGAATGGGCGAACACATTCAAAGTCGTGTCCTACACTCCGAATCCACGCATTGACCTGAAGGAATCCGTGAACCAGCCGACGGCACAGGATTTCAACACTAGTCGACGAGTCCGTAGTGACTCGCCTGCTATACCCATTTCCTCCGTCGCTATGCAAATTTTCGCTCAAGGCAAGCATCATTGCCCTCCCAAGACTGGCGAGAGCTTTTTTTGGTACCCTGCGTGACCGACCAGAATGGGCTGCCTGTTCTGCACGCCGCGTGCCTCTGCCACCACCATAAAAATTGCATGCACTGCGTTTCCCGATCAATTCAACCGGCATCCCGTTCACGCTAGATTCCACGCACCACCGTCGCAGTCGCGACGGATCTAACCAACACATCGAACTGAAGGCTAGTTTCGCTCGATCACACCATCAAATAAGGTCGATCCGATTCGAACCATCGTCGCACCAGCTTGTATAGCCTCTTGATAATCACCACTCATCCCCATCGAAAGTTCGGGCAATTGGCGACCGGTTGAAATTTCCAACTGATCACGAAGCTCTCTCGTTTTCTCAAACTGCTTCCGTGCGGCGGACGGGTCTGTCCCCCAACCGGCCATCGCCATTAGCCCACGGATTTCGAGACCGGATTGATGACGGGACTCGAGCACGGACTGCAGTGCCTCGGGTAAGAACCCCGTTTTCGCTTGGTCACCACTAATATTCACTTCAAGCAAGACGTCGATACAAATGCCCTGCAGTACAGCTTCGTCGGCGATAGCGGAAAGCAGACGTTCACTGTCAACTGAGTGAATCGTCGGCGTACATCGCAACGTGCGTCGGACTTTGTTGCGTTGCAGATGCCCAATCATGTGCCAGCCGAGCGGCGTCACATCCTGCATCGCTTGCGATTTCTGCCACATCAGTTGCGGACGGCTTTCACCCAGCTCACAACAACCCGCTGAGGTCAAAGCACGGGTAAGTTTTTCATCCACGTACTTTGACACGCCAATGATCCGAATTGAACCTGGATCGCGTGCACATGCGATCGCGGTTTCGCGAACCTGTTGCTGGACAGATTGCCAGTTATGCGTGATTCGTTGCTGGGTCTGCTTTTCAGTCATCATCCGTGGAACACTTATCGTCTACCGTAACCAATTCTTCATGTGACCCGTCACCGGCGTAAAAGCGAGAGCCGTAAAAATCCGCCATCAAATGCTTCCCCAATGCCGTGCGACATCGTCGCCCACCAAGTGAACGATACACCATCCACTGTTCAGAACCGGCTTGAACACGATAAGCAGCAGCCTCATGCCGTGGCACCAGTTTCAGTTGATCCCCTACTGTTAACTGTCGCCAAGTCCTCGGCCGTGTAAAACGGCGTTTCTGCAAATCAAACCAAATCGGCGCATAAAGCGACTTCCTTCCTCGAACAAAAAGCTGCAAGTGCCTGTCACTCGTCTCACCCAGCGTTGAATCTGTAGCTCCAGTTGACCATTCGCCCGCCGCTAATGGAACCACCAAGGCCCGCCGCTTTCCGTCAACAAGGAAGCCCTCGCGTGTCTCTGCCTCGGGCGACCACTTGATCGACTCCCCTAACGGGAAGTTGCACCAGTACTCAACCGTTGATATTGCCTCATCGCCCGGTTGATCTGGAATCACACTATCCGCCAGCAGCACACAACGATCATCCCGCACGAGCATCAGCTGTCTTTGCAGCACGAGCCCACCACTCCACGGCTGTTCAATTTCCAGATAATGCACATCATCGTCACTGTGCTCACAGACCTCGGCCCACTCTCCACAAGGTTGCCGCTCAACGCCGTCTACCTCCAGACGCACCTGAACCCTACCTGAAAACAAACGCCTCCGACCAGCAAAAAGTTCCAACTCCGGAACCTCCCCGGAGTAGTCGAGATGAAATCGTCCTTGCCTGACATCCCAATCCGCAAACCCAATGGCCAATTTTGCATCATGGTCATGATGCCATGTCTCGGGAAGCCCAACCTCCCATGCAAGTCGTCCACCCACCGGGGTTTCACCGCGGGCCGCGGCAAACGCCGCGTTCAGAGTGTCTGAGTATTCGCTTTGCAACGTATCGATCAGTCCACACTCTTGCTCGTCAGCCGACATCGCCTCTTCCGAAGCCGAGCTCAAAGCGGTTCCCACCGGATGCGTCAACGCGGCTGTCCACTTAGCCAAGGCAGCCTGAGTCCTTCGATCAGATTTCCTGAATTTTCGTTTCGCCACTTTCTCGAGCAACTTTCGGCAACGCAACAACGAAGCCAAAACGAGTCGAACACTCGCCGCGTTCCCCAATGCTTCAGATACGGATTCTTGTTCCCGATCACACCACATCCTGACCGACTCGCCCGCATTTCCCGCTAAGCGTTTACAGGCAGCCACACACGGGACGCGCCACGCGAGTGTTAAGCCCAATTCACCTGCCAGCATTAAATGATCAAAACGGTAGGCTTTGCTGCATTGCAGAACAGACTCATGAAGATGCTGTAAAGTAGACGTAAGCCGCCACCAACGGTGAGCTTCAATGCGGCTCGCAAGTGCAGGTAAAGCAGAGGCCCAGAGGATTGCAAAATGACAATCCAACGGGGTGAACACTTGCCGGCTATCAATCGAATCGATGAAAGATGCTGCCTCACGATCGAAATCGATCTTGTCGGAAAACTCGCATTCCCCTTCAATCGAGTTCTCAGTTGCACGCGTCAAAGCTGACAAAGCGAGGATCAGGCGATCACACTTCCCACCCTGAGCCGCCGCCACACCCCATAGATAAATCGCTTGCTTCCCTGGTTCTCCACCAAACATCTTCTGCGCGTGCTTGGGATGAGCCAGCCGGGACAGACGTTTGGTCAATTGGCCCCAACTCTCACTGCACCAGTCATCCGTAGCCTGTTTGCTAACTGCCCCCGTAGGCTCAACGCTGCCCGCGCCAGTACTAAACGATTCTGTCGACATCAAAACCAACCAATTTTATCCGTGACGGTACTTTCATCAGCACCGCCGGTAATTTCCGCACTAGAAAACATCAGAATGCAAGTGATCCGTAGGACCGAGGTCACGCCGGAGTACCCAGTAGATTTTGCATTGCCTGCCCTGCCCGCTCGCCCTGCCACCATGTCCTAGCGTCCACGTTCACGCTTGACGGAGCCCAATTCCCTCATGCGCTCGAACCATAAGAAGACAAGACCCACGGGCCTAAACAGTTGGCACGATAACTGCAAGGATAGTCGCTCCAGAGCGTGACGATACCTTACAGGCTAAAAGTTGCTACGCTAGCCTGCAGAAAGGTGATCAGGGCGACATGAATTCTGTTCATGAGCACGCTGATTGCCGAAAAACCAGACCAAGAGAGCTGAATACTGCCCGGAACAGACACCACCCCAGTTAGCCCGCCTCGCCTTCCCAGTCACCAACCAAGGCTCACGAGGCAGGACGTGCCGAACCAGAAAGAGACGAGATGAATCAGTGCATACCGCTTGTCGCTGCATTTTTGCTAACCCACTACCTACTTCCTCAACGGTTCAATAACCACGCGACCGCTCAGGACCAGAAAAACGGCAACAGCACCGCAGAAACCGCCGTCGCACCCACGACTCCTCGCCAACTGGAGACCGAATCGGCCCCACCTTCCAAAATCGAACTTCCAACCCCCGGCTCACCGGAGAACAGTAGCTCGTCCGAACCCCAGGACACTGCGACCCAAGCCGAGATCGATGCGGGCCTGAATGCGTACGTATCACCAGCAACGATCACCCGTCGCGCCCTCGCTCCCCCCCCCGGTGGCACTGCAATCAGTAAGGATCATCTGTGGATCGATGCGAAAAACAAACAAGTCATCTTAGATGGCTACGTGGCCATGACCGATGGGCCTCTTGAAATGTTCGCTTGCCCCGAGGGGACAAAAGAGCACGAATCCATCATCGGCACGCTCGCCAGGTCCAAAGAGGTCCATGCAGCTCTGCTTGCTGTCGGAGCAATGCGTGGAACACCAGTCGAATTTTTGCCAAAATTTGTACCCGCCACAGGTCAACGAATTCGCCTATGGGTTTGTTACCGGGATAAAGACGGTAACTTTAATGCAATCGATGGTCGCCGCTGGGTAAAAAAGGCGAGTACCGGGAAACAGATGAAACCTGACTGGGTCTTTTCAGGAAGCGGATTCTGGAAGGATCCTGAGAGTGGCAAGGAATTCTATCGTGCCGATTCAGGCGACATGATCTGCGTGTCAAATTTCAACTCTGCCATGATGGATATCCCTGTCGCCAGTAGCGCGGAGGCTGGTGATCTGCTTTACCTACCCTTCACCGAACGAATTCCTCCGCAGGGCACACCGCTTCGGCTCGTGTTGATTCCTATTCCCCTGCCTACCGACAAACCTATCAAGCCAGGTAGTCAACCTGACACTAAAACTCCGCCAGCAAAATCTATCATGCCGCTGAAATTGAAATCAGAACCCAATCCGGCGGGAAAGAGCAAGCCAAATTCAACAACGGAAAGTGACAAGTGAAAAAGGTGTTTTTTGGACAAGCGGTACATAAGCACAACTTCCAACAAATTCCAACACAGACAACTGACACGACGAGACCCTCACAACGGGTCGCAAAAACCCCCGCTTCCCTCACGAACAGAGAACGCTTAGCAGCAGCATATTAAATGCTATCTTTCGAAGGTTGATCGAGATACCAGTTCAACCGAACGTTGTCGGTTCGAACGCTCAAAGCGTCTGTTTCCGCCTAAATCAAGCCAACCGCTTTTCGCCAAACCCAGAAGATACCTAATAGAACCACGAGTGTTAGAAACATCATCGGGTGGCTCCACAATTGCAGCCGCCTCAGGGAAGGCTCTGGCTGAGGGAGCGCGGCAAGTAAGTCAATAATTTCCGACACGCTATTCTGCTGAACTGCTTTCCCTCTGGACACCAGAGCCATTTCCTCAAGCACGTCGGGCCTCGCGGGCTTACCAACCTGTTCAATCGCTTGCCCCCGCACATAGAGCGTTGTATCCAGCTTCACCCCTGTTTGCTGACAGATGACGGCAACGGCATGTTTCCCTGGCTCCTGTGGCGTGAAACGACCTTGGAAGACGCCCCACTGGTCACCTTCTGCGGTCAGTCTTACGGTATCGACGATTCCGGCCGGCGATGTGACCGTCACGAGCACATCGCCCTGTTGCAGTGGCTCTCCTCCCTTGTCCATCACATGCGCGCTGAATGTAAGCGTTTTGCGAACCTGAGGCTGATCGGGTTTATAGAAAAGCCGCATGCCCTTGCCTTTGACCATGTTTCTTTGATACGCCATCCAACGCACCACCTGACCCCAAAATCGATAGTGGTATTTGTCTTCAACGCCTTTCCGCCAACGCCACGCGCCATCGGTACCCATGAATAAGACTTTTCCTTCGCCAAAGGTCCTCGTTACAAGCAATGGCAGTCGACCGTACTGATTACTCATCTCATTGTGGACAGCCAGAACCTCAGCCCCAGCCTTGGCCCTCACGACAGGCGCATACCACTGAAAGCCCGGAAGGTCTTCCCACACCTGGACATTTTCATCCCCGCTATCAGCCAGTTTTGTCAAGAGACTGCCACGGCCCCTTTCGGTCAATTCAAAATGCCCTGCCGTGCGAGACCCCCACCCACCTGGCTGCGACTCATCCATCACAACCGGGTTCAATTCTTCCAAAGCAGTTCCCTGCAAACTGAACTGCCGTCCTTGTAACCCTGGCATGAACACCAAACCGCTTGCCTGTTGTTCAATCAGACCTTTTAACAACTCGCACTGTGCTTCCGTCAACTGGTCGTCATCCAACCCGACATCACCAAGAAACACGACATCATAGGTAGCCAAATCTTCAATCGCTTCGGGAAACAACTGAATATAGTCCTGCGAGCCCCCTCCAACTTTCTCCAAGCCAGGGTGAAACAGCAAACACGACACTTCAACTCCCGGATCCCTCGACAGCGCATTCCTCAGGTAACGGTATTCCCATCGTGGGTATGACTCGACGACCAGCACTTTCAATTGCTCCTCGCGGATAACAATCGGCGCAGACTGCTCATTGTTATCCGCGATGGTTTCCTCGGCCTGCGTTGGAAGCGACACGGAAATTGAGAAGTCTCCCGTGTCCGTAGTCTTCCAGTTGAACGCTTCATATGTCCGCCCCATGGCGGTGACGCGGACATCCTTGGTCAACTGATCGCCATTGGACACTTCCATGGTAACCGTTGTGACAAAGTCCCGAGGCAGAGAGCTGTCGATTGTGAATGGGATGCGAACTGGTTTTCCAGCGGCTCCGAAGGTAGGTATATCGACACTCAGCAATTCCACATCCGGCAGACGGCTGGGACTACCCGCAGCGACCGTGAAAATAGGAACCTGCTTGGTCCGCAAACGCGAAGCTGCTTCCACGGGAGGCTCCCCATCATTCCAGTCACCATCAGAAACCAGCACAATTCCCATCAACTCCCCAACTCTCTCGGCAGTCTCCAACAGCGGATCTTTGAGGTTCGTTACAGTGGCACTTACCTGACCCGCGTCAACATTTGCATTCGGTTGCCCCGTCTCTTCTTCCGCTGGGTTCCCCACGCTACTGATTGGCTGCAAGACCACATTTAAACGATCATCCAATGCCGACCAGGCGTCGGAATCCAACAGGGGCTGGATCGCCTCGGCACGTGTGATAGCCTCTTTTCCTGCCGCTCCGTCTACCACGACGTCGCGTGTCTCCATGCTAAGAGAATCATCCCAAAGAATCGCAATGGTGGGTTTGGTATCGGGTTGGTACTGCTCGATCCATTCCGGCTGGTTCAACAGCGCTGCGATCATTGCGACGATCAAAACTCGCAACACTTCCAGCTTGGCTACTGACTTCAGGCGCCCACTGCGCAGCCATGCGTAATAGCTGACCGCGCAGGTCCCAAGAACGGCCAGGATCGACAAAGTAATCGAGAATGGCGTCGCGAGGAACGTGAGGTGTTGAAATTCACTCAAGCCATACCCCCTACCGATACATCGTCCACCGCAGACGCAGCCTTTGTGTCGCTGAAACCACTCCTATGATTTACCGGCGATGTGCCTCCGCCATTCAATGCTGCCAGGGAATCATTTGCAGTAATCCGCTTGGGAATACACAACACTGCCTCGGCAATCAACGCTAGCAGCACAACGATCAAAAACAACCGCCAGACTTCCTGAATCAAACTACTGCTGTTATTGGCGGTTTGATTCACACGATCAAAATCAAGATTTGCAAATAGCGTTTCAACGCGTTCGGCTGGAACAATCGTATCGGCATCTTCGCCCGCGCTCCGGTTAATCGCAAGCAGAGCCCCATCCCCCTGATAGATCCCCGCGGTCGACGCATAAGCACTGGAGAGACCATCCGTATTTCCTGCCAACTGCTCCCAACCTTGCATCACGCCGATTTCGGCATCACCGGCAGTAGCTTGCCTGGTACTCGACAAGGTCTTCGCACCGGCTTCTCCGGCGCGTTGGATCATCGCATACAGAACAACCCCCGCGGTCGCCAAAGACGAATCACCGGCCGAGCTTGTCGTGGTACAGAAGAAAACGCCACCACGATCAGTGGTGGCCCTGGCAAGCAGTGGAGCGCCACCATCAAGCACCGCAAGTGACCTGTAATCGCCTTGCAACTCACAATGTCGCGTGACCTTCAGTTCACCCACTGGTAAAGCGTCGCCACTGCGAGTCCGAGACAACAGATCTTGGTCTCCTACCCAAGAACCAACCCGCACCACCTGTGGCTCCTGCCACGCCCCCCAACTGACGTCCGCAAATTTAGCAGTGGTAGGCGACTTTGGAGGGAAGAACATCAGTTGCCCGCCACGTTGCACGAAAGCCTTCAAAACGGCATTCAGACCTTCATCCTCAGCCGGAATAGCAACATGCCAAGCAATCAACGAAACGTTTTCAAGATCTTGCGAAACGACTTCGTCGGGAGTGATACTGACCGACTCGCAAACCACAGCCGTATCAGGCGAAATAGCAGCCGCAAACTCGACGGGGCGGACCTTCGCAGGATCATCACTGACCACCAACGTTTTGCGTGGCGGTTCCTTGTCAAACACAAAATAAAACTCATTGTCACTTGCACTCGAATCAGCCTGTAGCCAAACACGTCCCCAACCCCGAGAAGTCCCGCCATCGAGTAGTACAGGATGCTCTACCAATTCCGATGCTTTGCCACTAAGTTCAAGGTTAAAGATTGATCTCGCACCATTGAGTTCAAGCGACACCGGAAGGGTTGTCACCAAACCAACATCCTCATCCTGCTCAATTTGCAGCGAGAGCAGCAGGTTCGCTGCATCGCCATCTTCAACTCTGCGCACCTGCGTGACTTCCAGCGAACGATTTCCGGAGGGTATTTCTGGATAAGCCAACAGGTGGAACCGTACCATCTGTGGCAACTCAACGAGTGATTCGCGGATCGCGTCCCACCGTCCGCTGTCATCTTTCCAATCATTGCGTCTCACATCGCTGAGCATCCAAACCTCAGCTCGACTGGGGCGATTTTCCCTGAGGTACCGATCCGCAGCCTCCAACAAGGAAGGCAAATCCGCCGAAGCGCTGACCGACTGAGTCTCTGGCATCTGCAGTAAATCGCCAGGCTTTTCAAACTCCCTGGGCTCTTCGTTGACGCTGTCGATCAGGAGGTAGCGGTTGCCTCCGAGCGTTTCAAGTGAATCAACCAGCTTTGCAAGACCGGCCTCGAGTTTAGAAACCCCTCCCGGGCCCGCGTGACTCATGCTCGGTGACCGATCCAGCAAAATGATCGTGGTATCTACCTGGCCACCACCAGCGACGCCCAACCAACCACTGGACAGCGGACGACTAATCGCGAAGATCAGTGCGGCGACAGCCAAGGTTCG
>JACLAC010023429.1_pt1 | contig 12603 bp, 10 predicted proteins | sample 8027881 | NCBI WGS metagenome assembly JACLAC01 (sample SAMN15725517, study PRJNA655200) | protist metagenome | isolation source: fluorescence activated cell sorting (FACS) single amplified genomes of... | place: Spain: Blaines Bay Microbial Observatory, Mediterranean Sea | collected 2016-01-19 | reverse complement strand
TGTATCAGCTAAAAATTCTGGTACATCATCCAATATTACCATTCCAATTGATAAACTAGTTTTCGTTCTCAATGTCTTTGCTGCATGATTAGGCTTATAATCAAGCTGTTCAATAAATGCCTGAACTTTTTCTCTCGTCTCCTTGCTCATTTGATTTGTTCTGTCGTTAACAACATTAGAGACGGTCATCATCGTAACTTTTGCAGCTTCAGCTACTTCTCTGATTGTTATTTTTTTAGTCATGTTTTTTTTGAAATCAATTTACTTTAACGTTAAAGTGATTTATCAGTTTAAATTTATCAAACCAAATTAGGTTATTCAAATGACTTCTCTAGGAGACTATTATTGATTATTAAAGATTAATTTATAGATTTAAGTCCGGCCGCTCTTTCAAGAATTTTTTTAGTCCGGCCTGATCCTGCGAAGCGTTGCGCAGGCATTGTACCCCATCTCTCAAAACACCCTTTTCAGAGGCTGTGGAAAGCCTCAGAAAATGCTCACCTTCTGCACCAATTCGACCAAAAGATAGCCGATCCAAAACCGCTACTTGATGATCATACAAAGCGAACATTTGAAAGAGACCCGCAGGCGAAGTTTCCTTTTTTGCTACATCATTTAAATTTGAATGGTGATCAATTAAACCAAGAGATTCACAGACCCCTTCAATATTTGGGAAAAGATAGAATGCTCCTCCTGGCTTTTGACAGTCAACTCCTGGAATAGCTCGTAAATCTTCCAGCACTGCATTTCTTCGCTCTTCAAAAGTTCGTACCATCTCCAAGACTTCTGCGTCCACTGTAGCGTCAGTAAGTGCCACAACAGCTGCTTCCTGATTATAGGGAGCGACACATGAGAAGTAGTTGATATTTAATGTTTTGAACATCTCTGCTTCCACCACAGTGGGCAAAACTGCATAGCCAATCCGACCTCCCGTCCAGGCAAAAGTTTTAGAGAAACCACTTGCTAGTATCGTTCGTTCGGCCATCCCCTGTACTTGAAGAATTGAGTAGTGTTGTTGATCATCAAAAACAATCCGTTCGTAGATCTCATCAGAGTACACTCTGACATCAGGGGGAGCCTTGCGAAGAATCACATCTGCTATTTCTTCAATCTGAGACTGACTAGCTACCCCTCCAGTCGGATTTGAAGGGAAATTCAAACAAATTATCTTGGTCTTTGGTGTAATCAATTCTGCGAGTTGCTCTGGAGTAAAGGTGAAGCCGGCTGATTCATCCAAATGCAAGGGAACTGGTACAGCTTGAACGTAACGAATAAATGACTCGTAGATTGGGAATCCTGGGCTTGGGTAAATTACCTCATCACCAGGATTACAATAAATTTGCTGGGTCAATCCAATCGAAGGCTTGCCACCGGGAAAGACTACAACATGTCCCGGCGTGGTGTTCAAACCCCTCGTGTGATTTACGTATTCACTTATGGCGCTACGTAAGTTTGGAGTACCCTGTGGGTCACAATAGTGCGTATTTCCAGCATCTAGTTGTCGTTTAATCTCGGTATTAACAGCTCTGGGCAGATCATAGTCTGGTTCACCCAAGTTTAACTTCACTACAGGCCCCCGAGTCTGAGCAACATGAAATATATGTGGTCCCACTTTAAAGGCATTTTCAGAACCAATTCTTTGGTTACGTTCAGCAAAAAGAGCCATGATGCTTTAATAGAATGAGGTCAATAAATTTAAATTACAGGAACCGTTGTCAGCAGAGATTTATTTGCATAGTATGCATCCACGTTATCTACAACAAGCTGACCCATGGCGATTCTGGTTTGCACTGTTGCGGAACCAACATGGGGCTGCAAAACAACTTGGGGCATCTTAAATAAAGCCTCTGGCACTTTTGGCTCATTGGTAAACACATCTAGACCTGCCCCACCAAGCTTACCTTCTTTGAGACAGGCAACAAGTTCATCTTCATCGATGACAGATCCACGGGAGATGTTAATCAGGACTCCTTCTGACCCAAGTTTTTCCATGACTTCCCGATTAACTATCTTTTTGGTGGATTCCCCACCGACACAACTTAACATGAGGAAGTCCACCTGTTCGGCCATCTCCGTCAAGGATAAGAAATAATTGTAGCTTACATCTGATCTCTGGCGGCGGTTGTGATAGTTAATTGTAATGCCAAAAGCCTTCAATCGATCTGCGATAGCCATTCCGATGCGACCCAGACCAAGAATCCCAGCTTGTCTCCCTCGCAAATGACTCATCAAGGGCATGTTTGCTTTGAGCCATTCGCCATTACGAACGTATTGATCTCCCACAACCATTCCTCTGGTGACAGCAATCAATAATCCAGCCGCAAGGTCCGCAACAGCATCATCCAAAACGCCAGGAGTATTTGTGACGGCGATCTTTCTTGCTTGTGCTGCCTCCACATCGACCCCATCATAGCCTACCCCAAAGCTTGCAATCAATTCCAACTTGGGAAATTTGCTCTGGAATTCTGCTGGGGCCCAATGCTCCGTGACAATAACCTTGATGTTAGGAGCGACTCTCTCAATTAGAGCATCTCGATCACTGGCCTCCCAAAGTTTGTGGACAATGTATCGACTCTCCAGATCGGCCAAACATTCTTGACGAATAAACGCTTGGCTTGTCATTAAAATTTCTTCAGGCATTAGGTTTCCTAAAGGGATTTACTCATTTTTTATTAAATGCGAAATGTTATCAAACAAAACACTCTTCCCGTGTAATGTCAAACCCACTCAAAAAAGCTCAATGAACTCTTAAAATTACCTTTTTTATTTTTGACCTCAATTTGAACACTCCGAATTGACCTCACGAACTTAGCACAAGTTTGAAATTGGAACAGATTGTTATTGAAGCACTGGTGGGCCATCGTTGTCGTGAATCTAGCCTGGGGCTCTGGTTTCCTTTCCATCAAAATGAATGTCGTCCATTTTGGTCCCTACCTATCATTAAGTATTCGCTATGCAGGGTTAGTCCTGTTGTTACTGCCATTCTTGAGAGGATTCCCAAGAGAGAATCGAAAAGCATTCCTGCAGCTCACTTGTTTAATGGGAATTTTGCACTTTGGGTTGGCAATGACCTCATTTCATCTGGCTGTTGATATAGCGTCTCTAGCACTCGCTTCCCAAGCCTACATTCCGATCTCAGCTGTCCTAGCTTTGATCTTTCTGAAAGAAGAACTTACTTGGAGCGTCCGATTGGGCATAGGTGTCGCCTTTCTGGGGTTTGCAGTGATGAGCTTTGATCCAGTGGTCTTCAAACAGTTGGATTCGATGGTGATCATGCTAGCGGCAACCGCAGTGATGGCAGTTTGCAGTCTGATGGTTCGGCAAAAGTTAAAAGGTATCAACCCAATGACACTACAGGCCTGGATAGGCTTATGCGGAATATTGCCCATGTTTTTACTGTCAGTTTGGGTGGAACAAGATCATTGGCAAAAAATCGAATCAGCTACTTGGATCAATTGGATCTCCATATTGCATGCAGTGATTTTCTCATCGATCATAGGTCATGGGATCAACTTCTGGCTGTTACAGCAACAACCTATCAGTCGCATCACTCCATACTACCTACTGACACCAATCTTTGCTGTCTTGATGGCAATCATCTTCTGGGGAGACGAACCCGGTCCAAAGGTCTGGTTTGGCGGTGCTATGATTCTCTTTGGCATCTTGATGGTTTCATCAAATTTTGATTTCAAAAAATGGAAAAACTCTTGAGTAAATGTTTTAGACCTAGGACAAATACATTGACTAGTCATACTTATGAGATCAACATGCGATTCAGTATTTCTCTAGCTAAAAGGTTATTTATCCATCAAGTTTTTTCCTGCCAATAAAAAGGTTTTGGGGAGGCTTCAATTTCTTTAGTTCGGTTAGATCACAACCCTATTTTCTATCCTTGAGACATGCATGTACTGATTACTGGTGGAGCCGGAATGTTGGGCTGCAAATTAGCCCAGCGGCTGATTCAAGGTCGATTGATTGGTGAACAAGAAATCACCAAATTGACTCTCGCTGACATCACAACTCCCAAGGGACTGCCAAAATTTCAAGGGGTATACGCCGAGCACGCAATGGATATGGGAGATCCAGGCTCAGCTGAAAAACTTATTCAACAAAGACCAGATTTCATCTTTCATTTGGCTGCTGTAGTTTCTGGAGAAGCTGAAGCTGATTTTGAAAAAGGTTATCGCGTCAACCTAGACAGTACCCGATATTTGCTTGAAGCGATTCGGACTCAACAGGATTATTGCCCGCGAGTGATTTTTACTTCAACAATTGCTGTGTTCGGTGTTCCATTTCCAAATCCAATCCCCGATACACATCATCGCACCCCACTTAGCAGTTATGGAACTCAGAAAGCCATTGGCGAGTTGTTGTTGGCAGATTATTCCCGACGAGGCATTCTTCAGGGGATTGGACTTCGACTTCCCACAATCTGCATCCGGCCAGGATTACCAAACAAAGCAGCATCCAGTTTTTTCTCTGGCATTCTTAGAGAGCCTTTAAACGGCAAGGAGGCTGTCTTGCCTGTTTCAGAAGATGTGCGTCATTGGCACGCTAGTCCAAGAGCCGCCGTAGGATTTCTCTTGCGCGCAGCCACTATTGATCTGGAGTTAGTTGGTAGGGACTGCAACCTTACGTTGCCTGGTTTGTGTGCAAGCGTTCAGGAGCAGATCGAAGCACTGGAAAGAGCTGCAGGTAAAGATGCCGTGTCCCTGATTCGTCGAGAGCCAGATCATTTCATAGAAAGGTTGGTCTACAGCTGGCCAGAGTCCTTTGAAGCCGAGAAGGCACGATCACTAGGCTTCAAAGCTGAAAAAGACTTTGATGAAATCATCAGGATTTACATGGAAGACGAATTAGGCGCCGCCTCTTAGGCATTAATTAATTATCAGCATCACCAGTTGACTCTGATTATCGAGGTCAAACTTTAAAACACTCAGAGGATCATTCGCTTGTTTAGAGATTGATCCTCCTGAGTGGCAAGCAGCATCTCACCAATTCCACATCGTCCCATCTTCAAGCCGATTCACTGGAAGGAACGCTCGTTGATAAGGGTATTTCTCAGCCAAGGTTTCATCAATATCCACTCCATGTCCAGGATTCTCACCACAAAATAAGAAACCGTCCTCGAACCTGTAGTCATGTGGAAAAACCGTATCAGTCTCTTCGGTGTGTCGCATGTATTCTTGAATCCCAAAGTTCGGCACCCAGGTGTCAAAGTGTAGCGCAGCTCCCATACAGACAGGTGACAGGTCTGTTGCCCCATGGCTACCCGTGCGAATGTGATGTAGGCCGGCCAGATCAGCAATTCTTCGTAAGTGGGTAATACCCCCCGCGTGAACAACTGTCGTTCGGATATAGTCGACAAGCTGTTCCTGCAGCAAGGTTTTGCAGTCCCAAATCGTGTTGAATACTTCGCCTACTGCGAGGGGAGTAGTGGTGTGCTGGCGAATTAACCGAAAGCCCTCTTGATTCTCTGCAGGCACAGTATCTTCTAGCCAGAACATTCGATATGGCTCGAGCATCTTTCCTAGTTGTGCTGCTTCCAATGGGGTCAACCGATGATGGACATCATGTAAGAAGTGTGGCTCTGGTCCATAGTTTTCCCTCAACTTTTCAAACAGCTTCGGAACAAAATCGAGATACTTGGACGTCGACCAAAAATTTTCAGAGGGTAAATTGTTGTCTGCTGGTTCATAAAACATTCGATCTTTCGAGACCCCATATGTGCTGTCCAGTCCTGGGATCCCCGATTGCGCCCGGATGGCCCTATAACCCATCTCACGGTAACGACCAACTTCGTCAATCGTGGAAGATAGATCTGCACCGTTAGCATGTCCGTATACTAGAACACCTGTACGGCTTCTACCTCCAAGCAATTGATACAGTGGCAGGTCGGCAATTTTGCCTTTCAAATCCCAAAGTGCGGTATCAACGGCTGCAATCGCCGTCATCGTCACAGGCCCTCGGCGCCAATAAGCGCCTCGGTAAAGATATTGCCAAATATCCTCAATTTGTTGGGGGTCACGCCCAATTAGACAAGGAGCCACGTGGTCCTCAAGGTATGATACTACCGACAACTCCCGTCCATTTAACGTGGCGTCACCAAGTCCATAAATTCCTTCATCTGTGACTATTTTTAGGGTGACAAAATTTCGTCCTGGACAGGTAACAATCACACGGGCTTCAGTAATTTTCATGTTCGTCTCCTTGATCTAAGAAAGATACAAATTCACCTTAATCTGTAGTTTTTGATTGACTTTAAGTCAATCACTAATATACCAGTCACTCGTTTTTCTGAGTGCATGAACGCATATTGACTGCTTCAATGGGTTGGGTGATGGTTCTCAATCTGATGATTGGCTTATTGACTCCACCAATCGGCATGGTTCTCTAAATCATGACCAAGATTTTTAACCAAACATTTGAGGAAGCTGTTCAGACCTCGCTGCCTTAGTTCTTACCGCTGATCGATGCCCTGTTGATCATAAAGTGTGTCCCGGAAAAAGTGCTATGGCTAACAACGATGCTTTACCGATAAATTGACAGATCAACTTTAGGAGGACCCGTGCTGCAATGTAGTATTCATGGAGCAGAAGACCTGAGAACTGAGAATGTTCCTTGTCCACAACCTGGACCGGGTCAGGCATTGGTAAAGATTGGAGCTGCAGGAATTTGTGGCTCCGATATGCACTATTACAGGCATGGACAGATTGGGAAATTCAAAATTCGAGAGCCATTGATCCCAGGTCATGAAGCTTCCGGAGTGATTGCCGCCTTGGGGTCCAATGTCGAAAATCTTGAAGATGGACAACAAGTTGCGATCAATACCTCTCATCCTTGTAGAAAATGTTCTCGATGTCGGGAAGGGCGTAAAAATTTTGTGGCAGTATGTTTTTCCTTGGAAGCGCAAGTGTTTTTCCTCATGCACAAGGGATGTTTTGGGAGTATTTTTTAATTTCAGCAAAGCAGTGTATTCCTACTTTGAACCAGGTTCCTCCTGAAGAACTGGCATTATCAGAACCACTCTCCGTAGGGCTTCATGCAGTCAATAGGTCAAGCAACTTGTGTGGAAAGAGAGTCCTAATCAGTGGTTCTGGAACGATCGGATGCATGGTCTTGCTTGCAGCTAAGCTGGATGGAGCAGAACAAGTCACTATAGTTGATGTGCTGGAAGAACCATTAGCAATTGCCAGAAAAGTTGGTGCTGATCAAACACTTTGTGTTCAGCCATCAGCTGCACCATCTCCTGAATTCCCTAATGAATTTGATGTGGCTTTTGAGGTTTCTGGCGATGCATCCGCCCTTGGCAACTGTATTGAGCTGGTTCGCCGTGGTGGCATAATAGTTCAGGTAGGAACGCTTCCTGTTGAGGGGATTCATCTCTTTGCGAATCAAATTATGGTCAAGGAATTAGACATTAGGGGTTCTATGCATTTTGGTAATGTTTTTTCTCGGGCGGTCCGATTGCTTGAAAGTCAAAGATTGAATGTACACATCCTTACTAGTAAATTTCCGATTGCAGAAGCAGCAGAAGCTCTCAAATTGGCTTTTGATAAGACCCTCTCCATGAAAGTTCAGATTGTGGCAGATTGAAAAAGTTAGTGAGCATTGTTCTTCAGGATCAAACTTTGCCGGGTGCCCTATCTACAGAAACTGATCAAACGAATAAGCTCCCTCTACCAAAGAAATAGCCTGGCCTGTCTTAATGGATTCCTGGGCTGCCAATCCTTGCAAAACAGCCAGGGAACCATCTTCCAAATTAACCTCGATTTTCCCATCCCCCAAAACTACCTGCTGAAATCGCTGGTGCTGATAAAAAGTTGAACCATGGTGGTCTCCGGCTGCCAGAATCAGAGGATCAACAACAATTTCTTTTCTTGAAACACCTTTTGGGAATCTTGGACTGAAAATCAACTCAGGTGTCGGAGGTTTGCCTAAATCTTCTGGCCAGAATCGATCCGGGCCGGGAATCTTACATTCTAACTTCCCTCCTGATCCAACTGCTGCTATTTCTTCCTGGAATAAAGATCCTTCAGCAAACATGCACAGATCAAGAGTTGCCCTCATTCCATTTGCAAACTCCACAATCACAAAGGCTTGGTCAATAATATCTGGTTTTTTACCAAAGTAGATCTCATCGAGATGATTGACTTCGATGCCTCCTGACGCAAAAACCTTTGTAGCTTGGCTTTGCGTAATCAGGTTCATCAGGTCAAAAAAATGGCAGCACTTTTCTACAAGAGTTCCACCAGAGTTGACATTGAACCGATTCCAATTGCCTACTTTGGCCAAAAAAGGGAAACGATGCTCTCTTATGCTGAGTGTTTTGAGTTGACCTAGACAGGAAGGATTGCGAATCTCTTCCAGCATAGCCGATAAGGGGGGCATATAGCGATATTCCATGGCAACCCAAATTGGAAAATGAAAATTTTCATTCAGTTGCAGTAATCTCTTGAGTTGCTCTTTAGAAGTGCAGAGGGGTTTCTCAACGAGGGTTGGCTTAGGCTGCAAGTCGCTGATCAGTTCTATTTGCTCAGCGTGTCTAAAATTAGGACTCGCGATCACCCAAGCATCGACTTCTGCATCACAAAGCATTGACTCAACGCTCTCATGAAATTGGATTAATGGAACTCGTTGCCTCATCTGCATCCGCATCGTATCATCGGGTTCATAAGCATGAGTCAATTCAACATTATCCAGCAATTTCATATTTCGCACGTGCTCTTGGCCCATCATTCCACATCCAATCATCCCATATTGAAGCGGCCGTTTTTCAGTTTTCATTTTCAACCCACAAAATTATTTAGCTAAAGTCATGTCCAAATCTCAAACAGTTGTACCCATCCAGAGTGCAGGTCTAGATCGAGTTGAAGTGGCGTGGTTTGCCCCTCTTTGTTCGGATGATTACAGATATCTTGGTGTTCCAGATGGTCAACTTCGAAGCAATTGGAAAAACACCAGTGAGGTATTACTTACCGCTGAAAAGCTCGGTTTTGGAAACATTCTTTGCCCCTCTTCCTATCAGGTTGGTCAAGATACGTTGACATTCGCTTCCGGCGTCGCACCTCTGACAAGTCGGATTAATGTGCTCACAGCTGTACGCTGTGGGGAAATGCACCCAATCATGTTAGCCAGAACTGTTTCTACCATGGATCACATGATGAAAGGCCGCCTCACAATCAATATTATTTCCTCAGACATGCCCGGAGAGAAAATCTCCAGTAAGGATCGTTACGAACGTTCCAAGGAAATCGTCGAAATTCTCAAACAGGCATGGAGCAAAGAGGAAATCAACTATGAAGGTCGTTTCTACCAATTTCATAACCTAACCACTGATCCAGCCCGACCCTACCAGCAAAACGGTGGACCACTTCTTTACTTTGGGGGATATTCTCCACCCGCACTTGAACTTTGTGGCCAACACTGTGATGTCTACCTGATGTGGCCGGAACCAGAAGATTCATTAAAAGAAAGAATGCAAGCTGCTCACGCTCAAGCTCAAACTTTTAGGAGAAATCTCGACTATGGGCTGCGAGTTCACATGATTGTTCGTGACACCGAAGTCGAAGCTAGAGAATACGCACAGTCCCTGGTGTCACAGTTGGAAGACGAAATTGGCCAGGGGATCAAAGCTAGGGCCTTGGACTCCACTAGTCTTGGCGTTTCTTATCAGGCAAAAAATGTCGTTGATTCTGATGCGTTCGGGTTTATAGAACCAAATCTTTGGACTGGCGTTGGAAGAGCTCGTTCTGGATGTGGCGCTGCGCTTGTTGGAAGTGTCGATCAGATTCTGACCAAACTTGAAAGGTACATGAAAATGGGAATTCGAGCTTTTATTTTCTCAGGCTATCCCCATAAAGATGAATGTGAAAATTTCGGAACAAAAGTACTACCACAACTTAAAACCTGCCAGCTTTCAAACGTCTATGGAAGGGTGCCAGACTTCCTTCCACAGACTCCTCTGGGTGTTGGAGAACGTCGTTGAGTTAAGTTTGTATTAAACACCGTATTTCAGTTGAACTTGATGGAATCAAAAAACAGTAGCTGTCTTTCAAAGTTCATAATAGGAATCGCCTTCTTACAAAACAATTGCCTTAACGGCTCAACAAAAGGTGTCGTAAAGATCAACTTCTTTATTCATGAAAATGAATGGAATTGTGATGGCTCTACGGTCTTAAAAGACTATTTGGAATCCTAATCTAATAGAGACATTGAAGTTCAGATCTGTCCGAATGGTGGATTTAATTCTAAAGATGAGGAATGCCTGGGTACTTTTTAATGAGGTACTTTAGGAATCTGTATCACAACCACTAGTTGATTCGGGAATGTTTATGAACCCTGCACAGGTGTTAAACCCGCCATATGTTTCCGGATGACCGTGTCGTAGCACATGCATTTAGAAACCCCTGCGCCAATCAGCTGAGATCTGCAGTATTGGAAAGGTTATTCCATTAGGGATCATGGAAATCTCAAATACTGTAGAAGATATTGCTAAAACGAAGAAGCAGATCCAGTCACCTAATGATGTCAAGTGCCTAAAAGTTTAGACCATCAAGGCGGGTGTATAAATTGAATCAGTGAGGGAAATATAGGGACTAACCGTTGATTTCAGCGCATGAAATCTATACTTCTCTTGAAGTTGGGGTGGTAGACGGCATAAAGAATAGCATCTCAGATATCGTCAGAACGAAGTTTCGTGAGCATTTGCATTACATCAAGTTGATTGGAAAAACCTAGTTGGGATTGTTTAGATTCTTAAGTGAAACTATATTGCAACAGGTCCTAGGATCGCACCAACAAAAGTTTCCATAGATTCCAGTACTTGTAAACACATGCAAGGGCATTCATTATGTGTAAAGAATAACTGCTGCTGATCCTAATTAAAATCGGCACAATAACAAATTCGGGAATAAAGAGCTATTTAAAGGCAAGATTATTATGGGGCAGAACAAAGCATTAGGAATCAATGAATTCTCAACAGAGACAAAGTAATAGATTCTAATTTCTTTGCTTACAACGTGATCGGTTAAACCCGAACCAAAAATAATTCAACAAATATAACGACACCCCTAATCATTAGATAGTGGACCCATAAACCAATTCACCATATCTGAGCTAGTAGAGACCAAATAACCTCCAGCGCCTTTCAGTCCTGAAACAAAACCATTCACTGTTTTTTGAGTAATGCTATCATCACAAAATCCTTGCTGTTCCAACCAATGAACAGTATTACCAACCACTACTACACTTCCTGAGACAATTAAGGAACCGGCAGAGACAGTTATTATACCAGCAGAGACAGTAGCTAAATTTCCCAGTACACACTCGGCGTCTTGACAACCCCGAGTAGCGTCAGTAAGCCCTTCAATTACCACTGAATCTGAATTACCAATCCCCTTAACCTCAAGTAACCATTCTTTAGTAACAAGTTGACAATCATAGTTCTGGTTCGGCTTAGATTCTGGAACAAAACAGGATGCTAAATTAAGAATAAATATTAAAGATAAGAACTTGATCACAAGATTCATTTCAAACTTAAAGTGTGGTAGATTTATATAAATTTTGAAATAAATCTAATTGTATTTTACGTTGTTTGTTGGCCAATATAAATTTTCTTGAAGAAGCCATTTAGATGTTTTTATCAAAGCCCTACCAATTTTCTCGTACTCATTTTGACCTTCTCCTACTAGATCTCCAAAAAAATGATTAATTTTATCATTTTCTAAATGAAAACTTCCTTTAGCGGTCATGACTGACCAGTACATACCAGGCCTGTTCGTAAAAGCAAAAGAATTTAAATGCTTTTCAAAGTATGATACACCCATCCAAGGTGTTGTTCTGGATAAATTCAACATATCAGTCACTGTAGGAGCGATATCGATCTGGCTACCAAATTGTTCAACAACAGCTGAGTTGTTAATGGGACCACCAATTATTAGCAAAGGGATCTGTGATCTTATCCTGATGAAATCTTCATAATTATTAGCTTTTTTTATAGACTCTCCATGCCAAGAAGTATCACTAGTTATAAGTATTATTGTATTGTCATACCATTTTTCTTTTTTTGCTTTCTCAATAAAAACCCCAAGTTGTTCATCTGAATAATGAAGTGTATTCATAAATTTATGAACTTCTCTGTTCCCCAAGTTTAAATCATAATCTTGATACACTTCAAATGGATGATGATTTGTAATTGTAACTATTGAAGTAAAAAAAGGTTGTTTCTCTTTTCTAATTTCTTCTATTGCTTTATTAAATAATTCTTTATCGGTGAAACCCCAACCTAGTTTTTCAGCATTTTTCCCAAAATCATTTCTATCAATTATTTTATCAAACCCATTCCTTAGAAGAAATAAAGCTTGTCCGTCAAAGCTAGAATCTGATGCATGAATCCAAGAAGTACTATAGCCCTGTTCTTTAAGAAATTCTGGCAAACAATAAAATGAATTTGTTGGAAAATGATCCATAATTGCACCACCATAATTTGGCATTATTGAGCAATAAATTGCAACGTCAGCATGTTTGGTCTGATGCCCATTTGCGAAGAAATTCCTGAAAAGAATTCCCTCCTTAGACAGCTTATCGAATCTTGGAGTTATA
>JACLAC010013301.1_pt1 | contig 12605 bp, 13 predicted proteins | sample 8027881 | NCBI WGS metagenome assembly JACLAC01 (sample SAMN15725517, study PRJNA655200) | protist metagenome | isolation source: fluorescence activated cell sorting (FACS) single amplified genomes of... | place: Spain: Blaines Bay Microbial Observatory, Mediterranean Sea | collected 2016-01-19 | reverse complement strand
ACCGATCCCGCCTGGTCCATCCAGAACTGGGGTTCTTCACTGATGTCCCGAAACACCAGTTTCGGCTCGGGCCACACGGACGGGTCATGCGGAACCCAGAGCTCAAACCAGTTTCGATTCGACTTCTGAATATAGGTTCGACCCGCCAATCGTTCTCGATTGGAATGAAGATAAGCGGCCGCGATGGGATGGGATTCCAGATCCACGGCACACCGCTTCCCGTCCCGTGTCTCATGCGGATACAACACCGATTTAACCAGGGGTAACGCCCGGTAACGGCGAGCCACATGATGCGTCGTCAGGGCACGAAGCAACTCAGGCTCACCTTCTGAAAGGGTCTGCCAATCGTCCCGAATGAACACGGAATCCGCAGTGCTCTTGATTCCCACTCGGATTTTTCCGATCTCCCCGAAGGTTTTCCAGGTGTGATCGGCAACCGTCGCCAACCATTCTTCGATGGCCGGATTGGTCAATCGCCAGACCTCGCTTCCATCCTCACTGGTCGCCACCCGACCCTGACCCACTGAACAGTTCATGGATGACCCGATCGATACCGCCCCGTCCAAGCCCAGGGCGTCGTAGATTGACGCCACCTTTTGAGACCCAGACACCGACCCGGTCTCATAGATGGATGTCATTCGGACATCGCCTTGTTCCATCCCAGGCACGGCCTTTTTCTCCAGCAGGGTAACCGCGGGAAGAACCGCTGCGCCAAAGGATTTTGTGTCTCCCAGATCCCACACATGATGGATGCGGTAGGTCTTCCACAGATGCCTTCGCACCCCCTGACCGGCCTTCACCATCATGTAGCGATTCGAGGTAATCAGGCCCGCAAGCCCTCCTGGCTTGATCACGTCTGCCAGCGTCACCATAAAGGCCTGATACAAGTCGATTCGACCGGTCAGATCATGCTGGAGCGCAAGTTCTCGTGCGACCGGGCCTCCAAGGATCTGGGTTCGCACATAAGGGGGATTGGCGATGACCAGATCCACGCACGGGCGACCGGTGGGTCCCGATTCGCCGGGTTGGGTGGCGAAATCCAGAAAGTCCGAATGGTACAGAGCCAGGGGTTCTGAGACGAGATCTTTGAGGCGAGCTTCCGCCACCTGGAGCGCCGGCTTGTTCAAATCGTAGCCGGTGACATGGAAGCGGGTGAAGCCTGATTCCAACAGTGCCTGCACAAGTTGGAAGACCAACTCACCATCGCCCAGTGCCGGGTCGAGAATGCGAATACAATCCCCCCGATGCCACAAATCTTCAGCCCGAATGGCCAGTTGCTGCGCCACAAAAGCCGCGAGTTCGGGAGGTGTGTACGTAGAACCCGAGGCTTTCGCTTCTGAAACCGTCTGGTAGCGCGTCTGGAGAGTCATCTGTACACGGCCTCAGTCCTATATCTATCGCGATCGTCGCGGGCCGGATCCCCCTTCCCATCGGTGGGGTGTCGAGGGTCATCTCTGCGGTCTACAAAATAATCCTACTCTTCAGTCGGTTTTTTAAGGAAAACGTGTCCTGAGAGTGTTACCGATGCGCTTCATTCCCACGTGAAACCGAGGAAATACCCATGGCCGAGTTCGAAGAGGCACCCCAGCACTCCACGATTGCTCGCTCCGAGCAGCGCATCTTGACGACCCATGTGGGTTCACTCCCCCGACCCGATAGCGTGACCCAGGTCATCTATGCGCAGGAACGAGGAGATGCGGTGGATCGTGTCGCCGCAGCCGAGACCATTCAAGCCGGAATCGACGGCGTCGTGGCTCAGCAGATTTCCGTGGGACTCGATATTGTCAATGACGGCGAAGCCGGCAAGTTGAGCTATGTGAACTACATTCCTTCACGTCTCTCTGGGTTTGGTGGCGTGGCCACCACCTACACCGGGGGCAGTGCCGACCTTGCCGAGTTCCCGGAATTCGCGAAGAAGAACTGGGTTCTTCCCGAGGGTTTTCCAACCCAGAACCCCGCCTGCGATGGTCCCATCGTCTACAAGAATGTCGCCGCGCTCGAGGAAGAGCTCACACAGTTTCAGGCCGGACTCCAAGCCGCACAATCCAAAGGAAAGCAACCCCAACAGAGCTTTCTGAGCTGTCCCTCTCCCGGGGTCATCGCGGTGTTCTTCGAGAACCAATTCTACGACAGTCACGAGGACTATATCTTCGCTCTGGCCAAAGCCATGAAGGTCGAGTACGACGCCATCTATCGGTCCGGTAGCATCGTTCAGATCGACTGCCCGGATCTGGCCATGGGTCGACATAGCAAGTTCAAGCACCTCAGTCTGGCTGAGTTCCGCGACATCATGCAGCTTCACGTCAAGGCACTGGATCTGGCTCTCCGAGACATTCCCGCAGAGGCCTGTCGGATGCACCTGTGCTGGGGCAACTACGAGGGACCTCATCATCACGATGTACCCCTGGAAGACATCCTCGATATCGTGCTGACGGCCAAGCCCGCCGGTATTCTGTTCGAGGCCGCCAACCCCCGACACGCGCATGAGTGGCGCGTCTGGGAAACGGTCACCCTGCCGGCTGGAAAAGTGCTCATTCCCGGCGTCATCGACACCACCACCAACATCGTGGAGCATCCACAGTTGGTGGCGGACCGCATCATCCGAATTGCACAAATCGTCGGACGTGAAAACGTCGTGGCAGGCACCGACTGTGGATTCAGTACCGCCGCAGGCGTCCACAATGTGGATCCTGGCATCGTCTGGAAGAAGTTCGAATCCCTCGCGGAAGGCGCCCGGCTGGCGTCCAAGGTGCTCTGGGCCGAAGCCTGATTCTAAACCCGCTCCCACGTCAATCGAACGATTGACCCGAGCTTTCCAACCCCATTCCATGGGAGATCTGTGATGGCAAATATGCGCGCAATGGTGATTCGCGGCTACGGCGGACCCGAAGTCTTTGAAGAGGCAGAAGTACCGATCCCCGAAGTCGGTGAAGGCCAGGTTCGAGTCAAGGTCGCCGCCACCTCTTACAACCCCATCGAAAGCAAAATCCGAGCGGGTTTTGTACCCCTTGGGCCGGAATTTCCGGCCATCCTCAACAGCGATGTGGCCGGGGTTGTCGACCAGGTCGGTCCCGGAGTCGAGGGTTTCGCTGAAGGCGATCAGGTATTCGCCTGCTCAGGTGGAATTCGAGGCGGCCAAGGCGCCCTGGCTGAATACACACTTATCGATGCACGGGTATTGGCAAAGGCCCCATCCAACCTGAGTCTGGCCGAGTCCGCCGCATTGCCCATTGGCTTCATCACCTCCTGGTACGCCCTGTGTCGCAAGGCGCAGATCCACGATGGGCAAACGGTACTGGTTCTGGGCGGAACCGGCGGCGTGGGCCATATCGGCGTGCAATTGGCTGCCGCCCTGGGCGCCGAAGTCTACGCCACGGTGAGCAGCGAAGAAAAAGCGAAACGGGTGGTAGAACTCGGTGCCCGGGCCGCCATCAACCGCACCCTTCAGAGTCCCGCGGACTACGTGGCCAGCCATACCCAGGGCAAGGGGTTCAATCTGGTATTCGATACCGCGGGTGGAACGGCCCTCGACGATGCCTTCGCTGCGGCGAGCCATGAAGGCGAGGTATCCACCGTCAACGCCCGAGCAAATCACGACCTGACCCCGGCCCATCTTCGTGGCTTGAGTATCCACATCGTAATGATGCTCGCGTCGATGTTGAAAGGAACCGATCTGGAACACTACGGACACATCTTGACAGAAGCCGCTCGTCTGGCTGAAGACGGGCACCTTCGCCCCTTGATGGATGCGAAAAGCTTCCGGATCTGGGATGTCGCGGACGCCCATCGATACGCGGCCACTGGCGCCGCCATTGGAAAGATCTCACTGACCCTCTGAGCGGGTCTGTCCCACTCAAACTGATTGCCAAATTGGAGAAGAAAATCAAATGATCCGTCATATTGTCATGGTGAAATTGCCCGAAGAAGGTCGCACCGAAGCCCAGGCTAAAATCGCTAATGGGATGGCCCCATTGCCCGGAAAACTACCGGAAATCAAATATATGGATGTCGGCACCAACATCAGTCCTTCGCCCAAGGCGCATGATCTGGCCATCGTGCTCGACTTCGAAGACGAAGCCGGTCTCAAGGTCTTCGCAGACGACCCGGATCACAAAGAACTGGTCTCCTACATCCGAGGGACCGCCGACTCAATCAGCATCGTCGACTACGTGATGTGAAATTGAATCGATGATTCAGAATCGGTGGAGTTCCATGAGCAGAGGGTAGAATCTTTCCAAGAAGAAGGATCTGTTCTTGGAACTCACACTTTCGAATCGCCAGTCGGAGAAATCCCACTGGTCGAAACAGCTCACTGCGGGACTTCGTGACCAGGAGAACTCCCCCGAGCAGATCCGCGTACTGATCGGGGGGGGGGCGTCCTGTTCTTGCTCCGCAAGGGCACAAATCGATTGGTCGTCGAACTGGTTCACGTAGAAACCAAAGTCCCCGGTTACAAAACGTTGGGACCGTGCATCGTACGCTACAAAGGACGGCAACTGGGAACCCTCGAGGCTTCGTGGCTCGAATCCATCAGTCGTGCTGTGGAAGGGTTGGAACCGGCATCTCAGCCCGACTGGGCATCCTATCTTTTATGGGCCACACGCCAACCCAGCCGGGGATTCGGGGTCGAATCCGGGCAACGTACAGCCCAGGGCGAGGAGCTGATTGTTCGGTTGCTAGAGCCCTGCCAGGCCCGGTGTGACTTCTGTATTTGTCGATCGGCCCAGCCCGATATGGTTTCCAGCGCCGATGATATTGAAGAACGGCTACAGTCCGGACCCGCTGAAGGTTTCAGCCAGGTGGTCTTCACCGGTGGCGAACCGACCCTGGTTCGGGAGCTTCCGGAGCTGTTGTCTCGCGCTCGTTCGCTCGGCTATCAAAAAATAAGCTTACAGACCAACGGCCTGAAACTGGCGGACCCCGCCTATGCCAAAAAATTGGTGGACTCGGGTTTGAACTCGGTCCTCCAGTCTCTTCATAGTCACGATCCAGCGATTCACGAGAGCATCTTCCATATCGATGATTGCTTCGATGACTGTCTGGCGGGCGCGCAGAATGTGATGGCTCTCGGTCTGAATCTGACCCTGAATTACGTCACGACGATCGACAACCAGGAAGGCCATAAAGACTTCGTCGGGTTTGTAAAAGCGAATCTGGCTCGGCCGCGTCGATGGCGATTCCCCCTGCGACAGCGGTACCCAGGCATCACGTTCAGCTCCATGTCCCCACAAGGTTGGGGAGAAAAGAATCATGCGCTTCTGCCCCGACTCTCGATCGTGGCCGCTTCGGTAAGAAAAGCCGTCCTCTACGCCCGCAAGCAGGGCATCTTCGTTCGGGTGCCCGGTCTATGTGGATTTCCCCCGTGCCTCCTTCCCGATCTTCCTCAGATCTTCGACGAACTTCAGGAAACCGAAAAGATTGAAATCGAATCACGACAGTTTTTCGACACCTGCCATGACTGTGTCTTTGAACCGCGCTGTTCCGGCTATTGGAAAGGATATGCGGAACATCATGGCATTGACGAGTTTTCCGCGGCCAAAGCTGTAGATGGCTATCGGATTCCCCGTCGTTGGTTCTGGCAAGGCCGCTGAGGACCACGCGAAATCGGGCACCTGTAGATCGACAGAATCGTTCGCGGCCGCATCGAAGAATCGCCTGAGGAATGACCGGGGCCCGGCTCCTCTGGCCCAGCGACTGGAAAGCCACACCGATGTCGCCTATCCTTAGGCCTCAACCGGTCGCTGGAACAAGGGGATTACATGCCAAGTGCACGCCTAGGACTCTTACTGATCGGGCTGTTGACTTCATGTGCCACGCTCGGCAAGAAGGACCCCAATGCGGGTGTCGTGGTCACCATCCAGGTCTTAGATACGAAAGGTAGCCCCATCCCCACGGCCGTGGTCCGCCACCCGGAAGAGGCCGATCCGCACCGCGTGAATTCACTCAACGGGGAATGGTATGCCTCCGAACTCTATCTACCCGATGGAGGGGAAATCATTTTCCAACCGGGCATGGACCTGAAGCTCGAAATATCCGCCCCGGGCTACATGACCCGGAACATCCAGTACAAGATTGAAAAGCGAAAGAATGACGTGCCTGTGACCCTCGATACGCTTGAGGTCGATGACAGCGAAATCATTGCACCCACACTCGAATTTGGCCGAGACAAACCCCGCGAAGGGATGCCCTCCGGCGCCTCGAACTGAGACGTCATTTACGGCAGAAATTCCCAGCACCTCACCCGTCCATTCCCCGACTTGTTTCGGTCCAGGACGGTCCGACTACGGAAGTCGGCTCAGTCGGTTACCGAGGCCAGAACCTGCGCCAGAATCTGGTTGTGAAGCACCTGATCACCATCGGTGGTGATGTCTTCATAAAGCCCTTCCAGGTCAGCCCAGGCGGATAGATCGTCATGGGGTGCGGTGCCCAGACGCACCACGACCATGTCGAGACTCGGAATGACTTCCACGAACTGATTGCCCAGTCCCACACCGCAGTAGGCATCATGGGGGGCAAACTCATGCATCATTCGTCCCTTCTCCTCGAATGTCACCGAGTCCAGTAAAGGGTCTTCACCATTGAGCCACCACCAATAGCCATATCCGCGGTTCATAGAGGTGGAGGGAGATGTGGACTGCTGCACCCACGACTCGGAGAGGACCCGCTCCCCATCCCAGCAACCATCGTGTAGAAACAGGTAGGCCAGACGCGCATTGTCCCGACAGGACGCATTGGCATTCATATACATGGCAGGTTGGCCGACTTCATCTCGCTTCCAATCGACATCCATCCCAATGGGTTCGAAGAGATACGCATCGGCGTAGTCATCGGGGGCCATGCCTGTCGCGCCTCTCAATACCGCTTCCATGGCTTGGACTGAGTGGTTGTTGTACTCCCACAATGCACCCGGTGGATTGTCCACCGGAGCCGTGAGCGCAAGCTCCGTCATATCGTTGGCCAAGGGCATACTGACATTGTCCGCAATCATGTCGAATCGAAGCCCGGAGCTCATGGATAGCAGGTCTTCAATTCGGATGTCCGCATGATCACTGTCCTGCCACTCGGAAATATAGTCGGCCGCAGACTGTTCAACGGACGCAATGTCTCCACGATCGATGGCCACGCCCACCACCGCCGAAGAGACCGCCTTGGCAACCGACCAATTCTTGACCTGGCTATTGGGCCCAGTGTCCTGCCAGTACCACTCACCCACGATCGTGCCATGCCGAATCACGACCATGCAGTTGGAGTTGTTTTCCCCGGCGATTGCGGCGGCCTCTGCAAGCTTGATCGGGTCCATTCCATGTTCTTCAGGTAGACCCGTGGGCCAGTTGGGAGCCGGAAAGGTTTCGCCCACTGGACAGGATTCCAAGTCGGGCTCGGCCGCTCCGGTGTCATCGAACTCACCGGTTTCCCAGGCATACCCACTGGATGTGTCCTCGACGCGATGCGGGTGACGAACCGGAAGTTGCGGACTCTCACAGGCAATGAACAACCAGAGCAAACTCATGACCCCCCCCTTACTTACATATTTGTAGGTAACGTGAGCTCGTTATACTGACAAAAATGAAAGTAGGAGTTCGACGCGATGCCCCGCCGACGCCGCAGCCCTGAAGAAGCCCGCTCCGAGATCCTGGACGCCGCCGAGCACTTACTGATCACCGAGGGCCTCAATGCGTTGACGCTCCAGCGCGTGGCCCGCGAGGTGGGGATCTCACACCCTGGAGTTCTTCATCATTTTCGAAGCACAGACCGGTTGGGTCAGGCGCTCCACGAACGGGTCAGTCGTCGGATCCGTGCAGATCTGCTGGCGTTGACAGAGCAGGATGAGTCCCACGACCGCGTCGCCGTCATGCGTCGCGCCATGGATACACTGGCCGACCCCGGCAAGGGCCGACTGCTGGCCTGGCTCGTGGCATCGGGGAGAGACCCATTCCCCGACACCGCCGAGACCGGACTCAGTCAGGTGGCCGATACATTGACGCAGCCCGGATCTGACCCCGAAGAAGTTCGCTACAAGTTGATGTTGATTGTGCTTTCGATGATCGGAGAGTCACTGGTGGGCGACGCGGTCCGAAAACGAATCGGATTGAAAGACCCGGAACCTGAACATTTCCGGAACTGGCTTTTGAGACGAGTTCTCTCCGATTCAAGGTCCGGTAGCGCATGATTTGAACGGGCCTCAACGCCCCTCCAGCAACACCTCGACCACGGCGTCATAGGCCGGCTTGGTCTGGATCGACGCGTCGAGCAGGGTGGGTTCATGGGGACCCAGGGCGCCAAAAAGCGAATCCGTATCGAGCCAGGTCAGCCCATCGTGGACATTCCAGGTCGTGACCCCTGTACACCGGGTGACCGATAGACAGGCTCCAACAATTTCACGGTAGGCTTCGGCTTGAGCCGCATAGGGATCGACGGCATCGTCGAAGAGGGTGATGGAGATATCCAGTTCGGTCAATTCCACATCGACATCCAACGCCGCCAGAGCGGCAATACGCTCAGCCAGAATGGCGCCATCCGGTGAATGCAGAACATAGTGCGCCTGAAGGCCCACCCCATCCACCGGCACGCCCCGCGCCTTCATACCCGTCACAAGGGCGACCAGACCCTCGAATTTTGCTTCCACTGAATCTGCGAAAATCTCATTGAGAAAGAGCCGCGCATTCGGGTCCGCCGCCCGGGCGAGTGAAAACGCCAGATCGATGGCGTCCAGCGGCTCGTCAAAGGCCATCGCCAACCCATTGGCTTCGTCCAGATCCGGTCCGAATTCCTCCAGGGCTTCATTGACCACATCCCAGGACTCAACTCGGCCCGCATAGCGCCCGACCATGGCATCCACATGTTCCGCCATGAGTTCCCGAGCACGGGCTTCCGGATCTTCAGCTGCAAGGAGCTCCGTCTCCAGCCAGGCCGGTTTGCCATTGAGTCGATGCCAGAAGAGGGCATGACCCCGCACCCGGTGGCCGTGAGACTCGGCAAAAGCCATCGTCTCATCGGCTACGGTCCAGTCATAGATTCCGGGTGCCGAGGAAATACTCCACTTGAGTTCGTTCTGAGTCGTCAAGGAGTTGAAGTGGGTGTCCACGACTTCGGCCAGCTCTCCTTCGGTCCACCCCGCACCCTCTGATGTACTGCCCATCCAGAGTTCGGCCAATTCCGCCGCAGCGGAGAGCTCAGTCGGCCAAATCGGGGTGTCATTCGAGGCCGTATCTCCCGATTCCGGGGCCGTTGTACAGGCCACCCACATCATCCAGAAGAGGCCACTCATCGCAGTTTATCCAGCATCGACAATACAGGGCAGCTTAGCACGGGTTCCGAAGCCGCCGTACAGTCTCGCGTCATCTCGGATTCAACGCCTTCATGACACCCGAATTCATCCCGGCCGGATTCATAGAACTTCACTTCATGCCGCCCGAAGTGATTGAAGCATTGTCTATTACCGTTCGGTTTCTGATGCTGCACACCGGAACATCGCATTCGGCTGCCCCTTCAAAGGCAACCATGTCCTACAATGGCGTCGGGCTTACGGAGAAGACCACCATTATGTTCAGGAATCCCATCCCACTCGTCATCGGCATATTCACCCTGGCCTGTTCCGGTGAGACTTCGGACGACACGGGTACTCCTGAGACCGGCCCATCCGCGAGTACCGAATACTACGAAGTGACCGGTGACGGACTGTGGCAAGGCCAACACTCTTACGAGACCCATATGGCAGGCCTCCGCGCCCTACAGCCCGAGAGCTCCACCATTTTCGAGCAGTTCATTGGCCTCGGCGAAGAAGCCGGGGAAGCCTATGAAGGCACCGCGGATGTCGATCTCGAAACCCATACCTTCACCTTTGCCTACACGGATGGGAGCTATGAGGGCACCGGCATTTTGTATGGAGAGGCCTGGGACTGGCACGCCTGGGAATCGGAGACGTTTGGGAGCGATGGAACCCGTGTGGTCTCTGAAGACACCAAGGATGAGAATGGAATTATCGCCTACAAGACCGGCTACGACGCCGAGGGACAAGAGCAATGGACCCTGCAAGAGGTCCTGACTCCCATCACCGAAGCGGAATGGCTCGCACTGCAGGAAGGAATTGAATGAATGGAGGCGGGGTCGGATTCGATATGCCAAATCGAATCACTCAGACCGTGTAGATTCGGATGGCCACCGACGGAGACTCCTAAACATGGTGAAGTATCAAGTGTGGTCAAAGACTGGCAGCACCTTTCCAGACACATCAGCCACCGATAAGCCGTTCAAACTCGGGCCCACACATGCCTCCAGATCCGAGGCCGATCAATGGATCACCGACAACGGCTACTACAACACCGGTAATCGTGAGTACTACGCGGAGTACTGGGTTGAAGAAGCTCCCCATGAGGACGCTTTGTTATCCAAAGACTGAACACCCACAACGCGGTGTTGTGCGAATATTGCCTTCAGACCTTCTGAAAGACCAGAGATGGACGCCCGATGAACGCAGTCCTTCACTCCGAATCGAGATAGTCCTGCAAGGTCAGCCGTGCGCCCGGTGCCAGGAGTTCCGTCCGCAAGATCTCACCCGACTCTGGACTGATCAGCGGCCGGTCGTCCAGGCGCTCGAGAAAGGTCGAGGTTACCAGCGACGACATCACGTACTCCCATACGTAAAGAGGGCGGTACAGATAGATGTAGAGATTGTAAGCCGGCCCATACGTAGGCGGAGAACCCAAGATTTCCTCATGCTGCTCATTCGTCGTACCCTGCAGATTCCGCTCCCGACCACCTCTTTGGTGCGTCGTCTATCTTCGTTTTTGACTTCCGATACCGGTGAAGCCCTCGAGGCGGTAATCCAGGACAACGGAAAACACTTCACCGGCCAGTTCAATGAACATCAGCTGAAAGCGAGTCCGATTATGCGGGGACGCCTGATGCCGATGCCCACAATCCTTGGCCAGATGGAATCCTCGGAGTCGGGTACCACACTCCATCTCCGGGCACGTCCCAGCATCCGAACCCTTCTGAATATCGCCTGCTTTCCAGCCTTTGGTCTTTTCCTGGCACTGAAATTCGGCCAGGGCGATTCGCTTCGAATTCTGAGCCTGATGGCCATGGCCTGTGGACCTGCGTTTTTAATCATGATTCTGGCCCGGCTGGAGATGAACCGAGCCCTCCACCTTTTCCAGACCCATCTGTTGGATTTGTCGGACGGAGAATCCACAAAGACGGAATAGCTTTGAGTCCGAACCTTGGAAGGGTTGTTCTTTCTCGTAGCCCTGGGTTTCGGGATGCATCGTCTAACGAACGCACAAACGCCCCAACCAGAGTCCTCAAAGTCTTCTACGGTGTTCTACGCCGCAAACCTGTCCAACCGAATCGATCGTTTGGATGACTTCATTTCAAGCGCTATGATCCCCTTATGTGGCTTATTTTATCTTTTTTGAGCGCCAATGCCTGGGCACATCGCCCCTCATATGGAAACGAATTTACCTCCGCCGAGGCCGCGTTCGCGGTCGAAGACCCCGACATATCCATCGTCCTGTACTCAGAAATGACGTGTGAGCAGGACCAGATCTGGCTGCAAATGGAGACCGAGGACAGAGACACCATCTGGGTTGAACTGGGAATTCCTCAGCTCGACCGACTGGAGGACTACCGCCCATCCCTCGCACTGGTGGCCCCCGGACTATCCGAGACCGACGTTCCCTTCGAACTTCCCGAAGGCATGGGTGCCACCGTCTTCGATACCCATCAGGTCTCGGAACCTGCGTTCTTCTACGAGGAGTTCACCTCGACCGCTTCCTGGGTCCTCTACAGCGGATGGATTGAGGTGCCGACCGACTCGGAGGTCTACCTGGTGGCCTGGGACCCCGCCCAGCACACTGGAAAACTGTGGGTCGCCGTGGGCACAGTCGAAGACTTCAGCGACTCAAGCGTCGACGACTTCGTCTACTGGATGGAGACCACACAGGCCTTTCATGAAGTCGACGGCGAGATCAAAGACAGCGAAGAGAGTTGCATCGCCGTCGAATCCGAGACCGGTGCAAAGGATTCCACAACCTCTGGCTGTAGCGTCGCATCCAGTAAGCCTCTTCCAAAAGGTCCGATTCATCTCGCCCTGACCACGGCCCTATGCATGATCTTGAGACGACGACGCGGTACCAATTGATACCCCATACAGGTCCTAAATCCTGGGTATGGACATACAGAGAATATCGGCCAACATGATGTCGCGATTCTTGAGGTCCTCGCCTTCGATCGGCTCGTCGGGCTCCGCACCCCGCCATTCATTGTATTTCAGCCCGGCCTGTTCCTCGATCTGAGACCATTCCTTAGCTTGAATACCAATGGCCTCGAGCATCTTCTTCTTCATCTCCGGCTCCGCCTGAACAATGGTCTGAGCCGTCTCGAGACGTCGACGGACCTGATATTCCTTCGACGCGTCTTCATTGCGACTCATCGCCAACTTCTTGCGTTCCGATCGAGAAAGCTTGTTGCCTTCTCGAGATTTTTGTCGGATTTCCCGAATCTTCTTCATCTCATCATAGGTTTTCTGTTCTTTATCGGTCAGGTCCAGCTTCAGTTCATCCACCCGTTCCATCGTAAAAAGAGTGTCCTTACCGGAACCCTCA
>JACLAC010006157.1_pt1 | contig 12607 bp, 10 predicted proteins | sample 8027881 | NCBI WGS metagenome assembly JACLAC01 (sample SAMN15725517, study PRJNA655200) | protist metagenome | isolation source: fluorescence activated cell sorting (FACS) single amplified genomes of... | place: Spain: Blaines Bay Microbial Observatory, Mediterranean Sea | collected 2016-01-19 | reverse complement strand
CTTACGAATAAACAAGAAATTATTATTAGCGGAATTGTAGCGGTCTAATTTTCGCCTTTTAACGGTACCAGAGTATTTTGTTTTGGAATTATATTCTGATTTAAACTTGAATGTTTTATATTTAACTTCTCTTCTGAACTTGAGTTGCCATGTACTGCTTGTACCTTGTTTTACTTTTGTGTTGAGCCCTCGTCACACCGTGTATTGACTGTATCACGGTAATAAAAATGGTACACGGCCCCTCGCTAATGATTTGCAGTGCAAACATTGTTTGTATTTCAAATAAGATCACGTTAGAAGTATTCTGTATTTGAGATGAAAACGTTTCAATTAGCTTCAAATCATTGCTGGTTCAAGACAGTTTCACACTAATCATATTTAAGTTTTTACGTTTTTGATAAAATATGTTTGTATGAACACAACATTTATATGTGAAAATATCGCTTGAACTGACAAAAATAACATTTCCGGTCCACTTCCGGTCACCAAATTTTCCGAAATTTTTTATTGCACTAAAAGTAGCGAACTTCTAGCTTACACGTCACATTCTGGTAACACGTAAAAGTCACCCACCAAATTGTTTCCAGATGTTTGGTAAGGGAGGATGACTGGAGATAAAAAAAAGCTTTTGTGCCGCTTGATCCAGATTTGGATGCAACTGTTAAGTATTTACGTTGTAATGAACCATATTTGTATAAACACCACGTTTATATAAGAACTTTAGCCTATAAAAGAGATGTTTCTTAAATCTTAAGTCTATTTCAAAAGCATTTCATTATTATGAATGCTGATTGATGGCATCTGGAAACATTATTCAATGAACAAGTATGACTTAACAGTTGCGTCCAAATCAGCTGCAATTTGTGTCATAATTCCCGGAATGAGACGTAGCTCGAAAGTTGTTGTAGGATCTCTCTATCTGAAATGTCAAATCAGAAATTTTTTGATTGCATCAAAAATTCCAGAATGTTTTCCCTGGAAGTTTGACCGTAAGTGGACCGGAAATATCATCTAACGTTGTAACACATTGTAAAAACGTGGCAAAAGGGCAACTGATGGACAGGATGCAAGCAGTTTGATTGTCTATGATCTTGACTTATCTGTAAAATGATAATGTTGAAAAATATTTGATGCACGTTCACAGAATTAATTTTTAATATTTTAAACTCCTTGATCTTTAAACCGAGTTGACCGTGAATGATTTTGGTTTTGTATGAATTCAAATAATAATTATACACTTTTTGGTGGTTTTATGGTCATCTTGACCGTGGCTGACCACAAAAACGGAACAAGTATTTGTGGAACCATCTCCAGGTCAGCTCGCCATATCAAGCAAACTGCTTGAAATGGTTCAACACTGCTGAAAATGTAACAATCTAAAATTGTTGACGTGCTCACCTCGTAAACGAACCATAAACACAAATAATAACCGCGGTCACAACTGGTTAACCGCATGTTTTCTTACTGTACTGGTCAAAAGTGGCCACTGATGCTTATCATGCTCTGTTGGTCCATTCATTCAATTGGACTCATTCAAAGACTTGGTTGGTACTTACGTGTACTTATGGGTTTCGGCTTGTTTTCTAGCTTGTCGGGTGCCATAAGTCTAGGTTAAGGCCGAGTTAACTAGACTTAAATTGCTATTCTCGGTTTCAAAAGGGCGAAACACACACTTCAGAGAGTAGAGTCAGTAGACCCACTTGATCGCTGTTTACATGGTGCGATGATTATCATCTCAGGTCGCGATTCGAAATTTAATTTTAAGATTAGAATCACGGCAAATGATTTAAGACAGATTCAACACTTTAAATAAATGGCTTAATAAGTCAATATCAAGGTTGTTTAGATGGTGACTGAACAAATTATTGGCTACAATCCCTTCCACCTTAACCCTTCTCATTCAAATTCTAGTACCTTGAAAAAACTATTCACGGGTTAACTCATTCTAACAATATTTCTTGAAATGGTAGCAAAAAAATTTCAAAAAAATTTCCTGGTTTTCAAGCCAACATCCAATCTGATAAAATCTTCAAAAACTCAATATTTTCAGTATTTTAAGATGGAAAGTATAAGAAGTAATCAAGACTTGTCAAATTAAAACATTTTGAGTTTTGAAATAACAAATACAAGATTCTTGAAGCTGTTACAATAAGTGAAGCCACTTACAGTCACTCTTAACCACTTACCCTTATACTTGTTTAATCCCAAAATCAATTTCAAAATGCTCCAAAACCAACGTAAAAGGTGGTTTACATGCAAAAATGAGAGTTTATTAGTTCTGACCTGGGTGGATTGCTATTCCAAAGTACACGACTTGAACAAAATATATCTAAAAAACGGTTGTATCAGGACACAAATCAGTGAGATAAAAATCAGCACTTAGCTCGGACGAATCATTCAAATCAGTAAAATAAAGGATTTTTTAGTGTTGGTTTATTTATTTTCCTGGTATCAGTTTCATCATAAATGCAGACTATTTATCCTATCAAATCTATACATGTAGTTCGAATTGAATATGATCAATTATTCCAATGGGTTATAATTTGTGCAGGATTAAAACGAATATATCTTTAAATTTTCCATGGTCTTTGGTTCGAAGTTTTTTATCTGAACCTTTTGGCTTAATAAAAATTATATGATTAGGAGTCCTTTTTAATTCCAGGAAGACGGTGTCTAGACTGCATATGATCACTGAAAATATGGTGAAATAAGATGTCTGCTTTTTATTTGATCATAATGACATTAAAAAGCGAATTAAGAACGAAAAAAGGTGAGGGTTTTAATAAGCTAAACTTGGTGATTTGCAAGCTTTGAAATTGCATTTCAGCATGTGACGTAAATATTGCTTCAAAATACTGTTGTTTTGAACTGGTTGACTTTTGCAATATGCGCATTACAATTTTTATCGTCCACGTGTTCCTTATTCGATTAAAAGCTCTGAGCCAACTCTAAACACCCTTTTTGGAATTATTCCCACGTGCTGGTTTTGATGCAACCAGCTGATTTGATTGAAAATAGAAGTCAAATAAGAAAGTAAAGCCTTCATCCCATTACATCATATGATGCATGCTCTCATGGTCACATTTACCACAATATGCTTTCAGTAGTGTAAATGGTTTTATATGATAATATGTCCTCATCTGTCCCTAAACTCATTTGATCGTTCAGATTTTATCTGGCTTTATTTGGTAAAAACTAGGGTACATTTCACTAGGGTGTATTTCAAAATCAGAATAAGTTGTGTGAGTTTACATGCATATGATCCGACGTCCAGACAAACTGAATTTCTTGGAAAATTGAAGGACGAAGCACAAGTTCTAAATTAGGAAACAGAATCGCACGCAAAATATAACAAAAATTGGGCGTTTACTGTTACAGAAAGTTAAGATTTTTGTCACTTTGTCACAAACAAAATCATCTCTTCTTCCTCCTTAGCGTACTCTTCGCAGTAGCTGCCAGACCGCAATTATGAAACATTTGCAAGATTTTCCTTATTCAGACAAAACGTCTCAACACGTCAAAGTTCATGTGTTCTTACGTACATTCCGAGAATATCTAATGGTAACCGACGGAGGCTTAAAATTTAATAGTTGCGTGTTTTTTAAAAAGCATAAATTATAGTTGCGTCTTTTTGGCCCTTTAAAAGGCAAGCGGTTCGCCGCAAGCCCCCAAAAATTGTTTACCAGCTCAAAAGAACCGCTTTTAAATTTCAAGGGGGCTATTGGAGGGTAATTTTTACCTGCAATTTCATTTTATGACCTAAAAGTCGAATAAAAGATGCAACTGTTAGGTTTGTGTCAATCTTCTAAAATCAATTCTATTACATCTTAAAAAATATTCTCCCGTAACTGGACAGGTATTAACATGGATTTCGGTTGAGATCTTATCAAATCCAATTGTTAACTCAGTAGGACAGATTCGAACCTCTATTCAATCTCATATTTGACCTCTACTCTGACCTTAGCGGTTGGAAGATCCGACCTCAAGAAACGGCTTGTCAATCCGGCTTTGTTAATCCTGGGCGAAGCTGTGATTCGGTTCGGATTTTCCGCACTGTCTTTTTAAGTGATTTTATGATTAAATGGATTACTAACCATATCATTGATTATCTCACCGTAATTATGATAATCATAATTGAGATTTCTTTGATTACTCTATTGAAAACCTGAACTTCCTGTCGTCTGCGAAATAAATGATTATGTCAACAAGTTTGTCAGCATTTTCGTCAGCATTTTTGTCATCATTTTTTTATTGTCAACGTTATAATGAACTCAGATAATCCTGGTAAGATACAGTTAGAAGCATCCTAAAGAAACTTCCCAGATAGTCAGTTGGTTGTCAAATATTCATAACATCATTAAGTCGTGTATTGCCGTTGAAGTTTTTTGTATAAGTTATTTGAGTTTATGAAAAAGTCAAAATCGTTTTCAACTCATCTTTTTTCAATTGTGTAAGATTCCTTGAGAAAATCCGGCATCAAATCAAATCATTTTGAGCTGTCCAAGATTTCTCGGAGACGATTTCAGGAAAAGTGGACATAAAAGTCACACAAAAGGTGATCTTCGCTAGGCTCCTCCATAAAGCCTTTTGTTTTAGATAGTTCACGAATTTTTGGAACTATCCTTCAGTACGGTTCATATCATGCTAACTTTAATTTTAAAAAATGTAATATAAAATAGCTGAGGATTTTCAAAGATCTTGTACGTAGCCGTACAATCTTAAATGGTCAAGGTGACGGATTTTTTCTAATTTTGAGGGTTCAGATATAAGTTATTTCAACATTCTAGACTTGAACACCTGGTCCTAAGGCATTCTACGGCCGGTAATAATTTTTGTACATAATCGTATAGCCGTACGTCCCTGGATGACGTTTTTCAACCTTGACGGATTTGAGATCAAATAAAAATCAAAATTAAATCAGCATTCTTTAACTTTGTACTTTGGAACCTAACTTGTCTCTTGGGTCATTTTTAATTAAAATGACGCAAGATGGCACCGCCCATTTTAACACCAGTCTTATATTTCAACCACAAAAAGCCAGGTCATTTTTGGTCGATCTTTATCAGGCTGACATCTAAGGGTCCTGATATTGGTTTCCTCTAAACTTACTAACTGATGCAATCGCTGTAAATAATAAGATACTGACTTTAGTTTGGAATCTAGGTAAGACTCGATCCCTCAGGCGCGTGCCTGCTTTTATTATGAGTTCTCAGACATTTGATAAGTTATGAGCACGTAGAGATATGATGAGAGAGAATACGATGTCTGTCATTTCAGATTGACCTTCTGACATCATAATGGAATTCTAGTATCTTTATTCTATAACCATCCGACTTTTGAGGAGATTCGAAGTCGGTTATTGAACTATACTTTCAGAATAAGGTTACAGATTGAAGTTGGATTTTTTGCAGGTTTATATACATTGATGATTTTGAATTGATTTTTGGTTTATACAGCCTATATGACATTTGCCACAAATTTAAAAAATTACGTATTATTGAATACTTTGTTCTGAATTTTATAAACTTTTTTCCAATTATAATTTATATCATGTAAACCATTTTGTCTGATGACTTTCAACCATTATTCCTATTAGTCTTAAATCAAATTCTTGCTACTCTCAAAGAGAAATTACAAAATCAATTTTCCAAATTTTCAAGTACTATTCACGATGACGTATTTGATGACGTATTTGATGACGTATTTGATGACGTTATCAAACTAAGACGTCATAATACCGGATTTTATAACCAGACCGGTAACTTTTTTCGAAAGTGTTGAATGGCTAATTAAGCTAACATGAATGTAACATGAAAAAATCTTAAAACATAAGATTTCACATTTAGTTCGATTTTGGAGCCTTAAATGTTCAAGGCTTGAACTTCAAGCAATAAACATGAACATACACGAACAAACATGAACAAACATGAACAAACGAGAACATCACTTTAACAGCCGCGAACAGATTTCTAAGATTTGTGACAAAGTGCTACCTTCACATTAGCGAAAGAACGTATTTTTAACGTTAAGACCACTTTAAGTTCAACGGAAAATGTCAAGTTTATTAAAGTTGAAGTTTCGAGTTACGAATGTTTATCATAACTAGGATGTTTTTCAACAAAACTGACGAAGGTTCAATGAAATTAAAAACGACAACAGATTTACCAGCCTGTTTTTGTTTTGCGCTCTAGAATCGGAAAATATTTCAGACTTATTTGATTTGTCATCCTGTCAATTTCCTCCTTAGAAGATTCAGCAGGTCATCACGCATTTTCAAAAACTTGCATACACATCATTTTGTTTGCAAGCTTCAAAATTCTGCTTCAACCTCTTGTTGTTACCTATTTCGGTGACAGTGATGTTGATGACATCGTGATATTGGTGACTTAAAGCTGGCGATGATTTGTGGATGTTGGTGACTGAATTTCGAAGTTGGTGACATTTTTAAATGTTGGTGTCCGAAGCTAATGTGAAAAGATAGTGAATATTGACCAACATGGCCAGAACCGTCAGCAACATCTTATAGTTGTCACCAACACATTTTAACACATTTCGAACTGATGTGATTTTTAATGACCCTATTCAACCTAACTATTACAAAATCATAATAACTTTCGGTGGTATGCTTCGTATGTATCTTGATCACCATCTATCACGTGCAAAAATATTATTTCACAAAAATCAAACTCTATCGATATTGAAATGTGTCAGGTAAGCAAACATGCATGTCAGCAATTATGATGCGTTTAGAAATACATCATTAGTGGCAATAAAGTTTCGTTGATCATCCCGTCAATTAAATTAAATAATAAAATTAAATGAATTTATTGAATAATGGAATGCTATCATGTTATGCTGACTCGGTGTATCCCACTGTGATGTCCCACCGAGTGAGTATTTATTTGATAAGAATTATCGGAGCTTCTTCGCGACAAAACACTCGGCTGTCCTGACTCATTGACTCTCACTCGATTCGATTTCATGGTTTCGATTGTTTGGCACCAAGATTAAACAAGCAAAATATATTGAATCAGAATTTCTCAGAAATACGTTGAAAACTTGAGCCCTTTTTGCTGATTTTATCACTCCACCTTCCTTTACTGTTTTGAATTTTACTTTCGACCATAACAAAATGCAAAATACGGTACATTTCAAAACGTATATTGAATTTATCCCTCGAAGGAGAGGTCAAGCTAGGCCCAAGTTCTAAGTCTATGTCAAAGCAGACAGATTTATCGTCCGGACACATATGAAATCCCTTTCGACATTTCTCAGGATACATCAGACTAAATATTATCTATTCCTGTAAATTCCAAGTCCGTACGAATGCCATGATTCCCGGATTATGCAGTTTGATAAATATGGTGAGTGCTTTTAAGGATTTATTTTGGGCTTCTGTCAAACTGTGACTTGTACACCCGTGGTATAAGCTTTGATTCAAACAATAATAGTTTGGAACGCTTAGGTTGCATTTTAAATATTTAAACATAAGCTATATAACATAGGTTATGTTACATAGGCTATGTAACATAGCTCATTGTCTAAAGAGTCGAGCTTCAAATTAAGAACCATGAAAAATGCAAAGATATGTTAGATAAGTTGTGCAAGAAAATAAGTCCATTGAAATAACTATTCATATAATAATAGTAATCCAAACATTTCAATCCAAACTACTTCGTTGATATAATCGTGAGGCAGTATGTATTGACGATATCACTTTCATTAGGAAAATGCTCAAGAGCTGAAAGCTCACATGTGACATGTCCCCTAAAAGATCTAGATGGCAAATAACGAAAGGATAACGTAGCTGGCTAAATAATCATCTTCAAGTTTCCAACCTTAAGGTTTCCAGCCATGTAACCATAACCAGGTTTCCAGCCAGTTATAATTTTTAAAAACTTATAAGCACGCTTTTTCAGAATCCACCACACTAATAAGGACATGGTTAAAAAATTACCCAAGTGATCGTGTGATACAAGCACCTCAAATCTTCATTGGCTATCTAATGATGCAAATATTGACAGCGACTTTCTGACCTGTCCTCAATTCAAGTACATTGAAAAACAGACGTTTCGATCCTTTCAAATTCTTAAAGAAGCTTTTTATAACTTTCTTTTTATCGTCTGGAGGAAGAATTTGGACTTATTTTGAGTCAACACTGGCCTTGACAAAGCATTACAACCGGGTTACAACTGATTTGGAAGTGATTTCTTTTATTTCCATTCAAACTGATTGTTCGAAGACTGTTTCAAGTTCATTACGATCCAAAATCACGTTTACGAACATTGTTCGTCTTACAATTTGTTCGTTAAACATGATTTTGGAGAGTGGAGCATGTTTGGACGTCCGATTCAACGATTGAACACAAGTTATTCTTTCCTCTAGACGTCAAGGTATTCCAATGACCTTTTTGCCAAGACTTTGAATCAATTAGGACGGCTCAATCAGGTCGTCCCGGACCTTGGGGATGAGTCAGTGCAACTTGAGCAAGATTGGACGCAAGATAGTTTGGAAGGTTCGGACTGTCATATGGACAGTATCTATCTGCTATCTGGCCATGGACATGTACATTATCGGTCACTTCTAAATAACTCAAATGTTAAGCGGGTCTCATTTGTAAGTTTCTTTCGTAAAGATCGAACATATATGATAAATGAATTATACATTGACATACAGACAAACACAAGCATTTGTTTTCCAAAAACAGACGACAATAGAACACTATGATAACGAAATCGCTCACGGTCGTAGTTTTCGGGTTATTGGAGTTTATTACTGAAATAACATTTCAAATTCTTAAATCAGAATTCATTACGGTAGTTTTCTTAGACGAACATCGTCTTTATGAAAGTCAAATCAGGTGTGAATTTCAAATAGAATGACTAGAACACCCTGGAACACGTTAAAGATACTTGTACTTGTGACGAAATATTGCTGCACTGATGTATGTTACGAATTCGCATTTGCATCTTAATATGTTAGAAACTCCCCAGGTTATACAGAGGGTTCTTTTCTTCAATACTATTCTTTGGTAATCGGCCGTTCGATTCTATATATTTCTTGTACGAAAAATGACCAGCTTCCGCCAGAATCAAGAAAAACCGATAGTGTTACCTATAAATGGCCACTCGCTGGGGCGCTACAATGAGTCGAGCTCAAATGGTCACATTATTATTAGCAACACGCAATATGCGGCATAGACTAGCTTGAATATCTAAAGTCAGATTTGAAGCATAAAGGGAATTTAATAGAAAGCTTATATTAAGCTTTTGAGATTATTAAAATCTAAATAGATTTGACCTGATCTCCTATTACGACAACGGTTTATGAACCCCGTAACGGTCGATAATGATACGTAATCACGGTCCGTAATGATGCCGGTGGCGCAAGCGCTGTGCAAAACTTGCTGCTTTTCACCACAAGCGAACCTCGGCGGCCACGAAATATCGATCAACCGTCAAAACAGAAAGCATCCGGTCATTATTTAAGGCTTTGAATTGAAGCCCTAGCATTGTAGTGTATCACTGTAATGATTACAGTGTAATCACTGTGTTAGGTAACCTACACTTATACTGTTTATTTGGAATCAGATCCATCGAATTTTTATTAAAGATTGAGTACTTTTTGTTTAGGTGACCGTTCACAGTTTCTGAATGACAAAGTAGAAATACAAAAAGCTTCTCAGCATAAATTGTGAATTTGGTAAGTTCACAGTAAATTAAAATAATTGTCAAGTGGAAATCGTTCTCATATGAAAATCTCATTTTGCACTACGTCTGTCAATGAAAACGCACGTCTGAACTTTTTATGAGAAACTGTGGATGATTCTGGCTCAGGTCGGATCGCGGAGTCCTATATCATCGATGGGCGATCTTGAGATTGATTTCACGCGAAAATTCAAACTTTTGATTTCGTAATTTTCGCATTTCACGGCCGCTTTCAAGTTTACTTCTATTCAGCAATCTTTTCTTAGGTGAGTAGAGGGTTGGTTTGTACCACGAAATTTTAAATAATAGTATTCTAAAATCATAATCCTGATTGGTTTTATTAAAATTCACAAATTTTGAGTCAGTTTGGAACAAATTGAAGATTCAGGGCTTGGATAATTTGAGGGCCGATCAATTGATCGAACATCAAGGTTGAAAAATAGAAGTTATGAAACTTTTTCCCCAACAGCTGATTAAAATTACGCCATGACGGTACCTCCAATTTACCAGTTGACGTCAAAATTGACAAAAATGACACATTTTCATTCAAAAATCACCAAAAACTCAGTGAAAAATCATAACTTGTGTAATTTTCCTCGAAACACGATATAAAAAGTGTATCAAATCATGTCAAGACTGGTAAAGTTACACAGATAAGAAAAAAAGTATTGACAGATACGGGCCAACCATGCTACCTTATTTGATAGTAAAAACCTTCTAGAGATTAAACACTAGTTTTGTAATTAAAACGATAAGATTACTTCGACCTCTATACATCACTGATTGAAATACTATAGTATCATTGGATTGAACGTTTGATATGAAATAATTGTGGCTTTCCAAACTGATTGCAGTTCGTTTGCTCGATCAAGTAAAACGACCGATCGCTGACTAGCTCTTTTTTTAATTGGTGGTGATTTTAGTATTAATAACATTTTCCAGATATTCAGGCACGATTCAATAATACATAACATTTTCATAATTTCGCACACAGATATTGAACCCAAGATCAAAAAATTGAGTCATGATTGTCCCGTTTATAGCTGTTATCAATGTTTGTTGATATTGAATTATTGTTAACATGACGCTATTGTGGCTAAGCGAGGTTATTCGAAGTCATTGTATTTGATTGTCATTCCCTCAGTCAAATAAGATCGTTTCCGTTTTGGAAGGATGAAAACCGTTGAACGTGAATTATAATTACTGAATTTTTAAAGAGAACGACTGCTGCGAAAAACCAATTTGTAAATCGAAAAGTCATCCAGTTTTTCAAGACAAACTCACTTCCTATGTACACTTCTTGAAAGTATTCAGTAAATCGTTCGCTGTGAAATTCATGACGAATGACTAACGATTTCATCTTGGTAGATTTTCTCACAAAATTGTATACAGACGTTGCCTTATTTCCGGTCGTGAGTGTTCCTGTCTAATTTTTATACACCTGTAAAGTCGATTCGCTAGAGAATACGTAATCATCCTTATATATATACGCATCGAATTATGAGTTTTCCTAATAATAGTCTATTGACTCAGCAATTTAACTTTTGGCCATTACGAAGGCATATTATTTCCAATCAATTTTTATTTAAATAACTCCTCAAGAAGCCCATGAAATAAAGTAACTTGGGCAAATGCTTAGAGCCTAAGTCTTGAGGTAATGCAGAATCCGAACCAACCACAGATCCCCTGTCAGGGGACCCCTGAACCAACACCTTTTAGAGGAACAATTGCAATCTTTTAGCGAAACCCAACCCCGGAATGGTTGCTTCACTCAGAATTTGAGCTGAATTTGCCCTCAGCTAAAGGGTCCACCGGTGTATAAAAGCTTGAGTAAATGCTTGGTACACTTTTGTAGTCCGACAGAATTAAATTGATTGATGAATCTTAAATTACAACTTGCAACAACGGTTGAGATTACAAAATTATTTCATCAGAACAATTTTTATTAAGAACCGACCAAAAAATTATAGCCATCTTATCTCATAGAATTCCTTAACAAATCCGATTGGCTGACACTTTATGATACTCAATCTGATTCGCTGAAAGGAGTCATCACCAGTTTGATAACTCATCTAAACTAATGTATCTCGGAGTTTAAAGCACAGATTTTGTAATATTATTAGTGTTCAATTTGTCAATGTACACAACAGATGCCCGTATGCATCCTTTATGAACGTGTTCGCCGTTGACAAAAAGCGTTCGCTATGATAATTTTGACGTGTTCGGTCACGCAATGAGGTTTTCTCATGCTTGTCCATCAGCGTTCATCAAAAACGTTTGATAAAGGTTTTGGTTGATTCATTAGGATGGATAAGGCATGCTTCCGGAGGACAAAAATGAAGAATAAGCATTCCTAGTGCCACACTATTACAAAATTTAGAAATCTGCAAAGAAAATTGGTGAGAAGGCTTTTTTGAGAAACATTCGAACGTCATTTTCTTTGATCTAGAATATATTGTGAAAATCATATCACAGACCTTTACGGTGAAGGAAGTCCAAGCATAAACTGTTACAAAGGCTCTTCTTCTTGATCTTAAGATATTCTGTAATAGTATGAATCACGTCAACATCCTGGAGCGGGGAGATCCTGTTTTATGAGCACTCGCAACATGCTTGATTACCGATATTATCAGCGATATAACCACCAGGTCCGAGAACGTTCGAGCATGCTGGTTCTATGGTTGCGAACGTTCATAAGCGTTCTACGGAAATGACCTCAATTTATCCGAAATTCAGACTCACGCTTCAAAGACTCAAGAAGTACCACGAATATCAGTTCCGTGTTGCCAAGGAATTGACCGCAAATGGTTATTTTGCTTCTTCAAATGACGGCTATATTTAACTTATATTTTCTGATGTAGAGAAAAATTAAAACTCAATAGGTCACTAGGTAAGGTGAC
>JACLAC010005319.1_pt1 | contig 12607 bp, 8 predicted proteins | sample 8027881 | NCBI WGS metagenome assembly JACLAC01 (sample SAMN15725517, study PRJNA655200) | protist metagenome | isolation source: fluorescence activated cell sorting (FACS) single amplified genomes of... | place: Spain: Blaines Bay Microbial Observatory, Mediterranean Sea | collected 2016-01-19 | reverse complement strand
CGCGTCGCCGGCCAGGTTGCCGGCCCACTCGTACCAGGCCTTCTCACTGATGGTAGTAAACGGCCCGAAGTAGGTCAACGGAAACACCGCATAACCCCAGAACGCCACGAAGTTGAGCACCCAGATCACCATCGCGAACGTGACGTTTCTCCTGCCTTGAGCCGCTCTCTGGAGTAGTTTCCTATTAGTCTTGTCCCGTTCATCCACTAGTTCCCCGGCCCGCTTCAGCAGAGCGCCACATCTAGTTTTAATAGCTCCCATTTCACTCTCGTCGAAAACACAAGCTTCGAGCGACTTCTTGTCGATGAGGCCGGCGTCGCAGCAGGCCTGGGCCCTCAGACTCTTATCCCTCTGGCCGGTGGCGACGTCTTCACAATTACTAGCTTTGTTGTGTTCGTCTTTATATTCTTCGCGCATGGCCCACAACGCCACCGCGAGCCCGACCTGCATCGCGAGTAAGGCCCACTGGACCTGGCGTTCAGAAGCTACTTTGCAGGAGTTCATGCATAGTACCAAGAAGGCTGGGGCTAAAGTGCAGGACAGAAACGCGTAGCATATCCCATAGGTGGTCTGTTTGACTCTACGCTCATGAGCGTCTAACGCTACCGTAGATCTCGCCTTCTCGCAGGCCTCTTTCAATAACAAAGCGTCCTTGCGCGCTCGTAACGCTGCTGGTAATTTCAAAGCTGCTTTCGCGTTGAACACCGCCGCCGCGAATTGGAGAGGCGCGATCAACGCGTTTAAGGTCGACATGCCGTTCTCAAAATACCCAAACTGCTCATATTCATCCGGTAAGGTGTCGGCGACGACGCAGAGGCCGTTCCGGGCTAACCCAATCCAGGTCTCGAGGGACATGGCTGCTGTCTGTGTTGTTGTATTGTTGTGAGGCTTTTGTTTGGCTGTTTGCGGCGCTTGCTGCGGCGTCGCTTGCAACTGTTTGTTTGCTTGCGGTTCCTACGGGATAGATGCGCTTCTTCCGCTGTACCGCGCGTGCGCGAGGTCGACGGCGCGATCGCTTTCACGAGGCTGTGCGTGGGCTGCAAAAATGGGAGAGGCTCTCAAGGCATTGCAAGAACCCGTCCGAAGATCCGTGTCCGTGCCACGGGACGTCTGCCTGGACCGTTTCCAGGCGCCTCACGCGCCAGGAGCCGCGCGTGCGCGGGGCTGAAACAAGCAGTGGGTCGTGCCATCGACCCAAACACGCGCGGTGAAGCATCAGCGGTCGCGAAAGTGACGTATTACAGCGCTCGTATATAGCATTGGTGCCACCCCGCGGCGCCAGCCTCAGACACGCCGCCGTAGGCGTAAACCAAATCAGCATCAGGATGACAAGGCTGCTCCTCGTGCTGTGCCTCGCCGCACAAGCCTTCATGCCGTCGCCGCCGACGCTACAGCGTCGCGCAACACAAACGCACGCCATCCGCAACTGGTGGAGCGGCGCGTCGAGCGACCGCGACTGGCGCGCCGCGCTGCGCGAGGCGTGCGCCGGCGTGTCCGCAGTTTTAAACAATGCGGACGACGACGCCGCCGTGCTCGCGCTGTGCTTCGCGTCGCGCGGCCACGCGCAGTACATCGGTCCTATTGGAGAGGCCTTCGACGAGGAAGTGGGTGGCGCCACGAGCGTCGCATTAATCGGCGGCGGGGTTGTGGGAGGCGCGGGCGACGAGCGCGAGGACGGCGCCACGAACGAACAGAGGCAGACGGACGATAGCGAAGCACAGCCCTCGCTCTCCGTTTTGGTAGGAGTGCTGCCGAAGGGGAGCTCCGTCGCAACAGCAGCCTTCGCGCCGGACAAGACGCCGCCGCCCAAAACGAAGGCCGAGCGCTGGCAGGAGTTGTTAGGAGCGTCGCCGCGGGCGTGCCTCGTCTTTGCCGACCCTTCTGCAAGATGGCTGGGACGGAGCTGCGGCGCATTGGACGCGCACTTCCCCGACTGCGTCGTGGGCGGCGGCCTCACCTGCGGCGGTATGACGCTCGGCGGCGCATTACTACCGGCGGGCGCGACGTGTATCATATCAATGAGCGGGCCCCTTTTACGGGTCGACTGCGTCGCGTCGCAGGGCTGCGCGCCGGTAGGCGACGTGTACGAGGTGACGCGCGCGGCGCGGAGCCAGGTCGTCGCCGAGATCGACGGGCGGCCGCCGGCCGTGACGCTCGACAAGGTGATGAAACATGCGACCGACCGCGAGCGCGAGCTCTTGAAAAGAGGGGCATTGGTGGGCCTGCGGCCGGCCGCGGCGTCGCGGCTGTCGGGCGGCTCGTCCACTAATGATGGGGAGGAGGCCGCGGACTGGTTGGTGCGGCAGATCATCGGCCAGGTTCCTTCGGTAAGAGAGCAGATGAGCTGGTCGAACCGGATGTCCGGGATTCAATATACAGCTCGTAGGGTCTCGGACGCCGGGTTAGCTGTTGATGCGGAAGTACGGGCGGGCGATGAAGTGAGGTTCCACGTCCGCGATTCCACGGCCGCGAAGAACGATCTGGACCTGCAGTTGCGGCGCTACGCTTTGGAAAGGGCGTATTGTGGTGATACGGGTTCGATCGACGCGTGCCTCGTGATTCCCTGCGTCGGGCGCGGCCGATTGTTGTTCGGGGAGTCGGGTTCCGATACGCGGACTATAGGGAACGCGCTGGGCGGCCAGGCGGCGGTCGGCGGCTTCTTCGCGAACGGGGAACTGGGGCCGGTGGGCGCCGTCTTCGGGAGCGCGGCGGCGCCGGTGTATCGGAGGAGGACGCACCAGCACGACTACGCGGTCGTCGCGGTGGTGTTCGGGGAGGCGGATCCCGAGTGAATCTTGTGTAACTTGGTGTTGTTGGTTATTGAGGTTGTTTTTCCCCGTGGTATGCGCCATCAGGGGGCTGGGGGTTAGTTGTTCGGGCGGTGGCGTCGACGCCGGCCCGCGCGCGGGGCGCTCTCCCCGAGAGAGTGGGGCCGGGCGGAGTCCACTACAGGCGTCGCCTGGGGCACGTCGGGCTCGTGTTTGCAGCCGTTCCGTCTGCTGGGGCAGCAAGGGGCTGCGTCCAGTTACGTCGAGACCCCAACATGGAAAAACCGCCGCACGCTGGACCAGGGCTCCCGGGGACATGTCCCCGAGGTGCTTGACATGCATCCTCCCGGATCCGGAGCCGAAAATATCGGTCCTGGCCGGGAGGCAAAAAGCACAGTCAGCTCGAAGCTAGCCTGAAATACGACGCGTAGCCAGCTCCGTTGCTCACCAAGCGACGTCTGCAGTCTCTACGGTTCCCACGTGCACCACCACCGCGAAGACCCAGCGTCGCGCGGTCCTTGGAGCGCGTATATCGCTTGTGCATCCAAAACACGCCAGCCTCGCATACGCGACCCGCGGCGGCTAAAACCAAGTAGTTCACGCAACGCACGCACCACGCAACCATGGGTAAGGGCGGCCAAAGAAAGCCCTTCATCATCTCGGAGGAGAACAAGGACCTCCTCTCCGGCAAGGCGTACGGCGCGACGCTCCTCGCACCCGAGGACGCGTGGATCGCGCACTTGGATCATGAGAAGTTCCGCGAGGACGTCCACGCCATCGGCAAGACCCTGTCGAACAACCAGGGCAAGGAGGACCTGCGCCACCTCTCGAAGATCGTCTGGATGTCCAGATTATGTCAATGGATTGGGTTCGCCACCATGTGGTACTGCGTCAACCCGATCTCCATCTTCTTCCTGAGCATGGGGACTCTATCGAGGTGGACGATCATCGGCCACCACGTCTGCCATGGTGGCTTCGATAAATGCGACAAGTCGAAAAGATACAACCGCTTCACGTTCGGCGTGGGCTCGTTATTCCGTAGGTGCTGCGACTGGCTGGACTGGATGATGGTCGAGGCCTGGAACGTGGAACACAACCAGCTCCACCACTATCATTTGGGAGAGGTGTCCGATCCTGATCTAGTAGAGCACAATATGGACTATTTACGGAACCTGGACTGCCCCATGGCTATTAAATATGCGGCCTGCGTCTTCATGGCCTTCACCTGGAAGTGGTGGTACTACGCCCCCAATACGTTTAAGCAGTTGAAAGCGAACGAGCGCCGCCGCAAGGGCATCCCCCAGCCCGGGTCCGTGACCGCCCCTCAAACGTTTGACTTCGGCTGGTTGATTGGTCGCGGCGACCACACGCACTTCTCGGGCACCGAATTCTTGGTGAGGTGCCTCGGGCCGTACTTCGTCCAAAGATTCGTGTTGGCGCCGTTACCCTTCTTGATGATCGGCTGGCCGGCGTACTTCCGAAGCTTGATCACGCTGGCGTTGGCCGAGCTCTGCACGAACCTCCACTCGTTCATCGTCATCGCCACAAATCACGCGGGTTTTGATCTGTACCGCTTCGAGAAGCACTGCAAGCCGCGGTCGTCGACCTTCTACCTGCGCCAGGTCATCTCGAGCGCCAACTTCGCCTGCGGTGATGATATTACGGACTTCCTGCACGGGTTTCTGAATTACCAAGTGGAGCATCATTTGTGGCCCGATTTATCCATGAGATCCTACCAGAAGGCCCAGCCGTTGATCCAGGCTTTATGTGCGGAGCACGGCGTGCCCTACGTCAAGGAGCCCGTCCTCAAGCGCACGATGGATTTGGTCGACATCATGGTCGGCAAGGCGTCGATGCGCAAGTATCCTACCATGTACGAGTACGGCCCGGACATGGTCGAGGGCGCGGCGGCGCACTAGGCCGCCCCTGGGGTTTCACACGTAACCTCCTTCTATCGTCTCTTTTGGCTGTGCTTTGCTTCGAGCTAGGCCGCCTAGCCGCCACGACCGCCGCGGGGGCTGCGTGACCGAACGCCCGCCCCGCCCCCGCCCACGTACGCCGTCGACGGCCAGGGCGAGCAGGCCGGACGCCGGAATCCCAGGCCCGCGACGGCTCTCTTGGGGGAGGCGGCGACGCCGTCCCGCGTCGGCGCCCGGCGGCGTCGAGGGTCGCCGGGGCGCCGCGACGTCGGACGCCGTCGCCGTGCCGCGCCGCAGCGAGGGGGAGTTATAGACAGTTATAGATTAATCAATTGGAGGCAACGGCGCCTGGAACGCACGGAGGTCGGCCGACCCACAAATGAGTGTGGGCCGGCGTCATATACAGCGTCCAGGCGCGCGCAGACGAGCCTCTTAGAGGAGGGTCAGGACCTTCTCGACGAGCGTCTCCGCCGTGACGGGCCCCTCGGCGTCGTTGTCGCCCGCCGGGTCGTCGGGCGCCTCGCTCACTTGAACCCAGTCGACGACGTTGTCCGTCACGCAGGCCACGAAGCGCTTGCAGCGGCCCGGCCCGAGGTCGCCGCAGGGGCCGTTATGGGTGATCTCCATGCCGAGCGCCTTCGTGAGTACTGATAAATTATCAGCCCAGAAGGTCACCAATCCGGTCCCGTCAATATTTTGATCCTTGGCCCAGGCGCGCATGACCGCCGCGTCGTTGACGCAGTAGACGAACACCTTCTCGATCCCCTTGGCTTTTAACTCATCGCTCTTGGCGACCTGCGCGGAAAGCAACCAGTGACGTCGTGCGTCCGAAATTTGATTCCACACGGGCCACGAACGTAGCCGGGGACCTGGAACTCGGATCAGCAGGGCGTGAACGCGCCGGGCAGGCCCATGATCAGGACCTTCTTGCCGGCGCAGGCCTTGCGCACGTCGAGGAAGACCGGCGGGTTGAACTCGAGGCCGTCCTGTGTTTATGGACGCGGTCTGTTATGCGGTCCCTCGCCGGGCGCGTAGCTTGTCTCTCAGGTCTCGCTTAGTAGTGTCTCGTTTCGGCCGGGTGACGCGCGTTGCTGAAACCACCGTTTCACGGTCCGCACTACGTTCGTCGCGCGAAGCATGTTCGGCTCGTGCCGCAGCCCTCGCGCGAAGACGTCACGCGCGTTCGGCGGAGACTGCTATGTGGGGGACACTGCGACCTGCATGGACCTGCACATCCGGGATCGAATCCCCGGCCTTCACCATGGCTGCGTCCGAGCGCGAACGCTTCGCGGCCGGAGGCTCCGTTTTTGCGCTGTACGAGGCCTGTGGGAGGGCCTACAACAACGACAAATGGCAATGTCAGCCATCTGAAGGAGAGCTTTGTCCGCCTGGTCTCTCGGCGTCGAGGCGTCACGAGCCGTACTATACATCCCTCAGAGAACCAGAATAGCGCGCCCAGCTTTGCGCTAGCGGTGCAAGACACTAGCAAGCATACACGACATCACCGTAAAGCAGCCTTGTGGTCCGCACCAGCGTCCTCCAGGCACGCATTGCTGGTGTCACACGCACCGCACGCCATCGAAGCGATCGGAGAAGCAGCAATCGTTGCAACAGACGTCGCAAGGAGCCGGAGAGCATCACCAGAGAGCAAATCAGACGACATACTGCCGGAAAGAGACGACACGTCGCACGCACAGGTCCCGTGCAAGATGAAGACCGCAGCGACCCTCGTCGCGCTCGCGACCGGCATTCATGGCCTCAGGCCAGCGCTGCCGCAGCGCGCCGCGCGGTCCACGCGCGCCGCGCCGCGCATGGCCATCTCGGCGCTCCTCTTCGACTGCGACGGCGTCATCGCCGACACGGAGCCCGACGGCCACCGGCCGGCCTTCAACGCCGCCTTCAAGGAGAAGGGCTTCAGTGATGTGTGGACGAAGGAGCACTACGGCGAGCTGCTCGAGACGGGCGGCGGCAAGGAGCGCATGACGGCGCACTGGAACGAGGTCGGCTGGCCGGCGGGGTATGACAGCGCGGAGAAGCAGCAAGAATTGGTCAAGGAATTACATTTGAGAAAGACGGCCATCTTCAACGACATGATCACGAAGGGCGAGATTCCGATCCGCAAAGGGGTTCTGAATCTCATTGATGAGGCTTTAGCTGCTGGTGTTCCTGTCGGCGTCTGCTCGACGTCGTCCGAGCAGGCCGTGTCGAACTTGGTCAGGGTGTTGATGGGAGATGACAGAGCGGACAAGATCCCCATCTACGCCGGCGACGTGGTCAAGAAGAAGAAGCCGTCGCCGGACGTTTATCTGCTGGCCGCGGAGAAGATGGGCCTCGAGCCGGCCAAGTGTGTGGTCATCGAGGACTCGTCCATCGGCCTGGCGGCGGGCAAGGCGGCGGGCATGAACGTCATCGTGACGAAGTCGTCGTACGCCTACCGGGAGAACTTCGACCTCGCGGACAAGGTCGTCGACGACCTCGAGGTCGGCGGCGTGGGCCTCGGCGTTTGCAAGGCGCTCGCGGACGCCTAAGGTTGTGGGAAGTTTAGTCGTCTCGTCCGTAGCTGAGCCTTGGTGGTGGGACGACGCATCCGTCAATCCTAGTATGTCAAAGAGCTAGCGCGCAGAGCTGAGCCTTTTGACGCTCTGTGAGGCTGTAGACGTACGCAAACGTCACGGCGCTTGCGTATCGATTACTTCATCACACAGCCGTGTTGACTAGGCACGGAGCTGCATCGATAACTCACTCCCGGCCACAAACAGCCGGAAGGCACAGAGCTGCTCTCCCTGCAAAATCGCAGCCCACCGGAGCTCAGAACTGCGAACAGGGCGCCAGTATGATGGTCGCGAACGACGAGAGCAAGGAAGCGCCGTCGAACGAGCTGCGCTGCGACTACTTAGTGGTCGGCGCCGGCGCCGCCGGGATGGCATTTGTAGACACGCTACTCACCGAGGACCCGACGTGCCGCGTCGTCTTAGTCGACCGCCGCGCCAAGGCCGGCGGCCACTGGGTCGATTCGTACCCGTTCGTGCGCCTCCACCAGCCGTCCCATTACTATGGCGTGAACTCGCTGCCGCTCGGCAAGGCGCGCGACGCCAAGGGTCGAGAGTGCTTCGACCGGGACGACCTAGCATCGGGTTCAGAGGTCGTCGCCTACTACGAGAAGGTCCTGGCCCAGTTCGAGGCGAGCGGCCGCGTCGACGTCCGGCTCGAGACGAGCTACGAGGCGCGCGGGCCACGCGCCCTGCTGACGGCCAACGACGGCACTACGTCATGGGTGACGCCGCGCAAGACCGTCACTACTATTTCAAACGTCCAGGTGCCGTCGACGCGGCCGCCGCCGTTCCCCGTCGACGGCGTCGAGTGCCGGCCCCTGATGAACGCGCTCGAGGTCCCGGCGCACGCCTCCTACGTCGTTTGTGGCGCGGGGAAGAGCGGTGTCGACGCCGTGTGCCATCTGCTCGACTCGGGCGTCTCGACCAGTGCATAAATCAAATTCAAGGCTGAATCCAACGCCATCGACTCGCCCGACTCACTGATTGATATGCGCATAGGTCTCGACGGACGCGATCACCTGGATCGTGCCGCACAACCGCTGGATGTTCCTGCGCGACGGCATCTGGCCGTCTCGCACGGGCGGCTACTACGAAGCGATGGCAAAATTCTTCCCGTCGCTCCTCGAGGCGTCGGACTCGATGGACGTCGCCCTAAGGCTAGAAAAGCCTGAGGTGGGAATCTGCGCCCGTATTTTTCCGAGCGGCGAGCCGCCGCGCGTCTTCAAAGGGGCGACCATCAACAAGTCCCAGCTCGAGCAGATTCGCTCCGTCGCGGCGGTGCGCCTCGGCCGCGTCGTGGCCGTCGAGCCCGGAGAGATCATCCTCCAGCAGGGCCGCCTGCCGATCGCGCCCGGCTGTCTGGTCGTCGACGCGACGGCCGGCTACGACACGCAGCCGGACGAGTTGTTCGGCTACAACGTGGTCGACGACGCGTTCCAGATCTTCTCGGCCGACAGCATCAAGCTCGGCCCGTCGCTGAACGTCTTCAACGTCTGCCTCTCCGCGGCCCTCACGGCCTACCTGGAAGCTACTTGCGTCGACGACGCCTTCAAGAACTCGCTCTGTTACTTCGTGAAAGGGGAGCATCTCAAATTTAGCCACAAGACGCTGCCCGCGCTCCTGTACTATTCGACGAAGAACATGGACGCGCTGGAGAAGTGCCACCCGGCGGCGAGCATGTGGGTCCTCAAAAGCCGCCTCTTCGACGCCGCGCCGATGCACCACGGCGGCCTCCTCAAATTTCTGTGGGCCATGTTGGGGCCCCTGGCGTTAAAGAAGAAGGGCCAGAAGTTCCTCAAGAAGGTCGACGCCGGCGGCCTGTCCGACGTGCCGGACTCCTTCGGTCTCGGGCGGCCGCTGCCGGCGAAGAATAGGGGCGCGGTCCGCAAGGTCAAGGGCCCGAAGAACTACCCGCCGAAGAAAAGCGCGCCGCGCTGGGCGCCGTGCGGCTGCGGCGCGCCGGTCGCCGCGCCGGCGAAGTAGTAGCCGCGCGGCCCGCGCCGACGCCTATCTTTGTTCCCTCCCCCAACGCCCTCCCCATGTGTCCGCTGTGCCCCTGTGCTAATGTGCGAACATGAACTAACAACTACATTACAACTAGAGCTCACCCCTAGAAGCGGAAGAAGCCGACACGCGCCACCGCCAAGCCTCCGCGTCCCCAACATCAGCCGTCCGCCAAAACCGGCACGACCCGAGCACGAGGTCCTCGACGGGCCCGCGCAGGGCCGCCGCGAAGCGCCGCGCCTTCAAAACAGCCGCCGCGCGCCGGGCCCTTTCTGCCCGCGCCGTCTCGTTCGAAGCGTAGAATTTCACAACATTCACCATGGCCTCGACGCCCTCGACAAACACCACCGCTTCGCGCCAGGCCTCCCGCTCCAGACGCGCACCGCCGGCCTCGGCCACGACGACGGCCCCCGCGGCGATGCTCGGCAGGTAGCGCGTCGCCTTCCACTCGTCGGCGTCGCCGAAGTATGCCAGAGAGAGCACAATACGTGCTCTTCTAAGAACATCGCGCAACCCATCCCCAAAGAGCAGCGCGTCCGCGTTCGCGTGGAAGACCGGCACGCCCCGCTTTCTCAGTTCCAAGAGGACCTGCCTCCTCCGTCCGTTCATGCGACCGACGAACACGACGCCGAGGTCCCTCTGGTCGCCAGAAGGAGCATACCGCTCGAACGAGTCAGACCACCCGAGCGGCACGTGCCGCGCTTGAATCTTCAGCCGCGCCAACTTCAGCACCGACGCCGACGAGTAGTCCCAGAGGTGCTTCTTGAGCGCCCACCGCGGGAAGATGTCCTTGAGCAAAGTCTGCTCATTGACCGTTTCGAAATTGTACAGCACCGACGCATCGGGGGCCGGCCAGCCCTGCATCTCGCACAGGGTCCTTGACACCCCGTGATCATCAAAACGGTAGCGCGCTAAATGGTGCGCTCCGAGCACCACGGTGAAAAAGGGCGCGTCGCGCGGCGCTTTACATAACCTCGCATCCGCGCAGTACACGACCGAAACTTGAGATACGCCGAGCTCCCGCAACGCGTCGGCGACGGCCTCGGCCGCGTCGGCGAAGACGCCTTCCGTGCTATCGTCGAGCTCGCCCTCGCCTAGCACAAGGACAACGAAGCGCGGCGCTCCCTCAGAATCGCACCGCGGGAGTTCCGGTGTGGCGTCGATGTCTAGCTTGGGCCTCCTTTGCAACTCAGCCGCCGTTAAAACACTTTCAAAGTTGCCCGGCGCGAGCGTCTTCCACTGCAGGTCCGTTTCCTCCTCTGTGTTTATTTGTTCCTGACGTACCGGAGGTTCCACAAGAGAAGGAGGCGGCCCCAGCTCTAATAGGAAAGGGTCGCCCGTCGGCTCCGCCAGGCGTCGTAACCTGTGCGTAAATCAACCAGTGTGTCGGGTACATCGCCACGCTATCGAGCAGGCGTCGCGTCGATGGCGTGGAGGTCACGATTGGGCCGCGACATTTGATTTCCACACAGGTCAAAACGCCGGCGGCATCTCGTGCAACTTTTGTACAATAGTGCGCTTGAACGCCGACGGGTGCGTCGGGTGGAGGTCCTCGAGGCTGCGATTCGCGTCCCAGGCGTGCCAGACGTCGTCCAGCCAATTCTCGCGCACGTCGCGCGCGTGCGCGAAGGACGTTAATTTATCGTGCAGTTCCTCGGTCGTGCGCACATAAGATAAATGGTGGCACTTGGCAGTTGTGGCATCGACGAAGGTCCCCAGGGCCTCGATCGTAGACGCGAGGTCGATCGACGCATCTGACGAAGAACACGCCCAGTTTCTAGCTTCCGAGAAGCCGCACGTCACTGCATCGTCGACGGGAACCTCGACGAGCCACAGGATCTTCAAGGGCTCCGGCGGGTCGACGACGAAGCGCACGGTCTTGAAGTACGTCGCCATGGTGGCACGGACCCAGGAAATGCGTCGCTGTTGCGACGCTTGGTAGACCAACGCGAGGGCCCGATCGAGCTCCACCGGGTGCCAGAACTCGTCGCCATCCACCAATAGTAAATGGGTCGGTCTCGGGGTCAAGGTGGCGGCAATCCGCAATGCAGCGTTCCGCTGGGCCTCCTCGGACGGCCAGGCTCCACGTACCACTCTAACTTTGGTCGGTGAACTAGATTGAATGCGTTCGACCGTCTGCGACGCTCTCAAAAAACCGGCCGGCCGCGCCGTCCCGAACCACGGCGCCGTCGCGTGCGAGATGATGAGGTGACGCAGCCGCGGCAGGAGGTCCTCCACGAGACTCTCGAGGAACCGATCATCATCATAGACGCAGAGCGACGCGGCGACCGTGCCCTCTCCCCGAGTCTCGCGCGCGTGCCTCTCGAGCGAGATCGCGCTCGGGCCGCGGAGCCACGTCTGACGGTTTGGTAGAGGTGGCTCTCCAACTTCGCGCCGCGCCAGGTGGAACTGGTCCGCGTCGCGCTGGATCAGGCGCTCCCAGTCGAGGTCGAGCAGGACGGGGCCCTCTTCAGGAGAAGTGATGTCCACGTGCCACCGCGCCTCGACGGCGTCGCCAGCATCCTCGAGCGCCGCGAGCCACGCCGCGACGCCGCCCTCTAACACATACCCGACGTCCGGCTTTGACATGGAGCGCCACGCGGAGGCCTCGACGGCGACGACCGGCAGGCGCGAGCAGCCGTTCCCGCGGACCGGCGCGTAGGCCACGACGCTTTCGCCGTAGCCCCGCAGCATCCGCTCGTAGGCCACGAAGGCGTCTTCCGCGAGAAGTACTCCCCAGGGCACGAAGAGCAGCATCGCCCTTTCATCTTTTATAGAGGCGGCGCCGGCGGCGTACGCCGCCGCGGGCCCCGCCCACTCGCGCAGCACCACGAGCGACGCCCGCACACAGCCCGAGGCGTTCAAAGCTACTGATAGCGCCGCGCGATCTGTTGTTGAGAGGGCGAAGCCGTCCGCCACCACAACAACAGAAGCGGTGTGCGCACAAGCTGAAAGCGCCGACGCCCACAGCGCTTTTGCGGCGCTACGTCGCGTGATCCTGGCGGACGGCGACGCGACGATTATGGCCCAGCGCCGCCGCAGCGTCCTATTTGCGGCGTGCGCGCGCGCGTACGCGGCCCGCACGACGCGGTCGACGTAGGCCGGACCTGTTCTGGGCCCGGCGGCCGCGAGGGATGCTGCCACGTCGTCGCCTTCCCAGAGGCGCAGCTCTTTTGTCGTGCTGTCATCGTAGACCAGTGGGAGAGAGGGCAGCTCCGGCCGGTGCGCGCTGTCGAACAGCTCGTGCACGACGTGCGCGCGCGTCACTGCGATCAATATGAGTCGTTTCAGCATTTCTGCTCCATGCTGCCCATGCTGCTGCCCATGCTGCTGGGGCTGCCTCTCACTTTTGTTTGCAGGCCTT
>JACLAC010001035.1_pt1 | contig 12608 bp, 6 predicted proteins | sample 8027881 | NCBI WGS metagenome assembly JACLAC01 (sample SAMN15725517, study PRJNA655200) | protist metagenome | isolation source: fluorescence activated cell sorting (FACS) single amplified genomes of... | place: Spain: Blaines Bay Microbial Observatory, Mediterranean Sea | collected 2016-01-19 | reverse complement strand
GCAGAGCAAGCAGGCAGGAGAGATAGCGAAGAGGACATAGTTGTTGTGGTAGGTGGACAGGAGTATATCCCCATAACCGAAGCGCCAATGGAGGAAAAGTCAGACGCCGAAGCGGACGCGAGTCACCAAGAGACCTCGCTAGCTGCGCAGGAGGAGCAGACAGATTTGGATTGCTCAGAAAAAGAAGCCGCGACCGCGACCGCAAATAAAATGCGAGGCGTTGTGACGGAGCGAAATAAACTGAGCGAAAACTTTCGTGACGCGTTGCAAAGCGATGAAGTTGCAGACGATTTAGAAAGTAGATTCAAGGCCTTTTATGAAGTTTGTGAGCGTAGGGGAGAAGACGATTCCCCGGTCCAAAACGTAGAAAAGAAGAAACCCTTATCTCCTAAAATCTCAAAGGAGTTGCAGGCTTTTATTTGTCCAATTACCCAAGATATAATGAATGATCCGGTTACATGCATGGATGGCCACACTTACGAAAAAGAAGCTATTCAAAAATGGCTTGCAGACCACGATACGAGCCCATTGACAGGGGCAAAATTACCTTCGAAGCACTTGATACCTAACTTCGCATTAAGAAGCGCGATTGACGAAGCTGGCATTTGGAATAAAAAGTAAAAGCGGAAGAGAGAGAGAGACAGAGAGGCAGGGAGAATACTCACACACATGTGTTAGAAAAACAAAAAATAATAATTCGTAGCTCTTCCCGTGTATTATAATTTAAGTTTTATACATGATATGAAGCTGTAATTTTAACAGACGGAATCAAAACTTACTGGCGGCGGCGTTTGTTTACGATAGGTGGAACCCGTCTGCATGCTTAACACCGTACATGAGCTTCTCAACCAGGAGATCAATTGATTGGTATTCTGGCAACACTAGTTGGTTGAAACAAGTGTGGGCGGTTGGCAAGGTTTCGATGGGCTCTTCCGTCCTGGTTATGGTCAAGGGCGGATCAAAACCATCAAGAGGAACTTTAGATGTACCAGTGACAAAGCGCAAGACCTGCTCCCTCGTCTGATTCGAGAAGGACTCCATGGCTTTCCAAAAGCATTCAAGGGTTTTATGCTCTCCGTTTTCAAACCCACCAGTATAGCGCACGCCTTCCCTCAACTCGTTGATGTCAACGACGTCTTTACCATTGACCAGCTCTTTGATTTCTGCAGCTGTAAATTTTATCAAAGTGGTTTTTGGGACAAGTTCGTACACACCATTTGCAATTGCAGCAAGCTGGTCTTCAACAGACCCCCCACAGACGTAATCTACGACTGCTTGAACGTACAGTTCTTTGTTATCATTTGTTACCGCAATTTCACGCCCTCCTGGCACCAAGTCAACCACTACATATGCTCCAAACTCCTCTCTCATTACAGAAAAGGTCTCATCTACGACATCAGTGATATCGTTTTCAAGAATCCACTTCAAGCTCGTATAGTATACGTTATCAATTTCCTTCACGTCTTCCAAGTCTGGTATTTTCCCAATAATTCTTTTCCACAGCGCTGAGCACAAGGGTGCGTCCATTACTTGTCTATCAAAAATTGCTTTTGCCAAAAGCCTTCCATAAAATCGATAGTACCTAATGTAGTCCGGGTTTGCAATTTTGGACCTTTGGTCAATGACGTATACGTTGTTTGTTGACTCCAAGAACAAGCAGAGCTGGGACTCTTTAGACAGGAGGCGGCGTGAAATTTCCAAGTACCAATCTTTTGTTAGACCCCCCGAGTCAATACCCGTTTCCCCCTCGTAAACAATTCTCATTTTCGCCTTTAAATTGTTGTAGTCCATTCGCATGATGTGGTTATAACTGTCCTCCATCATGTCCCTACGCCGTACTTTCAGTTGTTGACCTTTTACATTCATGGAGTTCCACGCCCCAATTTCGCACAAAAGTTTGAACCGCTTTCGGCGGAAGGAAGCGTTCTTGTAGGTGTCTAATTTTGCAACCGGTGCAGGCACCTCCCATTGGGACTTTTTGCTCACCGCATGGTAATAATAATGCTTTTGCTCGTTCGGATCCCAATACTGGACCCACCCATGCGGCAGCGCGGCTACTCTGGCACGCACGTTAGGTCCTTGCCCCTCAGCAGCATTCGCAACGTTTTCTGCTGCAGCGATTTGGGCATTGTAGTGGGATCCAACCGCTGCGTCTATTGCACCCACACCATTACGTCTTTCGTTTCGTCGTCTATATGCACGCGACTGCGCGCTCTCCGAAGATTGGCTGCTTTCTTCAGCATAACCACTGTCATAGGAGGTACTGTTATAATCGTGCTCTCCGTAGGTGGCCGCAGTCTGGCTCTGCGACCTTTGAAGCTGTCTAAACCTGTCTCCAATACTTTGATGGCTTTGCTGCTGCCTGTCCGCACTTCTCGGTCTAGCCCTTGCTGGAAGCTTCAATGGTGCCGCAAGTGGTCTCCGCTGTTGCTCGCTGGCAAATTGCCCACTGTCAAGGACATAGGGACTCGAACTTCTTCTTTCCCCAACCCCATCTCCAGCGTTTTGATCACCTGCTCCATCAGTATTACTATCGTTCCGACTATTCCAATAACGCCTTCTTTGGATAGGAGACGTTTTTACTCCCGCGTTGTTTAAATTGCTGAAGGTGTTCGTGACGGGCGGTTTCTTGGACTCTTCTTCTTGTTGGTGTTGCCGCTGTCGCTCAGCTATTCTTTGCTCTAGCGCTCTCATGCCTGCCCTTCCCGCCGACTTTGCCTTTCCCTGTAAGCCCTGTTTCGCCTCCAGTATAGCTTGCTGGCGATTGAACGCGGCCAGCGCGGGTTCGTCCCCTTCAGCTTTTTGTTGTGAAGCATTAAGCTTAATGTTGGAATACTTGTTGTTCACGCTCTGGTACATTTCTTCCCTTTTCTTCCTTTCCATTCGAATCGCTTCAAGTTTTCTGTCATTTTCAGCCTTTTTAAGGAGCTCTAACGCGGTCAATGGTCTCCCATATTTATCGGTGGTATCCCCGTAATTCTTAAAAGCGCCTACACCGCCTTTCCCCCTATTTACTGTGTGGCCTTTCCCAACTGTTTTTGCGCTAGTATGGTGAAATAATGTTCGGTGGATGCCCATGGTGATCTTGCCTCTGCCATCGGCTTTGGAGTGTATTTTATACCGTTCATTGTGGCTTAAGGTTCTAGTAAATTTCTGCGCGTTCCCATATTCATCGCGGTGGCTGTATTCCAGCTGATGGGCAGGGATCGAATCCTTTGAACTCAAGCCTTGCCCCATGGTCCCCCCGATAAGTTTTCTATAACTTCTTTCCCAGCTTTAAAGAAAAAAAAGAATCGAAGAACGTTTCGTTCTTGCGCACCTGAAACACACCGTTGAAGAATTTTCGAGTAAAACTTTGGATTCTCTTTTCCTCCTATATTATTATTAAAAAAGATAGATGTGAAAGTAATACTATTATAATTATTCCGTCTAAAAATAATCCTATTATTTTTTTACATTTTTGAGGTTTGCATATATTTATATATAAATAACACCTCCTCGCTCCTCTTCATTTTTTTAAAGAGGATCGATTATTCCAATTATTATTATGAAACTTCGGTACTTACTTCGTATTATATATTAATACTATTCACCAGCACCAGCCTTGATGGCACTTGACCTCTGCACTGTCCCTGACATATTAAAATGTGATTGGCTTATTGTTTGTTCCTAGTATAGATAATAATTGTACTTATTGATAGGAGGTTCAATCTATTTATATAAGTGTTGGAGTTAAAGTTTATGAGCAGAAACTTGAGTGAATGAAGAATAAGATATCTATAGAAGATACCATACAGACTACGAAATCTCTAATATAGGAATACGAAGGAGAAAATCTACATTATAATATTGTAGTTATAATATGTATGAAAGTATTGTAATATTATTATTACCTATCGTTTAATCAAAATGCAGGTATAAACAAGAATGGGAGGAGCCAAAATGAACACAGCATTAATGATACGACCTCTTTCTAAATATAAAGTGAACCAGCAGAAAACCAAAAATGAAGGTAAAAAAAAGGGGGGGGGGGTTAATCGACTGCACTGCCGCTGGTGTGTAATGTAAAGAGAAAAAAGAAGAGCTACTAGGAGACTAGGAGGAAGTAATATAGGATATTATTATAAAGCAACTGTTGGGGCACCGAACAACACATTCATTTTCGTATTTGTATGAGTAATCAATTGGCGATACCACTTTTTTTGAAGAGAGTGAGCCTCCTTCGTGTTTTCAACGCGGTACAGAGCACTCACCATACACCCGAGACGAGTGAATCTTAAAACTAAAGTTTGAACAAGTAATTATGCGCGTCACTATTGTCTGTGCACTTGTGCTGGCTGCCGTAGGCAGTGCGTCTGCTGCCGAGGGGACGTGGCATCTTCTTCGTCCAAAAAAAGTAGCCGCAAAAAGTGCTGGAAAAAAAACAGCCACAAAAACTACTGCAGCCAAGAAATATACTGTAAGAAGAACAGCCAAGACAGATACTGTAAGAAAAGTAGCCAGTGCCAAAGTGACAACAATACATAGTCTTCGCACTACGGTAGGAAGCACTTCGGTTGCCTCTACGGTAGGGAAAGTAGGGAGCACTTCGGGCAGTAGCTCTTCGGGATCCACTACGTTATCGGCATCATCATCATCGTCAACAGCCCTTACCGACAGCAACAAATGCTTCCATGGATTGGGGCAATCTGGTAAGTATTCATTGGTAGTGGAGAAGGGAACGAACCATTTTGATGTCACCCAGCCCTGGACACCAAACCTGAAGACTGCAACGTTGAGCAGCGCTTCACCACAGAACCCAATTCAGACTGCAACTCATTCCGTATACGAGTTCGACTGCAGCAATTCAGGACACAGTTCGTACAACAGTGGTTTGTGCCAACTGGCCCGAATGCCCTTGACAGTCGGGAATTGCTGTGACGGTGTAGATCCCGCACTTGGCCTGGACGTAGGTGAACTCAGCCACCCGGTACCAGAGTACACTGTAGGAGGTACATCTCGTTGGGTTCAGACCCCCATAACCTGCCACAACACTGATGGGTACACTGGCAATGTTCTTGTAAACGACGTTGGTGCTGGGTTAGTGTGGTGCGATGGACCTGCTGCGGCGTGCATGCCACCCAGCACGTCAGGGGGTGGTTCAACGACAGTTGGGAGCACGTCAGTTGGACTTGGTAGCCCCAGTAGTGGCGGAGGCGGAGGAACAGTCAGCTTGGGGCGACGCCGCAGGTTGCTCCAGGGAGCGAGCACGCAAACTTAAAGTTTGGGATTTGCCTGGGATAGGAGAGTTTTTATTTTTTAAGAATCTAAAAACAAAAAACACTTAAATAAAAATAATTTAGTACACGTATTTATATTTGTGAAGACATCTAAACACATTGACCCCAATCATACTCGCACATTTGTGTATTACATCCTGGGTCACATACTTTATTAAAGACCGCATGCTTCTTTCCCCAACAGTATTTGGAACATGAAGGTTTACAGTTTAAAGCCTCATTTGACTTGCACACCGGGTTTCTAGCGAAGAAAAAGTTATCGTCCCCACCTGCTGCAGCTACCATTTCTAAAGGTTTGCTAATGTGCGTAATGTTGTTGTCCCGTGCATCCAAATACTGCAGTTGCGAAGCCCCCGTTTCCGAAAACGGCAAGTTAGTCAAATTACATCTCGAAACGCCTACCTTAAGCACACCTTTATTATTCTGTAGCAGAGACGCGGGGGAAGCTATGGTATTCCCGTTGACATATAGTGCGCTCAGCAAAGGCAGTTGTTCACTGTTTAACGATTTGGGGATTATGACACTATTGTTCTGTAGTGTAATGAGACCCAACGACGGCAGGTACACTGCCGCGGGGTCACTCGGAAAATTCAGGCCAACATTATCATTCAGCACTAAATTAATCAGTCCTTTATGAACCCAAACGGAAGGGTGCAGGCGATTCATTTTGTTGTACCACAAGCTCAAAACAATGATTTTTTCCCAGCCACTGATATCTACATCAAAGGCTTGCAAATTTGTAAACGCAACATTCAATTCACTAATTGATGTAAACCCCTTCATCCCCTCTGGCAAGCTCTCCAACGGTCCATCACGAAACGTCATCTTTCGCATTGCATTTAAACCCGTAAACTTATCTGGTAATTCTGTAATGTTGTGCTTCTTCACATCCAGCACGGCGCAGTTGCACGATGGTTCAAAAAAGGATCGACAAAAGAATACTTTCACTTGGCAATTCTTCCAAATAAGCTCGGTTTGTTCGGAATTACAAGCTTTAGTCATTGCACCAGAAGAAGCCAGTTGAAATATTGCTAGCGTCATTGTAAACAAACAGTAAAATAACGAGAGCAACGCCACGGCAATTTTGGCTTTCTTCGGAAAGTACCTGTTTTGGTTAACAGCAACTGCTTCGTTGAATGACAGATTCCCAAACAAGCTTTGTCTACGCCGAGACCGTCTCTCGGAGAGCGCTTCTTGGTGTTCTGCAATTAAGTTTTCGGCATTAATGCAGATGGCATCTTCGATCAATTCTTTTATTTTAGTGAAGACAGTAACGGTTGGCATAAACGTCAGCAAAAACAAATCTTGTACAGGCAGATTCACGAACACGACGAAACGATACATTGCAAGGGGGACTATTAAGAAAAAAACGTCGACAAACATGTCTACGGTGACTTGCGTGTCCCTCTCGTGAACCGTGATGTGCTTGTTGCCACTGGGAAACAGCGCCTTGGAATTCATATAAAACCTGTACGCAGTTTCTCCCACAAGGATGAAGAAAAATACGGTCGTAATTTCAATTGGAAGCGTACACAAGTGCACGGTCACGAGAGCGTACAATTGCCAGTAGTCCTCCATCAGCTCATTAACAAACGATTTGATCAAGTAGTAATCGCCGTTGATGTCAAATAGCTTGTCTTTGAGCTCGAACAGAAGGGCAGACTTTTCAGCGAAAAAAGATTTTGTCGGAATCACCGAATTTCTATTTTTTGATTTTCCTGCCAGTAATAGCTGTTTTCGTATCCACCATTCGGCAATAGCTTTCCAACGGATTAAAAAATACACCACCAGGGCAAAGTAGGCAATTGCTGAAACAATGAAAAAGGCCGCGTACCACCACCTCCGATAAAAATTCGGACTATATATGGAAGATAAAACGATGATAACCGTATGCAGCGCACTAATTGTAAGCGCGACTACCAGTATCAAAATCTCCTTAATCCCAACTACACGGCGAAACGTAATTTGACCCTTAGCGTCATTACTGCTTTCAGACGACCGGGCGCTCACTTTTCGCATCGTTATCGAGACCTGCTTTTTAAAACTTGTTGCACTGGAAGCCCTAGGCAACTTTTTCGGCTTCGACACCTGAAGCGGGTTTTTTTGTGCCATCGGTCGGTGACTTCCTACTGTTCGAAACTACTGCTCTCAAAACGATGAATTTGACTTGTTCGGGAGAACACACTGTGAAGAACTTCAAGTATTTTGAACGAATTGAAGAGCTTTTGTGCAATTAATATTGTTAAGGAAAATTTTTATGCAAAGCATTGCGTTGAACCCGTTCAAAAATTGTTAATTCATCGTGAAAAAATTATTACCAATTCAGATTATTTGAGATTGGCAGCAGCAGCAGCAGCAGCAGCATTGAGAAGACCGACAAAAAATGGAACGCCTCAACAAGACTCAACAAGACCACAACAAACAGCTGCAGCATGTCATTCATGGTGATGTGGCACGTCCTCTTCTCAATTATTTAATATACTATTTAGTCTATCTATTATACCAATATTTTCCAAATGATTTTCACGACATGGCAACCGCTATTCCCTGTTAATTATCGTCACCGTATTCAAGTAGTTCGAACCGGCACACTTGCGTTGCGGTCGGTGGGTGTGCCAGTTGTTGTAGTCACACCTCAACAATAATACTTAGTCTAATAATAGACTAATAACATCCTGAACTACGACGAGGACTACGAGATAGACTACGCGTAGACTATATATCAGTAACTGCAGCAGCATCTATATCTAAACTATTTTTAAGCTTCTCTTCTTCTTCTTCTTCTTCTTCTTCTTCTTCTTCTTATCGATCTTCTTATCGATCCGACGACCAACATTCATCTGGCTGCCTCCACCTTCCCGAAGCAGGACATATTTCTTCAAGGTTGAGCAGTCACTTTGGCACAAATACACCTTCAGTTGGGACGTGTTTATACAAGGACATTTCTGTAACTCCAAGGAGTGCAGTAAAAAAATGCAGGCCCCAGACGACAAGTATACAGCTGAAAGGTTGGCAGCTGCTCAAGCTTACAGCCTACTGTTGAAAATACGCTATAAAAGTGCGACTGAAACGTGCAGCGATAATCCGGAATTTCTTTTGGAAAATGTTCGATTTAAAAGCGGAGACTGCTTAATCTGTATCGGAGATTCAATAGACATTAGAATACCGATTGTTGCCGCAAAAATTTACGGTTGCCGTGCCCAAATTTTTGAGAAAGGAGAAGACTTTCGCAGTCGTGGCGTGGCAGTCGCACACTCCGAGAGGGTCGATCACTTGCTTACATTTTTCCCCCTAGACAGAGACAACACTAATTTTTTGAAGGGAGCGCTCTTGAAAGGAGGAACAGACCCGTCTTTGGTATTGCACTTCAAGATGCCAGATATGCGGCATTTGCTTCAATTTTACGAGACGAGTTTGACATTGCTGACGCTAGGCATTAGAATTGTAACAGAAAACCACCATTTCCCAAAATTACAAGTTGGAGCAGGGGAAGAGGTGGTCGAGCAAACCACGTCCAGTAGCGCAGGAACAAACTTCAGATTCTTACAGCTAAACAGTAACAACAATTACTCGTGGATGCTTCGCTTTCAAAAAACCAAGACAAAAATTCGGAATTTAGAATCCAGTCTAAGGGAGTCGGCCGATCCAACAGGATCTCAAGAGCAGAAGATGGCACTGGGTCACTACCAGCGAGATTTGAAAGCCATGGAGGCGGCGGAATCCGCGTCGAACATATTTCAGGAAAAATTTAAAGCTTCGGGGGATCGTAGAGTTGTTGGCATAGTCTTGGACGAGCGGATGAGCCTCCATACCGGTCTGGAAGGCAGGGATGGTTCACCACCCCTTATCTCTATCGCCACCGCCTTCGAGACTGCTGGACTTTTTGACCGCCTCGCGAAGGTGCCCGCCCGGGCAGCAACGTTGGACGAAGTCCTTTTGGTTCACAGCAAAGAGCAGGTCGAAAAAATCACTGACAGGTTTGAAACAAAAGAAGAGGGCACGAACGATAGATATCTTGGTTCTTTGAAGCACACAAAGCAGGACACTTTTGCGACATCAATGCTTAGTGTAGGAGGGGCGATTGATCTCCTGAACAAGGTTGTCGTCGGTGAGTGTAACTGTGGAATTGTAGTTGTGGACCCCCCAGGCCATCAGTCGGGACCAAAGTTTACACCTGGTTCACACTTTTTTAATTCAGTCGCTGTTGCCGTTAAGTCTGCAATTGAAAATGAACCGGACGTAAAGAAAGTTTTGATCGTTGATTGGGGCAACAATCATGGAAAGGGAACCCAGAGCATATTTCTTGACGACCCCTCGGTCCTATATTTTTCGATCCATTTGAAAGGGGACCCCAAAGGTGCCGAAGACCCAGGCAGTTTCAACAACATTGGCGAGGGGAAGGGGATCGGATTTAACATGAACGTAGAATGGTCTAACTGTGATATGGGTACTGCGGAGTATTTGTACGCATGGGACAATTTATTGATCCCTGCCGCTCGGGCATACAATCCAGATTTGATAGTTATTTGTGGAGGCTTTGACTCGCCTGAAGGAAAAGCTGGAATTACCCCAGAAGGCTTTGCTCACCTACTTTACCCACTGTTGGGCCTTGCGGGGGGAAGGTTGGTGGTCATGATGGAGGGGGGAGAGGATGTGGAACGCACTTGCATGTCAGGGCTGGCTTGTGCAAATACACTGCTTGGAAACATACCCCCCCGCATCTCAAAAATGCAAACACCACAGCACAGTGCAATCGAGGCAGTGCACCAAACGATAAATGCATTATCCAGTGTTAGCAAGGAACGCAAACATGGCACGGACGTGCCGTCGTCTTCTGCCGTACATCTCGAAGAAATCATAGTCGAGCAAGGCCCAATAATGGTGGCACTTGGCAGCCTTGAAAAAAGTGGCAATCAGTCCTACCAGCACGAGGCGATTTGCAGGTTGCTTTCCAGTCCTGGAAAAATTGAAATAGATCATGAAATACATATCTAATCCGTAAACAAAACACATGTAAAAAAAAAAAGACAAGTTTTTTTTTGCTTTTAGTTGTTCATTTAAAACCCTCCTGCTGTACTGCTGTACCGTACGAATATAATAGACCAAATCGAACCACCACGGAAGAATGAATCGGATCGCCGCTCTTCTCGCCTCTCCTCCCTCTTGTTTCCCTTTGTTGATTCATGTTGTGTCCTTGTTGGAGGGAAGGTCATAATAAATAATAATACTAATAATACGAGGACGACTGGTCGGTGGTAGAAGAAAAAAACTACTATAAAGAAGAAGATGTTTCACACATGCATACAATAAATACGAGAAAAGCAATGGCGTGTACACAGTAAAAAGAACATTATCCAAATTAAGAATTAACATTAGTGCGCATTTAACTAATGCAGAGAAAGAGGCAATAGGATATACGGCAAAAGGCGGGGTTTGATGAGCGGTGACGGGAATAATGGCGACGTGGATACCTCCCCAAAAGGGGTTCCCTTGGACACCACTGGGGACGGGAAAATAGACGCTTACGGCCTTGATACAACGGGGGACGGAAAGATTGATTCTTTGGACACTAACATGGACGGTCATATAGATACACGTGTAAGAAGTGTACTTCGGTGTCATGAATGCTCTTCTGGCCCAGGCCTTTGTGAATCATGTCGTGAGTTGTTTCTCAGCGGGGAGTGGAGACACTTGAGGGACGAATGGAAAGTGAAACAAAATTCAACGGGAGGGAAGAACAGCAACGCCTCTAGTCCCACACGATCTCCCTCACGCTCACCAGTTTGGTCAGCGTCATCGTCACCAAAATCACTGAGTAGCGCAAGAAGAATACGGCAGCTGGAAATAGAAAATAGCATGTTAGCGGCACAATTAAAAGAGCGCACCGGAGGTTCACCGGTTTCTGGCGCAACCAAGCGTGGACCGGACTCGCACACTGCCAGGCACATCTATTTGTCTGACAATTTTTTGGACAAGCCACGATATGGCGGAGGGTGTGCCGAAGTATCCCAGCGCTTGCAAGGTCTTCAGTTTTGGAACGAACTTACTCTTGCAATTGAAGACAAGGGCTTCAATCGCCAATCAACTTTTCACATGGCGGGAAACCTTGCTGTCCGTGGCAGGTTGAGTGCCGTGGACGGTAAACTGGAAAATTTTCATGTAACGGACCTGCAGACACCACAATACTTGTACCCGTCTTCCGTACTTCGATCGAGCGACATTGACATGATAGACGTCGATGTAGACCTAAGCCCCGGCGGTAGTTCCCGCAGCGTCATACAACGGTTGCTTGAACAGGCAATCGCGACCCGAAAGGACAAAAAGGAAGTAGATGATGGCATCGGCGAGTCCCGTACAAAAGGAGACCGGGAAAATCCGTACGGGGACTCAATGGAAAAGTATTGGGACCAACGGTATCGCTTTTTTAGTAAGTTTGACGAGGGGATCGAAACGGACGCTCAGGGGCTTTTCTCAGTTACCCCAGAAGCGATTGCAGTTTACTTAGCAAAAAAATGTAAATGTAAAATTATAGTAGATGGGTTCTGTGGAATTGGCGGGAATGCAATCCATTTCGCAGAAGTCTGCGACAAGGTGATTGCCATCGATATCGACCCGCGAAAGATTGAATGCGCAAAGAAAAATGCTTCCGTTTATGGCGTAGATCATAAAATTGAATTTTTAATTGGGGATTTTTACGAGCTTGCCCCTACTATTCAGGGAGACATTGTATTTCTGGCCCCACCTTGGGGAGGCCCCGAATACCTGCGCACCTCGGGAGGATCAGCGCACAGCCTGTTGAGCAGCCCAGAGGAAAAGTCAGGAAAAACTCTGGTTCAGGCCGGGTTGGAAGTGTCCGAAAACGTCGCAATTCTTCTACCAAGAAACGCGCAGGAAAAGGAACTGCAGAAGTTTTCCGTACAATCGCTCGAATACCATTATTTAAACACAAAGAAAAAAACTGCTTGCGCTTACATCGGACCTTCTTTCTCAACTAATTTGTTATCGTAGACGCATTAAGTCTGGTGTTCGATTTTAATATAAGTTACAAAAATGTGTGCCTGTAAATATTAGTTTAACAGAAAGGAATCGACGGTATCTTTCAAAAGGAGTCAATAAAATTCCTTCTCGTAATACCAAGGTAGATAATAAATACGTTCAACAAGACGACTATTATATAGTTATTTATTATACTTTTGGGGTAATTTTATAGATGCTGTGTTTATATATTAATATATGAATTTGATAGACGCATCATGATTTCTCTTTTCCTTCTTTCTTTCTTTCTTTCTTTCTTTCTTTCTTTCTTTCTTTCTTTCTTTCTTTTTCTTT
>JACLAC010011928.1_pt1 | contig 12612 bp, 11 predicted proteins | sample 8027881 | NCBI WGS metagenome assembly JACLAC01 (sample SAMN15725517, study PRJNA655200) | protist metagenome | isolation source: fluorescence activated cell sorting (FACS) single amplified genomes of... | place: Spain: Blaines Bay Microbial Observatory, Mediterranean Sea | collected 2016-01-19 | reverse complement strand
TCTACGAGAAACGGAAAACAAAAGTTATAATAGAACGGTCTGGGCGAGAAGTCATTTTGGCGGACGACCCATGGCTACACCTACACGACGAGAAATCTATAAATCTATACTAAGGAATAATGCGTGCGACCACGGCACAAAGAGATGCCACACGGATAAACTCAGATGCGCTACTCATGCTATGCTTCGGTTGACTTTGTTTCTTGTGGATGTTCGTGATATGAATACTTGCTGATTTTTGTATTTACGCGTCTTCGGCTTCAACCTCATTATCATTATCACTTCTAGTATATTTATAGTGCGGTCTAATTGGGTTTGCGTTTGATGTCGTCACGTACATCAACCATATATTTTTAAAGAATACTCGTCTACGTATAACTATATCTTTCACGCTTGCTATCTAAAAACTCAGTTCAAACCCGAGAGAGTGTGAGAGAACGAGAGCTAGAGCGTGGAAGATGGCGGTCATTCCGAAGCGAATAGAAAAGGAGACGCAAAAGCTTGCTACCGAGCTTCCTGAGGGCGTGCTCTGCGCGCCCACACCTGAGAACTATCGGTGAGACACACTTCTTGGAATCACTTATCAGGAGTTCTTCACGTACTTATCATACTTAATCGTACGGCTATGCCTATGCGGCGTCATTCATCGCTTTTTGTTTTTTCTATTTGTATTTAATTTTCCATTTTAATATTTTCTTACTCCAGGTATTTCAAGATCCAGGTCGCGGGCCCGCCTGGCACCTCCTACGAGGGCGGCACGTACCAACTTGAGCTCTTCCTCCCCGAAAACTACCCGATGGAGCCGCCGAAGGTTCGGTTTCTGACCAAAATTTACCACCCGAACATCGACAAGCTGGGGCGGATATGCTTGGACATTCTGAAGGACAAGTGGACGCCGGCGCTGCAGATACGAACGGTGCTGATTAGCATACAGGTGAGTCGAGTAGAAGATTATACGATTGGTTCTTACATAGAGGGTGATCATTCTTTTGTTTTTGGTTTCGTAATCATTTCATCTCATTCGACTAGTTATCTACTACGTCTTCTTCTTCTACACCAACACCTGCAGGCTCTCCTATCCGCGCCCAACGCGGACGACCCGCTCGATCCGACAGTAGCGGATCACTTCAAGACCAATCTGGCTGAAGCGCAACAGGTAGCCAAACAGTGGAACGTGATGTACGCGGGTGCGCCTTAAGCCTAACCCTAATCGTGAGGTTGAGGAGGCTGTAGCTGTTTGCACATTTGCACATTTGCACGGGGAGATAAATATCAAAAGACAGAGTGGTTTAGGACATTCACCAACAGTTTAGGACATTCACCAACAGTCGTGTGTTGATGTACACTGTTTCACTGCCCGCACTTGCGGATTCCGATGTCCATGACGAGAAGAAATAAACTTCAAAGCGACTACAAGTACTACTGAGTGGCCAGAATGAACACCATAGAATTAGCTGCGAGCAACCATGTTTTGAAGCCTTTACTAACTGATTATGATTATGATGATGTCTGGCTGTCAGGACTGATTAAAATTATGATTTTTCTGTCACTGCTGTTGCTATTGACTTAGTGATTTGCCAAATGCTAGTGCGTTGATGTGTTCGAGTTTTGTGTTCCAGTTGGTCGTCAATCATAGTCGTGGGAGAGATAGATGAGAGACGTGACTGTGACAGGTAACTGATGACTGTGTCGGAAGCAATTATATGAATTAATATTAAACTAGAAGCTGCACATGTACAAACTCATGAGTCATGATAATAATAAGAAATCTTAAATCTATATTACTTAGTGTATAGATTTATATATATATATAATATTTTAATATAATTTGCAATATAATTTGGAAGGATATAATAAAATTCTTCAATTCGTGTTCGGCCAACGCCAATGTTCATGAACTTAAACGCCACCGCGACTACGCTGACCGCGCTCGTGACAGGCGCGAACAAGGGTATTGGGCTGGCGATTTGCCGGCAGCTGCTGCGGAGCAACGTGTCGGTCATCCTGACCAGTCGCAGCGTGGAGCGAGGCAGAGCGGCGTAGTGAGCTGCTGTCGTAGTGAGCTGAGAGAGGAAGGGAGGAGTGACGCCGTGGTTCAACACTTGGTGGCGGGCTTCGTGCAGATGGATGTGGGTGATGACAAGTCTGTGTAGTGATTGAGTGGGTGAAGTCTAAAAACTATTAGTTGTAAACAAGAGCAAAAATAAAAATAAAAATTATTAGTAAACTCGACATCCTTGTAAACAACGCGGGGGTGGCGTACCGGGATGCGACTTTCGGTGAAAAGGAGGCCTTCGAGACAGTGAATGTGAACGCGCTGGGCACCATGAGGGTCACTCGCGCCCTGCTGCCGCTGCTGGCTGGAACAGGTACTGGAACAGGTGCTGGAACATATGCTGGAACAGGTGCTGGAACAGGTACTGGAACAGGTACTGGAACAGGTACTGGAAAAGATGGTAGCTAGAGTGTTGACGTTGAGGCGGTTTTAGAAGTAAGTATAAGTATAAGGTCGTAGCGCATCGTCAACGTCGCGTCGATAGAAAGCGATTTGAGGTACTCGCTCTCCGCGTCGCTTTGACACAGGTTTCGGGCGGACACGCTGGACGACTAGTAAGATACGAACGCTGATGATGGAGTTTGTCGAAGCGGTGGGCACCGGCAAGCAGCGGTGAGCGGGATGGGGCGGGACGATGTACCATGCGTCGAAGGTGGGCTAGATGGCGTTTGCTTCGGTGCTTGCACGGGAGCTGGAAAGGGATGCGGATACGCACGCGCATTCGCACACACACACGCACGTCACCGTCGCGTCGTGTTGTCCGGGGTTTGTGAAAACGGATATGAGCTCGTATTGCTACGGGGAGGGGCAAGGGCATAAAACACCAGCGCAGGGAGCTGACACGCCCGTTTGGCTGGCGATGATGCAAGGGACCGAGGCACGGGAGTCGCACGGTAAATTTTTCACAGATCGAAGAGAGATCAAGTGGGAATGAGGAATGGACTTGTTGTACTCTTCTAATATTTTGATATTGAATGTGAATCGATATTATCATTTTATGAAAATGTCGATCCTAAAAATAGTATATACAAATCACGTTTATTTATGTATGAGTTAATAAACTATTGAATGAAGATTTTCTGGAGTACGACTATTGCTGTTGCAGTTGCTGATACTTGTTTGTTAATGTGCGTTGACTGCCTCAGGTAGAAGGGAATACGAATAGAGAGGATGGAATGGATTTATCGGGAAAACACATCTTTATCTGAGTCATCCAGACATTTTATCTCATCGCACCGTAGTTGATGAACTTAATTGCATTACAAGCATTTTGACGTATCACTTATATCCGACTTTTTAACTACTTACACATGATACAATCACAACTAGAGTACGGGAAAGAACGACAAAGCATTCGTTTGTAGTTAAATATACATATAGTATACAGCACTGACAGCATAACACAGCATCAACAATGGCTGACGCAGACCTCCTCTCGGCCGACAACTTGGCGGCGCTGCAGGCACAGGCGCAGGCGAGCAGACCCAAGCCGCAGCCGGTCGCCAAAAGGCGGGCCATCAAGAAGAAGGACCTCATCTCTGCGAAACGCAAGGAATTCGCGAGCGGATTGTTCAACGAGGACTTGTGAGGGTTGTAGTAAGTGGCACAAATTCCGATCGCCCGCGGAGCAGAAGAAGTTCCTGTCGAGCGTGGACCTGATGTACTCCAAGTGGATCGAATAGGGAGGTGCATATCGTTAGTAGTGGAGAGAATCCGAATGTGCAAGAGGACTTGACGGGAAGGTACAGCGACGTGGAGATTTCGCTGCTGACGGGAAAGATGGGTTAGTAGGGGACGGACGCTAGATACCATCAAGGAAGACACGGTGCTGGGGAGCTCACAGGTGGGCGGGGCCGTTGGGAGCGACGCGGCGCCTGGTGGCGTGTTTGAGGGTGAGGAGGCTGGCGACCATGCGACCACGGCGGCAGAAATGGCACGGAGCGGGGCTGGCGGGGCGGAGCAGGGTGACTCGCTCGACTAGATGCTCGCGGAACAGTCGGCTGGTGGGCTGGCCGGCCTGGAGGCAAGTGCTGGTGGCGGCGCAGGCGGCCGGTCGCGGTGAAGTGGCTAGTAGCGGGGCGCGGAGTAATGCGACGGGACTGAAGAGCTTTTGATCGTGACGGAGTGGCGCGAGCGGCGCGAGCAGTCTGCCTGCGGGGAGGGGTGAGCATTTTATTTTTAAATTTTGAGGCTTTTGACTTTGAGCGTACTTAGACTTAATATTCAGTCAGCTAGATTGGGGCGGCTTTACCTTCGATCATGTGCTGCAGATTTCAGACCTCCACTTTAAGTCTTAGAGCATTTCTGAAAAGCATAATACATGTATCAACATTTGCATGGACCCTACAATTCAAGTGTATTCAACGACGTAATAATGAAATTCACGACGGTTACGAGTTCTGAAAAATCGCGCTAAGAAGTTGAATCTCCCACTGCTGGGTATCATGAAAAACTTTTTACCACTTCATACGCACGCACACGGACCACAAAGACTGCTTCACTAGCACTTCTATACTATTTCTACTTCCTCTACCTCCTATCCATATCCTACTTCTGAATTTGATCTAATTGTTATTATACAACTCCAACTCCAACTCCAACTCCAGGCGAGTCCGCCAACAACGGCGGGCCGGCCCCGATCGACGTATTCAACAGCACGCGGGGGCGGCACAGGAAGCAGATCTACGCCCCCAACTCGCAGACGATGCAGGAATGGCTGGATGCGGAGTCGCAGGCCAGTGCTTTTTCGGTGGGTTACACCCTTACAGATACTCATTAACTTTATGTTAATCTTAATACTGATGATTTCTCATTTTTTGACTGCGTTTAAATATTTTGGATAGATTTTTGTTCTATACTCCCTCTGATTCTTTTGAAAATGAACGTTGATGAACAAGTACATTAAGCTCAAATGATGACGAACTCTGCAAATGTGATTTCCGCCTCAACACCGGAATGAGCACTTAAAATTATCAAGACTACAATTCTCTGACTGCTTTTTTATGTTCTCGAGTGTTGGGCAGAAGTCACGCTTCTTCGGTCGAAGGCATAGCGTGTGCTCTTTAATCAACGCTCGCACAACGAAGTCGCTAATTTAATCGCGGTTGCTGTTCTGTATTGTGGACGTAACCGTTTCATGGTTTGGCTACATCATCTTCAATACTTAAAATTCAATAATCCAGATCTCCACCGCCACCTCGAACGCCTCTCGCTGGACCACGGTGTCGGAGATGACCAAAACCTCCGACGGGTCGCTCGATTCCAACCAGGCGCCCACCATGCGGCGGCACTACAGGGAACACAGGCGAGGCTTCGCGATCAACCGGCGGAAGTGGAAGCAGAAGAACAACCAGGTGGGCTAGAAAGTGCCGGACGGCGGATACCCGGCAGATCGGTGAGCTAATACTATGTTGTTCTTGCTGGTACATTTGAGACTCTTTTGATACCTGCCTTGTTGGGTGGAGGGTCGAGAGTGTTCATCTGTAGCACACATTTTACAATGAATTTCTTGATTTGTGCAGGGAACGCGCTAGAGGTAAGAAATCCTGGCTCTTAGCGCTCTCTCGTTCCCTAGGCAATGCTGAGGTGGGTGACGTGGCGGTAGTCGAGTAGCACGTCTTGCGAGTAGTCTTTTGCTTCTTCTTTTGTCACCTTTCTACACGCAGTACGCATACGTCCGAGGACATCGTACTTGACAACAGGTTGTAGTCCTCCATCTTCAGGTAAAGCCCAACTTCACGGATGCGTAACAGCTTTGATCCAAAACTAATAAAACGAACAAATACTTTTTGACTTTGACTGTTGTACAACTTGTATCCTATTTATTATTTAATACTAAACTACTAAGACATAGACATTTACATACTGCTTCCTCCACCACCTCCGTCAGGCAATTCCGCACGACCACCGGCGCGGCCTACGTGCCGCACATGGGCATGAGCGACGAAAAGTACGACGTGACGCACAAGCCGTCGATGTGAGTTAGTACGACGAGAAGTACGACGTGACGCCCATTAAATTTTTTTATTTTTTATTTTTTGCTTCTTTACAATACATTCACAAAGCAATGCAATCCAGTCCAACCTAGCCCAATCCAACCCAATGATTCTTCTATAAGCATCTCATCTACTTCTCTATTGCTAAATTATATTTCTCATGATTGATTGAATCCATGGCATTTGCAGGTACGGCTCTGTGTTCAAGCCCGACTCTCACCCGTTCGTTAGCGGCATGCTCGGCAACCTGGAAGGCAAGGAACGCGAGGGGTGCCTGAATTTGATCCGCGACATGCACATGCTGGAGACCGAACTTCCTAAGTCTGGTGATGGCATCGTGTTCAGGACGCAGATGAACCGCGACTTCGACCTGACAGAGGTGAGCTTTTGATTTTTATTTTTTTTTACACGACATTGACCGATCGACCATCATTTTCATTTTCTTGCTCTCTCAATTATATTAATTTCATGACAATTTTTTAACGCACCCTCCATAGCCATACTCTTACTCATGCAAGAGAATATAGTATAATTGTAATCCTACGTACGCTAACAGGACACTCGCCACTTCAAATGCACTCCGGGCAAGTCGGTACCCACCGTAGGGCGCTCGCAGATCCCGCTGGGCACGATCAACGACCTGGTCGCGTATCACGAAGAGGAAAACTTGGGCATCGAAAAGAAGAAGGTGAGCCGTAGGTGTATTTATTGAGAAGAAGAGTAGGAGTGGGTCTGGGAGGAGGAGTGGGACTAAAAGTACTATTATTCTGTTTTATGTTTTTCCTGTTGTTTATGCTATATTACTATGTATATGAATCTGAGTATGATGATTCAGTATATATGCATAGTTCACGCCTACTCAGCTACGGCTGGTTGAGGAGAAACTATCTGTAAATGTCTTTCGCTCCTATCTGACCACAATGTACCTCTTATCAAGACGGATTTTTTTTGAAGCTCATGTGATGAATCAATTAACAGATCTGTAAATCTTCTGAAGTCCTTTAGGGCTCTGTGGAAACCAGTTAAATAATCGCAAACCTAAAGGATTCTGATATATCTTTTAGAGACGACTTAAACCGATAGATGAAGTATAAGATTAGCAAAGCTTTTCTGTTGCTGCCCGCAAGTCTATGAAGACGGTTTCTATGATGAATGTTCTTTGAACGCTTGGCGACTTACTGGCGCTTGCGTTCAATGACTGACTCAAACACAACTGGATCAAAAACACTCCTGAGAAACTCGTGAGCACGAAAACAGCGTATTTACTATTTATTACAATTTGGCATAGACAGCGCCACATATTATCCAATAGAAGTATAATAGATTAGCAAAGTTTAGTTGTTGCTGCCCGCAAGTCTGTGAAGACGGTTTCTATGATGAATGTTCTTTGAACGCTTGGCGACTGACTGGCGCTTGCGTTCAATGACTGACTCAAACACAACTGGATCAAAAACACTCCTGAGAAACTCGTGAACTTGCAAAAAAAAAAAATAATAAAGTTACAACATAAAATTCATAATCTGCACCTGACGTGATGATACACTTACCATATCTGTCAATCCTCTGAAGCCACTTTTGAGGGCTCTGTTGAAAGCAGTAATGTAATCGCAAACCTAAAGGATCTGATCAATGTTTATCTTTGTACCTTAATTATAATTTACATTACTTATACGTACTGTCTGAATAGAACCTCAAACAGAGACACAAAGACGTCTTGTCTTCATTATACATACTGAAGTTAATTCAAATTATTAACGAATCGCTACTGCGTTTACGTCAACTCCACTCCTTCTATTTCAACTCAACTCATCTACCACAACGCCCAGTTCTGTCAACTCAATTCAACTCACCTCTTCCAGACCGACTACTCCCAATACGCGGAGGTATTAGAAATCCCTGATACGGATTACCCAGTCCTCGACGATCCCAGAGAGGCGATTGATGCGGAGAGCGACATCTTTAGCGTGGGCTACCCAGGAAGCAGTGTTGGAGGGCCGGACTAAGCGAATTAAGAAGCTAAGGTGCTGTAAAAGCTAAAGCTAAAGCTATATTGCGAGAAAGTAGCTGAATACGAATAGTGTTAGTCTATAGGGATAGTAGGACGCTCGTCATCAGAAGTGAAAAGGCGAGTGAAGTTCTCAGAAGCATTGGTTCTGTTTTGTGTGTTTACATTGCAAGAATGGTTTTGAATGTTTTCCAGTGTAGCTGTTATAACTGGCAACACGAAGAATGAAATATTTTCTTTTCAAATTCAAACGCGTGTAAAAGAAGAGGAAGCGAGATTAGCGTTAATGAGTCATGACCGTCGCGAACTGAAGTCTAGCTTCATCACTGAGTCTGCGTTCTCGTCAACTTTGCTAAACATGTTATGTAAAATAATGTTTCGTCAAAAGCTTAAAGTGTGTACTGTCTTCAACCGTTTGTCGCCCGACCTGGGAATCCAACGTCAAAGTCAATATACAACCTCATTTACTGAATTCGGGAATCACAAAAACTATCGAAATCGTTCATCCCGCTTTATATCTAACCACACCCGCCGGACCACAACCACCATCACCACATCACACTCTTTGTGTTTTTTCTTTACGTTACATGCGCTACGTTACCGACTACTAACTTACAACGATGGTTACGTAGGGTCAGTACTTAGTTTGTAGTACGTATTCTCAAAGCAGAGTAGACCGAGACAAAATGCCGGCCGAAGATCCGACGAGTGAAGACTTCACGCAGTACGACTATGTACCGTCGTCCGTGGCTGCGAAGGTGAGTTATTATTCTTATTCTTCTTCAACAATACGAATATGATTACGACTACACTTGATGTAGAGCAGTTATTATCCTTTGCTCTTAGATAGTTAATATCCTTTGCTCCTACTCATGGCCCGCGTTTATCTCGAGTTTGTTTTTGCAACACATCAATCATATTAAGGTTAAGCTCGTCTACGTCTGCATCGACTTTTCAAACTTAAACTCAATCCTCTCTATCTCTAACCCTACCTACCTCATAGTCATAGGCATAGGCATAGCAATATTACTATTACTAAAAGTAAAAACTATTACTAAATTACTTTTGCTCTAGATCAACGCCAAGCGCGACTACGAGACGGCGCGGCGCGAGCGCGTGCTGAACGCCAAGGTGCGCACGATTGGCGTGGACAAGGCCGTGTTGGACGCGCAGGTGGCGGCCAAGGCGGCCAGCGACGCGGCGGCGAAGGAGGTTGTCAGGAAGTAAGTTGTTCATCTTGTTACAGTTTTAACTTTTTAATATTTATTTTTAGATTGATCATAGATACGCATAAACCTCATTCTCAACTCGTACTTGATATGATGCATGAGTATGATCGATGGCGACGAATGGACCACAACCAGCATTTAAGTTGTTTCAGTTTCACTTTCATTCTCTAAAAAAAAATAATAAAAAAAATTATCAGGGAAGATGAGGCGCTCGTCGCAGTGGACACGCACCTGAAGCTGGTCGAACTCGATCGGCAACGCGTGCACAAGGAGGCCAGCGAAGAGGTGAGTTACTGTTGCAGTTACAGTTACTTTTATTAGATTCTACTATCTATTTTCACTATTCTACTCCATTCTATTTTATTCTATTCTAATCATCAATCTAGTATCCTGCTCCGATCAATGACAGTATCCCTTGAGCTTGACGTTCAACAGTGGCGTAATTATATACATTCAAGCGGAGTGGCGCAGTGGTTAGCGTGTTGGGCTCATAACTCAAAGGTCGGTGGATCGAAACCACTCTCCGCTATCCTTCTTGGCCATCAACATTTAACAATAAATGTATTTTAGGCGCGACAAACTGCGGCCAAACTGCTGGGGTTCAATTCCCCGCAACGCCTATCTTTATTCCGCGCCCTGATTTGCAAGGGGAATTGTTGGAAAGCGAAAAAAAATTGGGTACACGTCTCGGCTGAATTCAGCAGTCATCCTTGCGCAGGGGCCATGCTAATCTTCTCTGTATGTGTTCCAATTTGTTAACGGTTACACCGGCGAGCCGGGACCGACCATCTGCTGAATTAGTCAAACCGACCATCTGTTGAATTAGTGCAAGACTGGGTTCGATTCCCAGCGTTTTGAGCTCCGTTTAGCTGAGCAAGATAAATTAACCCAAGCACACTTGTTTCGTGCTTGGGGTTTTAACTCAATTCGCTAAAGCTAACGATCACTTACCCCGAGCAATCGGGCAAGCACAGCTTTTTCGTCCAGTTCAAGTCCGTATAGGGCTATTATTTTTTTACGACCACCACATGAAGGTCTTGACCTCCTTATCAGTCGCGTTATTTTCAATACCGTAGCCATTTTGGCTCAAGGTAACTTTCGGATTTGAGCCTTGGTTCATTCGTTTTTGCCTGGTTGGGCTCGCGCACTGTACTTTAGAATCACGTTTACTCGATAAAAGTCTGTTAGTAATTTTTTCTCATTTACTAAAAAAATCTAAAACGCTCGCATGATGACGTGCTCGTGGTGAGCATAGTAAATCGGCTGAGGCGCTTGAAAACCGCCGAACTGATTATCTAAACAACCTAACCAACTAGTCTGAGAGCTCGGATACAATAAATCTATTTAATAACTTAACTTCTTCAAGCTGCATAACTAGTCATTCAAAAAACGTTCGCAGATTACTATACTTATACTATTACTAAGTTTAAATTACCAACCTAAATGTTTTCGGTTTTGCATAAACACTAACAGGTCCGGGTGTTCAACAGCACCTACATGAACCGGGAAACGCGCAAAGAGTGGGAACTTTCGGACCCAAAGGCGCTGTCGCGCGAAATGCCGACGCGCGTCGGCGACGATGACCCGCGGCTGGGCATCTCGAGTCTGCAGGTGAGATACTGAGTTAGAGTTAAACTTATAGCTGACCAAAGCTAATCACAATCAGCTTGGTATACATCAACATCATGCTACAATGAGACATCTTGCTACTTTGAGGTGTGACTGTTGTAGGTTGCTAGCGTACTTAATCATTGTATAGTTTTTATGTATCTATAGCGGAGATCCTTTGAAAGCTTCAGGCTTTGCGTATGCGGACGTCTCGCTCAGTGTTATCGTGATCCGACGCGGTCGACAGCTTGCTCTGCTCGGCTCGACGACATCTCCGGAAAAACGACAGCTCTGATATCGGGAAACTGCTACCTATACTTACAAAAACTTATTCAAACCGATTCTATCAGGTGTTCGCGGGTGAAGACCTTAACAAGTCAAACCGGGTGAAGGCGCAGCAAGCCCAGCAACGGAATTGGATCGAGCAGCAGGTAAGTGTTTTCTATTTCTCTGATGCAGTCTACTATAATGTCAGCGCCGTTTATTGTTTCTTTTTCATTATTTATTACTTATCAGTATTGATTATTTCTATTTGCTTTGATGCCATGCAAATGCATATATACGTCGATGAAATGATGATACACTACGATTTCAACTCACCTAGATCAGACGCTGATCCAGCGGGTGTTGATTCGAATCTAGAATAGGTCAGAATCTGACTCATCGACTTTGCGAAGTTTCGTTTTTTTACACTAAGTACAACATCGATGCGAATGACAGTCGACGTGATGATAAACAATGTTTGTTCAGTTCTGCTACTGAGGCATAAAATGCTGAACAAAACACCAATTCATCTCTCATCGGTCTGACAACGACTGTATTTAATAAAACCGAACAAACTTATATACATTAAATTCATAACGAGTGTTGGGCAGAAGTCGCGCTCCTTCGGGCATAGCGCGCTCTCTTTAATCAACACTCGCAGACTAATACTTGGCAGTTATTTTGCGGTCGGTGCCCTGTCTCGTAGGCGCGATCGTCTTTGATAAATTGTCTAAAACTATTCAAAAAAAATTTTGCGTCACTTATTTCCTGGCTCAACTACTTTATTTCGTGTATGCGGACGGAGTTTTTCGTTCGCTTATTGAAATCGATGCTATGATGAGACACTACGATTTTAACTCACCTAGACACAGACGCTGATCCAGCGGGTGTTGATTCGAATCTAGTATAGGTCAGAATCTGATTCATCGACTCAATTCTATGCACCTTTTTATACTTTTTTATAACACTATATATCTTAGTTTTAACTACGTAGTCGCAGGTGCGATCTGCAGTTGACATGATGATAATAATGTTTGTTCAGTTCTGCTACTGAGGCATAAGATGCTGAACAAAACACCAATTCATCTCTCATCGGTCTGACAACGACTGCAAATGAAATGTTCGACTAAATCTTCTATTAGTTTAAGTGCACTATCTTATCTTAATCTTTGCAACTAGAAACGCAGTACTAGAAATCGATGGTATGATGAGACACTACGATTTAAACTCACCTAGACACAGACGCTGATTTAGCGGGTGTTGATTCGAATCTAGTATAGGTCAGAATCTGACTAAATCGACGCTGCACTCTGTAAGGTTTCAAACTTCATAACACTGTATTTCTCTGTAATAACTTAGGTGCGATCATCTGCAGTTGACGTGATGATACCAATGTTTGTTCAGTTCTGCTACTGAGGCATAAGATGCTGAACAAAACACCAATTCATCTCTCAT
>JACLAC010001544.1_pt1 | contig 12615 bp, 14 predicted proteins | sample 8027881 | NCBI WGS metagenome assembly JACLAC01 (sample SAMN15725517, study PRJNA655200) | protist metagenome | isolation source: fluorescence activated cell sorting (FACS) single amplified genomes of... | place: Spain: Blaines Bay Microbial Observatory, Mediterranean Sea | collected 2016-01-19 | reverse complement strand
CGGCTCGCCTTGGTTGCCGTCCGCTATTACTCAGATATCCGCCACTCTCTGATCGTGGTTGCGTTTTACGGTCGGTATTGTCTTCTCGAGAATATTGATGAAACTCTGCAGAAATTCACGGCCATTTTCCAACATGTCTTCTATGTCCTCTCTCTGCAATTCCCGATCCTCGCCCGCGACGTGCGGGTGCGCCGCATCGTTTCGAAAATCCATCATTTTTTGTATTAATTTTTTCTCGGTAAGTGAATCAAACAACTTTTTGATGTTTTCGTCTTGAAAATTTCGTTTCATTTGCCTAAGGATTTTTGGATTAGAAATACCGGGCCTTTTTGCCTGCTCATCTCTTGTGAATGAGTGTTTCAAGCGGCTCTCATCAGAGATTGATACAATCAAATTATCTAATTCTTTTTTTATTATATGGATTTCTTTCGAAATCTCCTCTTTTTTATACTTGTTACTCATGCATGAACCTGATTCAAATAATGCTAGTGTTAATGTCTTTAAAGAATTGACATGTGGTTGAATTAAGTCAATGGATTTGTGCTGGTAGGGGTTTAGCTCAATACCCCATTCGTGTGCCAAAGTATATAAGGTTAATTCTATGAATCGACCAATCCTCAGTGCGCAGGAAGTGTAGTGGTGACTGTCGAACTCCCGACTCAATACATTTAATTCGTGATTCCACGCCTTGGGACGTTTTGTGCCCTCCAAGAGCAAAATAAGATTCTCAGCTAAAGAATGAAAATAGGTATGGTAGGCGTCGTCTTGCATGATCGCTGAAGGGTGCGCCTCTTCAAAGTTGTGATTTGGCGGTTCGTCCATTGATATCGACGTTACGGCTACAGGAATTTCTTGCATAAAACCGTCCGTCTTTTTATGCTGTTTTGTGACATTTATCAAATACTCAAGTGCCTGGTATCTATAATAACCATCCAAGATAGTGAAAGTGCCGTCGATATTTTTTCGTACCACAAGTGGGTCGGTAATCCCGTGGTCATGAATATTGCGTGCGAGTTGCGATACGGAATCGGAATCTCTTGGTGGTTGGAGGTCGGGTTCGATTCGCAAATCGTCGAATTTGACTAAGAGTTTTGGGAGTCCTTGTTTTCGGCACTCTCCTATTTGTACTGCTGCATCATTAAACTGTGCGCGTAACGCGTCTTTGTCTTCGATAGCCTCCTTGTCGGTAGGAGAGATAATTTCAATCAGATATGATTCAACTTGTCTTTTAAAACTATCGCGAATAGTTTCGATGTCGCGTCTCACTGATTCAGTCAATTTTCCAAATACTACAAGGAAATACGAGATTTGACCAACTTGATAAGCTTCTTCGAAATGACGAGTCATTTTTTTGCGAAATCTCTGCTTCGTGGACCAAGTACCTATTTGATTTGCGGATATAATTTCAATTACAGCACGCGGCTTAGTGGGTATATAAATGTCCCAAGCGTAACTAGTTCCAGGGAATTTAAATTGAGAGGTGCAAGGAATGTCGTTTCGGATGAGAGCATGATGTAGCTCTAATTCCAATGCGTTGCTATAATTCTGTCGTGTGGTCATTTGATCCATTATTTTGTCGATCGAGAGACGTCTCAAATCATCAGAGTATTTGTCAGAGATGTAGGGATATCGCTGGGACACAACGCGACGCACGACGGTCGGGACTCTATTGCCGGTGCTGGGATTCCTATGTTTTGCGTTGTTATTGCGCATAGCGTCGCAGCGGGTGCAGTTACACAAATTATAGCGCCTGTTTCCCTGTTGTTGAATTGCACTGCGGTCAGCTTAGATAAGCTCGATTTTGTTACTGGCAAAAATTTTGAGGAGGGATGGATCGGGACGGGCAGTATTGCGTGCTGAAACATCCGAAATGTCATGAAACACAGCATACGAAAATCCCGATTCTGTACAATAATTTGTTACGTATGTTTGAGCCGTAGTGGTTACCGACGGTATTCGTACAGAACATGCTGGTCGACCACTGGCTGGGGTAAATGAAGCGTAGCTATATAAGTAGGGTTCTTATCTCACGGCCTGTCTCTCGTTGACATTAAGTGATGATAATTCATGGTCGCTCAACGTCCATCTCACTTGAACTGTCGGATATATATATTTATTCGCACTCAAAACTGAAGCTGGATTTTGAATAATTTGAACACTTGGCTGTGTCGACACGTTCCGAACGATCGCGAGAAAATATAAATTACCAAATTTCTCCGCCATGTCCCATTCTTTACTCGTAAATGACACACCCCCAGTGTGGCCGTCTAAGCCTTTAACTTCTATTTGATAAGAATGTTGTTCGTTCGATATTTCGAAGTCGTAGCCACAGCCGTTATCGCGCATGTCTAAAAGTCTTCCACGTACAGGCTCTCCGGTTGAGTGGTAATATTCCATGAAAATCTTCTCTGCTTTGCGTCCTGTAGGACCTCTTACAATGAAGACGGGCTTTGATTTACGTTTTCTCCCTTGTGTCCGTATGGATTCAATTATGTCTGCAAAATCGGAGGTACATATGTTCGAAGCGTCGGTAAGTATCTCAATTACTATATCTCGTAATTCTACTTCGGATAGGTTTTGAAAAGTCTCGACTATCGTCGCTCGGCTAGGACGAAGTGGACGTTGATACCACCCGACGCGACGGTTGTCGTGTAGCGGATCAAATTCATCTCGCATGTTCTTGACCGAGTTTGGTTTCACGCCGAGCATCCGTCCTACCTTTGCGTGACAGGCAACGATCGACGAAAATCCTAGCGCTAAATAAGCAGAATCGTCGTATTTGGAAAGAAAGTATGCAACGATTAGGGCTAAGGTGTGATTTGATTTCATTGTAATACCCAGTCACCGTTTTTAAAACGTTATTGTTCCCATACCTGTTGATAACTCGAGTCTTGGGGTCCAGCAAGGACGTAACCTAAGGTTAGATTTACAGCATTAAATGATGTGCTCAAATTTTGGTTCTGTAGCCACGCCGTATTTATTTGCTGCATTTGAGTGTTTTGGTCCAATGGCGCTGTCCACACATTGTGAGCGGCCATATTTTCTATTCCCATTTGAATCTTAGCCCGTTTTTCGGCGCTTGGAACGACATCGATAATTATTTTGTCACTACCCAATGTTAGGATATTTCGAAATAGCTCTTTGCATAGATCGCTGATCCAAGCCAAAGAGCCTTGATAACTGAAGCGCCTTAATCGCTCACTTTCGATTTCATTTAGAGGTTCGTCTTCGCCATTTGGTTCAACGAAGCAGTCATACAAGGTATTCAACACAAGTTCACAATTCTCTGCTTCAATACTGCGTCCGACTGCACTTTCAGCAAAAGGGATACCGAGTGGGGTCGCAGTGACAAATTTTTCGATGAGCTTGGATTTCATCATCTGCTCGGTCAAGCCCGCCTGGCGTGAAGAGTCTACACCCGGCTTCCGTATAAAATTCTTGAATTTCAGTTCATCTCGGTCCCAAACATCTTGGATAACTGCAGATTGGAATGCCTTTTTGCCTCTATTTCTTTCAGGTCCTGCATTTAAGGATTGGATGAAACCTTGCTCAGTACTTGGTTGGTTTAGCGCGTTTTGTGTGGCAATGTAGTTTTCTGACTTAGTCTGGTATTCAGTAGACATTTTCGCAGACAGCTCAAACGGAGATAGGGTAAGCTTTGGCACCGCGCTTTGTATTGAATTGATTAAGCGATTGGCAGACTGCTCTGACAAGTTCAAATATAGCTTCACTACTACGTGATGGCGGTCAGTCAGCCATGTGGCTACTGTCTTGTGTTGTCCGTCAAACATCAACAGTTTTTTAAACTGATCGTTGCCGTCCTCTTCAAAATCGTAAATGCGGCAACTTGGAGGTTCATGTAGCGGATTTGATAACAAATCAAAATATATTTTGGATATATGGAGTACTCTAAGGAATCGTGGTTGAACTTTATCGTCATTGAAAATAGCAACACGGGGCACTCGGACGAAGGTGTACCGTACGTCGTCTCCGTTTGTTAAGGTCTCACTGTATATTGGACTTTGGACTTCAGTTTCATCAAAGAATTTCAATGTGATTACGTCATTTGTGCTGGAAACATAAGATTTTTTTGGGTTGATGTCCCAGTTTGCCACCACGCCATCATATTTTAGTCGGGGTCCATTATCGCGCATATAGCGGCGTAGCTTCAAAAATGGGCGGATAACTTTAGAGCTAACGTTTTTCTTTACTGTGTTACAATCTTTGTGTACGATCCTTAAGTTATCAATTGTGTCACTCCCACCCTCTGCAACCGGGATTTCGTGGTCAGCTTGTAGTTCTTCGCTCTCCGGCTTTAGGGGATAAGTGCACAAGTTACAATTGCCGGAATGTTCAGAGATCAATCTGTTTCCAATCTCATCTGGCGTTCCGCGGTCGGCTTCTGGCAATTTTCGAATTAGAGCCTGACTTATGATAAATGGCATATATTTTCCTCCCTATGGCTTTTCGCGGCGGGTGAGGTCTGAGAATCGTTATCGCTAGGTGCGCAAAATACCGCAATCGTAAAGACAATAGTTTAGGTTCGACTTCCGGGACTAAGATTGTTGTCGCTATACTCAATCGCAACTTGTCTGTCATCTAGCTTTATTCGTAGTAATTTAGTGCTATACTCAATCGCTTCCAAGTGGACACTGGCGGACTGCTCGTTTGGTAATAGTGACGGAGAGTGCTGGGCGACCGTCCGATGTGTAGTTAGGCGCGGCGCGTGCGGCGGTATATGCGGGTTCGCCGGCATCAGCGGCGGGTGGCGGTCGGTTCGCCTTCGACAGTCAAGGCTAACGTTCAGAAATCTGCTCTTCGCCGTCTTCGTTGAACGCATCCATGACGTCGTCTAGGCGCTCATCTACGATCTTACGGTAGCGCCGCACCATCGCCACCGATTTCCAGCCGCCCAGATCCATCAGATCCATATCAGTAGCGCCCTTTGAGCCTAAGAAGGTGGCGAAGGTATGGCGCATCATATGTCGGGTCAGCTTGGGCAGTCCGACCTTCTCGGCTGCTGCTGCCAGCGATTTTTTGATGTCGATAGGGGGTATCACGATGGAGTCGGGGTCGCTGTCGTCCGGCCAAACGATGGTTGCCCTGGACTGGCCTTTTTGCGTCTGGCTGAAGGCCGAGCCTTGTCGGAGTTCCTCAAATACACCGTGGACGTAGTCGGTCATCGGTATCAGGCGCAGTTCGCTATTCTTGGCGTCTTCTACCACGATCCGGCGCTGGTCCGAGCGTATATGGCGCCACCGCAGGCTGTGAAGTTCGCCGGCCCGCATACCGGTGTCGTGCAAGATGCCCATGATGATCTGCGCGTAGGGTGGCAACACATTCATTATCTGACCAAACTGTGCGGCGGTGAGCGCTGTGGGTATGCGCTCTGGCTCTTTGAGCTGTTTAAGGCCGTCGGTCGGGTCGGTGGGTATCAGTGCATTATCAAAAGCGTATCCGAAGACTTTGCGTAGGACAGCGAGGTATCGGTTGCGCGTGGCAATAGATCGTGTTTCGACTAATTCCTGGAGATAAAGGCCGACGTCGCTGGGGGCGATCTGGGCGATCGGCACTTCGCCCCAACGTTCGTTGATCAGCTTGATGCGGTCCAAGTTTCGATCCAGCGTGCTGGGCGCCCAGGTGGTTACCTTGAGACACGCCTCCATCACACTGGAAAAGGTCGTGGCTCGGTTCCTGCGGACCGTATCGAGGCGCCCGTCTGTGCCGGATTCTAACGATTCATTGATCTTCTTTGCCCGGGCCAGCGCCTCCTTGAGGCTGTTGGTCTTTAAGCTGCGCAGCCGTTGTTTGCCGGTCGTGTCGCGGTAATACGCCCAATAGTTGGCGATACCGGTGCGGCGCTTGACGGTGACCGCCCCGACATACTGTTTGTCAGCCATGGTTTTCTCCACGTAAGTGGACCACCGGATTGTCGCTCCAGCAGCCTGCCATGTAAAATATGATCACGATATGATCACGGGCAAGTCCAAGGCTGAGCAATTGTGAGCAAGTGTGAGCAAATAGATGGAAATACGTAAGGTATTGTTAAAATTAGATATGAAACGCAAGTTCGTAATTATCAATACCTTGTAAATATCCGGAGAACCGGACTTTTAATCCGTAGGTCCTGGGTTCGATGCGTCGTTTTCAACCCATCAAAAACAACCGCTTACGTCGATTCGCAGGCGGCGTTTGTGCCAATGGTGCTGCCGCCGCCGTCTACCCTTCGGCTTACCGACCAGCAAGCACCAAACAGAAAAAGCCAACCAGTGTTTGCGGCTTACCCGTCCGCTACTGCTGGTGAATCGTACCGGGATTGCCGGAGCCTCTTTTTCTTGAGAGGTTTGGAGTCATGGCACACGCAAAGAAATATTCCCCCGAGATCCGCGAGCGAGCTGTGCGGATGGTTTTCGAGCACGAGGACGAATATGATTCCCAATGGGCGGCGATTCGCTCAATTGCGCCCAAGATCAGCTGCACCGCGGAGACGTTGCGCACCTGGGTGCGCAAAACCGAGATCGACACTGGCCGACGCGATGGCGTCACCAGCGATGAGCGGGCTCGTATCAAGGAGTTAGAGCGCGAAAATCGCGAGCTACGCCGGACCAATGAGATTTTGCGCAAGGCATCGGCTTTTTTCGCCCAGGTGGAGCTCGACCGCCCACCGAAGTAATGGTGTCTTTCGTCGATGCCCATCGCACCGCCTATGGGGTCGAGTCCATCTGCCGGGTATTGCCGATGGCCCCATCCACGTATTACGAGCAGAAAGCGCGACAAGCCAATCCGTTGCGCCGACCGTCCCGTCTACGCCGGGATGCGATCTTGCGCGAAGAGATCCAGCGTGTCTGGACCGAGCATTTTCAGGTCTATGGCGCCCGTAAAGTTTGGCGGCAACTTCAGCGCGAAGGCCAATCGGTGGCACGGTGCACCATTGAGCGACTGATGCGCCAGATGGGCGTGCAAGGCGTCCGACGCGGTCAGCACACTAAGGTGACCACTGTCGGAGATGAAACAACCTCGCGGCCAGCGGATTTAGTGGCGCGAAATTTTACCGCCCAGCAGCCCAATCAACTGTGGGTGGCCGATCTGACCTACGTGGCCACCTGGAAAGGGTTTGTCTACGTCGCCTTTGTCATCGACGCTTTTTCGCGTATGATTGTCGGCTGGCTTGCATCGAATACACTGCGGAGCGACTTGGCACTGGATGCTCTGGAGCACGCTTTGTATGCCCGTCCGGACAGCGATCAGTTGATCCATCACAGCGATCGGGGCGTCCAATACGTTTCCATCCGCTACACCGAGCGACTGGCCAACGCTGGCATCGAATCGTCGGTCGGCAGCGTCGGTCGGCAGCGTCGGTGACTCTTATGACAACGCCCTGGCCGAAACGATCATCGGTCTGTTTAAAACCGAAGTGATCCGAAGACAGGGCCCTTGGCGTCACGTCGAGCATGTCGAATTTGCCACGCTCGAATGGGTCGACTGGTTTAATCACCGACGACTGCTGGAGCCTATCGGCAACATACCGCCCGTCGAGTTGGAGCAAGCATTTTATCATCAGCAAGCGAGTCCCGCCAAAGTGGCGGGACTCAGATAACTGAGCCTCCGGAATACTCGGGGCGATTCAGGGGAGTCGGAACTAATTGATTTGGCGAGTTGGTAGCCTTCGTGTTTCCGAAGAAAATCGAGGATTTCTTCAAACTCAACGGGTTTGGTCAGTGCCTCTTCAGGTACCAGGCCGATACCCGAATCCGCAGAGAGCCACTGCACTACAGCGGATTGGTTGTCAAAGACACCAGGCTTGAGGAACCCATCGCCCAGCTTTTGGTCGCCGGACTTCGGCGGATCGATATTGTCGGGAGTGGGCTTCTGGATGAATTGTTGTAGTGCGGATATAGTCAGCGAGGCAGTCATCGGGTCTTCTCCGTGGACGTGGAATTCAACTCAGGCCCATTGTGCCATGCGTTATCGGTTATCGTTCTCTGGCTGGAGCCTGGCCGGGCCCCTGGCCCTGGAGGCGAAGCGACCAGCCCTTCCTGGGGCCTTCCCTCGGTCCAGGTGGCCGACAAAAAAAACGGCCCGCAGCTATCATCCTGCTAAAGATGGGAGCTGCGGACCTGGAACTCAGGCCTCCAAGGAAGGACGGAGTCTGTCTTAGCCCTTTTTCACGGCTCAGCTTTTATCAAGCCCCAACTTTGTGACTTCAACACTGTTGGAACACTCGACTCTGGAGCCAGCATTAATACTCGAAAACCAATGTTGTTACTGGCTCTGCCATCATACACCCCGTAGCGATAGGCCACTCGAAATTTATCGAAACCTTTCGTGCGGAAGGAACCACCCCGCACAACGCGATTAGTGCCCTCTTGAGGCCCCCACGGATCAACTTGATGGTCAATCGTGTAAGCACCGAACCAATCCTGACACCATTCCTCAACGTTACCGTGCATATCATACAGCCCCCAAGGGTTCGGTAACTTAGTGGCCACAGGTTGTGACCGAAGGGGTGCAGTATTGCTCCATATCCAGGCATGCTCTCTCAGATTGACAAAATATTCATCGCCAAACGGCCACATTGTCGTGGTTCCGGCACGAGCCGAGTACTCCCATTCTGCCTCAGTAGGCAATCGATACACTGCACCACCTGACTTTGAATTTAACACTTCCATGAACGACTGCGCGTCGCTCCACGACATCCAAATTGCTGGATTGATCGGATCGTCTATAAACTGATCGCGAAAGCCATTGCCTGTAAAATTATCCATCCAGGGACTTGTGCCCATCACACTTTTCCATTGCCCCTGGGTGACTTCGGTTTTTCCAAGATAAAATCCATGGGAAATCGACACCTCGTGTTGAGGACCTTCGTTTTCCTGCCGTTCCCATTCTGAAGAAGCAGAGCCCATCTTGTACGTACCCGGCTCAATCCAGACAAAATCCATGTTCGCTCCACCAGGCAGGTCAACGGTTATTTCCTGCTTCGCGAATACGGTGCTGGCCAATAGAACCGTGGGTATGACTGCCCCACGCATAAGTTCAGAGAACCGTGTTTTACATGCGCATGCGCGTGGGAAATTACATGAACCGATTAGGAAAAAAGTCATCAGAAACCTCCTGCCAAAGGTTTGAAGGGTAGGGCGACTGCAAGACGTGGCACGCGAGTCGTAGGGTACGGTGCAAAAGTCTTAAGGAAGTAAAGCATTGCGTGCGTGATGCGTCAAGAGGCGCCCTGGGGGGCTTACCCTCCGATGCCCGTAGGTACCTGATTTTCCCCTGAAATACTGGATGGGAAATATGGCGCAGGGAATGTGTTTGTCTTGCACGGTGTGCCCGAAGCTCTGAAAGTCCTTGAGCCCGTTGGTTTTGCGTGTTAATTTTTGCACCGAGGGCATGTTTAAGATTCCTGTAAGGTGCCTTTATCCTCCTCGGGTAGGGGTACCCAACTCGGCTGGGCGTCGAGGTCGTCGTCGCGGAGGCGCGGCCAGATAGAAGTAGGCTCAATTGAAAAGCCCCCGTCCTGTTCAAGCGGCGGGGGCGAAGCAAGAAGAGATCGAACGATACAAACCGACCCGAATCTGCTAAGGTCTGCCGGACCCTAAGCTCTACGCAGAGAGCACATATTTATCGTTTATGCTTTGAGCAATGTATGCAAGATCCTCAGCGTTCGGTCCGTTTCGGTAGCGCACTCCGCTTAGACTCCAAAGCATCAACAGATAATATGATTCACTTTGAGAATCTTGTTGATTAGTATCGAATACCCCCATTTTAGCAAGAAAACTCGATCCTGATTGTGGCATAACCTGAGACTTCGTAGCCAGCGAGAGCCGGTGGCCGCCATCGCTCGTCCGATGTACTGCGGCAATCCTAAGTTCGTTTTTCGGAACTTGCATATACTTGCCGAAGAGTCTGTCGGCCAGCTTAATAGAAAAATGCACCCGTATATCAATCTCGTTCTCATTAAGTCGAATGAAATATTTGTTAAATTGGCCTGCGAATAACAGACATGCACATATGAAATAAAAAAGGCAAAAGAGGCTTGTAAATATCAGAATCCCGTAATCATAAGCTTGCCAAGTTGCCGACTCCTTACTCAACATCGGCACTACGAATTCTAACATGATGAGAACTGGAACAAGGGCGAAAACAGAGAAAACTGACAAGCGCACAACCTTCTCTTCAAGAGTGTGTTTTTGCTCATTGAGGGTATACAATCTACCGTGTTCGTCGTCCCTTTCCGCGACCCATTTTGACTGCTTGAATCTGGTGGGAATCGTCTTGTGATAGTTCCGTACTGCGTCTTTCGCTAATCCTAATTCAGTTTCGTCTCTGACTTCGAGTCCTAAAACTGCATTTAATATACTGATTTTTTCAAGGAATCTCTCTTCTTCTCGTTCTGTATATATCCAAAAAGTACTCCCATCTTTCTTGATAAGATATATGTGGTATCGAAAGTATTGCATTTGTGCTGGGGAGTCATCCCCCACACTTTGTCTTCTCATGCGATGTTTTGTTTTACGGATTTCAACAAAATCAAATTCACCTAACCCGTACCGTAGCTCGAGCTTTGTGTCGATGTTTGTAATGCGCAGTTCCTCTGTTTTCGTATCAATTAAGAGAACATCTTGCAAATCGAGAGAACCGCTACCTCGTAAATTATGAATCATTGTGTGGAGGCCGATGATGGTAAACAGCAACAATAACAGTCCAGCTCCGGTTTTTGCAACCGTTGACGCTTCCACCGTGTACAAGAGCAACGACATGAAGCCGAGAAAGCATATGAAAAGAGCGCCTGCAAAATACGGGAAACATCCGGCTGAAGTTGTCTTTTCGGGTCGATAATCTATCTCTAAATGACCGTTACTTTGGTGCCAATCAGGCATTGAGGTTCCCTTCGTTTTCACAGTATGCGAATAGCGCCCGTCGCATCCAAGCGGCGGGGGCGTTAGCGGCGCTTTCGATCCCGCGCAATCCTAAACTGGTTGTCCTACTTCTTCAAGGTCATTTATGAATTCTCCACTGATATAACCGGGGGTAATTGTGTTCTTCGTAAAATCTGGTGCCGCGTTGTATTTCTTGTAGGTCAGGTTACTCACATCGGGATGCTCGGACCACTCCTTTAGAATTGGCGACGCCAAGAAGGCCTCTAACGATGCATCGTCTTCAAATAGATAGATTCCTCCGTACTCATTGTCGTCCTCCTGATCTGCGATCCCGATCTTAATACCTAATCCAGGAAAGTTTCTGAATACCGCGCGACCTCCTCATCCTTTGATGCTTCAATCGGGTCATTGTCATCTCTTAGATCGTACCGGTAATTGACGACCAAGATGGCGAGTTTAGACAAGCGATCTTTCATTGTGAGCCTCCTCCTGCCAAAGGTTGTAGGAACGTAGCCCAAGCGGAATGCGTTAGCCACGAATGGACCGGTACACTACCAAAAGCGCGCCAACAGCACAAGCGAAAGCCCCCGTCGCATCCAAGCGGCGGGGGCGGGCAGGAAAGAATGATACCGGGTCTCCTGGCCGATAGCGGCGATAGCGATGTAGAACATCTCCGAGTGTGGAATCAGAGCAGCCCGCTTTAACTGTTCGGCAATGAGCGGTAGACTTGATACTCATCATCATACCACCTCATATAAAGTTCAAAACCCTCGCGGTAGTATTGTATATCGTATTCGTCATCGGTGAGAGCTGTGAGCAACTCTCCAAAAATTGAGCCGATGACTTGGCCAAAACCGTCGTCGCTCGAATTCTCGTAATTGTCTGTGACATGGATGTTCTGCGAATCCAAAACTACGCGAAGGTTGATTGAATCTATTGCGTGCCATTTGCCACCTCGTCGGCTAATAAGCCTGTTATCTTCGTAGATTTCATTGAAAACTACCCGACGTTTGTCGCTTTCGAATAGAAAGGTCCACATTATCACGACGTTTACACCGTGCTCGTCGGTTAAGGTGGTTTCCCACGAACCAAGAAATTCTTGCTCGCTTGAGTTGAGCGGGCGGCTACACCCCCCTTGAAATAGCAGTGAGCAAGCCAATATTGAGAATCCGATCCAATGCAGACCGATTATCGCGAAAAAAGTTCGATTCACCATAGCGACATAAATACAGAAACTCTCAGTTGATTGAGATGCGAAATGCTCGATGTCTCAAGGCCAACAATTGCGGACCGTAGAGGACGTCCGTTGCGGTTGGCCATGCGTTTTGAGTGCTGTCCGATCTTCATTGGTCTCCTCCTCTGCCGAACGGTTGCCGACAGTATACAAAAATCCCCCATCGCATCCAAGCGGCGGGGGCGGGGCGTCAGCGGCCGCAGGCCGGGTGGTGCCGGTGCCTGCGGGGTTCGGCGGCAGCAGTGGCGGCGGTCGCGTATGTCGTCAGCCAAACGGTAGTCCACGCCACGCGCTCTTAAGCTGCTGGTGGCGGTTTGGTTTTGTCGTCGTCGACGATCTCGTATTCGGCATCGACGGCGCGGTTCGTCGCTTCCGTATTCGTGTTGCCAGGAGGCGATAGAAGGCCGCGTAGTCTATTCAGCAGGAAGCGCACGGCGTAGAAACCGGCGAGCATCAGTAGAAGGCGCGGTCCAAAGACGTGATAGTATTTGACGTAGAGCA
>JACLAC010017413.1_pt1 | contig 12618 bp, 4 predicted proteins | sample 8027881 | NCBI WGS metagenome assembly JACLAC01 (sample SAMN15725517, study PRJNA655200) | protist metagenome | isolation source: fluorescence activated cell sorting (FACS) single amplified genomes of... | place: Spain: Blaines Bay Microbial Observatory, Mediterranean Sea | collected 2016-01-19 | reverse complement strand
GGCAGAGTGGTGACCGTGTTAAGGAACATAAAGTTAGTGGGATGAAGCAACAAAAAGTTAGTGCGGAAACTATGAAAAAGGATGCCATGGAACTTGGCAATGCGACGGGAACTACTAGGACAAGCAGCCGCAAAGGTGGAACTAGGAAAGGTGGTCTGCCAAAAGGTTCCTCCTCTGCCAAAAATCATGATGGACTCAAAGTAAGTGCAGCGAAGCGAGATGTCAAGAGTGATAAAGCGGTAAAAGCGGGAAAACCCCCTCAGCCTTCTGCCAGAAAAGCAGCTTCTTCTCAAGCGGTGGTCTGCACAAAAAATAATGCCACAAATAGTGTAGGTTCTGCTAAGCCTAGTAAGAGTGTTAGCGGCACAAGTCTTCATCAGCAGACAAGACCGTCACCCAGCAAGAAGGAAGGAAAGAAGAAGGACGCAAAGAAAGAGACTCGGAAGAGGAAAGCGGGAAGCCCGGAGACTGCAACGAGAACCGCAAAAGAGGCAATAGAAACACTATTACCGCAAAAGAAGGACGGAGAAATTGAAAAGAGGAGGAATCCGACGAACGCTGGAGGAGTGGAGCAATCAGAAAAAGAGGCAAAGAGAGGCGAGAAAAAAGGCGAGAAGAAGGCTAGACTCCTTGGGCAGGGGAGCAGCAAGAACTTGAAGGAAGAAAGTCAGAGTCAGACTCTTCCTAAAGAGGGACACAAAAAGGGTGTTTCTTCCATAAGAGGAACGCGCCGCGTGCCTTCTTCTGGGTCTGCCAAAGGGTTGGCAAAAGATGGGAAAAAGAACTCCCTCAATAGTCTATGTGCGACTCCCGAAGATTCAGAAAAGAACTCCAACAAGAAGACCAAGACAATTTCGGGCGGTGCTGAGCATTGCACTCGTACTTGTACTTCACGAATAATTGCTTCTCCTGAGCCTATTACCTGCATTCAACAAGAGTCATTGAATGACGGCAGAGTCAGTGTCACCGCAGTTTTACAGACTCAAAAGGTTGATAAGGAGATTCCGACGACTGCAGCAGGAGAATCCCAACGACTTGGGCAGAAAGTCGCAACGACTGCAAAGACGCAGATGCATGCTGAAGAATTGTTACTCCCCGCGACCGACGTCTTCTTTGCCGATGATGATCCCGACTGTATTGCCGAGGAAAAAGATATCTCCGCGGATTTCGTCGGTGATGTCGTACAGACCGCTCTCGCGGGCGTGGGAGACATGAAAAAAGATGAGGGAGCCCATACGCAGACCCTTACACGGGCAGGGATCTTGCGCAGACTTCGTGGGGGACTCCGTGGCAGGAGCCATAGTCACAAACGGACCCTATTATCTGAGGATGATGAGGATGATCGAAGCCACAGTAGTCAAACAATTGCTGGAGAAGGACAGCCTCTCAATTGCTGTGAAAACATCAACAAGATGTTTCTTAGGACAGACGCTAAAGGGAGAGTCAAACCTTCCGACGATTCTCCTCATACCTCTCCCGCTCCGTCTGTGTCGTGGGCAGATGATGATCTGAATCACTTAAACTCGTTCAGACTCGTGGGGCTGACGACCTCGCTAGAAACGCGGGAAACTACGTCTACTATGCCGACTACTGACATCAAAACTACTACTACTGACATCAAAACGAACCAATCAGATTCGTTGCTGGTACAGTTAGAGCTTCCAAAAGCTGATGCAGTTCGAGATGCTGTGGAAGAATGGGGAGAAGGATGCGTTACGAACGGCTCATCTCTGGCCAATTCTGCATCGTGCTCAAAGTCTCCGAGTATTCATCCTAGCGACGCCGCGTCTAACAATGTCAGTCCGTCCTTCGAGTACCAAGAGTACAAGGGCGGTAACTGTAGTACTATCCTGTTGCCGCATCTACAGCTGAGTCATCCCGCAATTGCCATCGAAAATCCAATCGTAAAGTCACAACATTGCGACCAAAGCAGTGATCATTCGTTGCCGCAGTCGTTCGCCGGACTTAGCAGTCATTCCCAGCACAGTAGTCAGTATCCGCGTTCTTCTAGTTCTGCTACGTCGTGTAATACAAACTTCCCGCCGGTTCTGTCTCCAACCGCGTCGGGCATAGGCTTCCCGGAAGAGCTAGGCGAAGGGGGGGACCTTACTGGTGGCAGGGCTGGAGAAGCCGGGTGTGGCGAAACTATTGGTGGCAAGTTTTCTCTGGCGCATATCACTAAAAACATTGTCCGAGAGCAGCAGAAACAGATGCGGCAGGCGCTGAAGATACCAGAACTCCCCGAACCGGAAAAAATGCCAATGGCCGTTAATATCAATGACAACGGTCACAACAGTGGTGTCACTGGCAATGTCAATGCCAATGCTGTCAATGGCACCGAAAGTAGTGGTCGTAGTAGCAGTAGTGGTAGTAGTGCGACTAGTGCTATTACCGATGGGCTGAATTATAATACTAACACTAATAGTAATACTAGTAGTGGCCCCACAAAACCAGTGCAAGAAGCAGATGAAGCTGGCATGACCGCGAGGGAGAAGTTTTTCGCAGATATGAGTGCAGAAGAAGAGCAAATAGCTGCGGAAATAGCTGCAATCAAGGATGCTAACCTGAACGAAGAGGGTGGCAAGGTAGCCGACGATGTTCAACATCATGTTGCAGCGACCAACGTAAGTGATTTAGTGGAACACAGTAACGAGGAGAACAGAATTGGGATGATCCGAATTGTAGCTCCGTTAACAGAAACGGTTACGAATCATTCGACCACAGCAGATGGAATTGTAACTTACGGCGAAGGGTTGCCAGTGGACGAGGTTGGTGTACTTTCTTCGCCATGGAAGATGACTACTTCTGGCCGCCAAGTATGTAATTCCCCGGTGTCCTCAGCGGATTCCCCGAGTACAACGAGGAACAACGAGACCACTACTCCGTTTGTCGACGCCACCTCGACCTCCTTTTTTGGCGGCGGACAGTCACAGAATGATAATCATGTAGAAAATAGTAATACTGCTATCGAAATTCACAACCAGACGCCGAGATTCAACAGAACTCATGGAGATCATTTCTTAACTAAGGGTGGTGCAGAACAGGGTGTATCAGCAGCCTCTGGCTGCCACGTCCCCGTGTCAATTCGACTGCCCGTGCGCTACAATCCGTCGTACAACAACTGCGCTGCTCGACTTAGCGTTTGTTTTTCAGATTCTGAGCAGATCAATTTGGAGTTGCGGAGGAGAGAATCGCTGCTTAAAACACCAAATCCTGCAGCAGGAAATCTGCAGGACGATCTCAGTGAATCTGATTCTCGAGGAGGACTAGTTGGCATTGCTTCTCGAGTGACTATGGACGATGGAGTGGCTTCTCACAGTACATTGTTGACACTCTCCCCGGGCGGAGACGCGTCCTTGACATTCTCGCCGTCTGGTGACGTGTTCTCCGGGTCGGATCAGGGTCTCCACGACAGGATCACGGCCTCCACTCAAAGGTCTTCAGACAATGAATCATTGTCCCCGGGAGTGGAGGCAGAATTTTTCATAACGGGAATCGACGAAGACGACGAAAATGAACATGCCGAAGAATGTGACAACCCTAGAAGAAGTCCAAGGCTAAGTGAATCCACAAACGAAGGAGGGGGATTAGAGACTATAGAATCTGCTGAGAGGTTTAATTTATGTGACTCTGACGGAGCAAACTCAGAGGCGCGCAGTTCGTGTGTTCTGAGTGCCATGATGGACGGAAATGCGATGATGGAGCAGTTCAATAACAACTTGAACCTGTCCTGGCCCCGGCCTAGCCTCGCTCGGTTCAGAACGACCGTGGACGGCGGACTAACGATTGAAAAGGACACACCAATGTTGCCTCCTAATGTTCAGAACTTTCAGAATAATCTTCAAAATCCTCAGACCCGTCGGCCGAGCTTTCTTATGTCAGGGCTGGAACCCTCACTGGCTCCTGCCACTCCTGTCGCCAGTAGCTCTTCCAGGCGTATTCCGGAGCTTCCTCGGGACTCTTATCATATCAAAGACAACGCGTCTTCTAGCATGATGATGATTAATGACACCTATCACAGTGCGTCCTATCATAATGTCGACTCATCACGCATTTCTGGGGTGGGATCCGACTGTGTTCCTCTGCAACAACAGCCTCCGAAACTGGGCCTCCCGACGATGCAGCAGCAGACTTGTGAAGAAATGCAAACTCATCACGTCAATATGATGACATCACGTGAACACGAACAGAAACAGCAATTTAAAAGAACTGCTGGCGTTCATCCGAAGGTTCCTCCTCCGTTCATCGTCACCGACGGCGATCAGAATATTCAAAATAACTGGGCCGAGATCAACGACGACTTTTTCTCAAAGTCTCCAGCCTGCATTGGGGAGCCGGGCTGCCCCCAGCACCCCTGGACCCCCCGCCTCCTGGCAGGCTCAGACCCCAAGGTTCCTCCTGCCAGCGGGTCCCATTCGGTCTGTCGTCGGCTCTCCCATTTTTTGGAAGCTAGTTCAGGAAATGCGAGTGCAGCAGATAAAGGAGCGAGCCAAGCAAATGCGGGAACAAAATGTGGAAAGGATGTGCAACAAGGAGGCGATGAATTATTCCAAGGAGGGGAACAGCAGTTGTTATCAGGAGGTAGCAAATCTGAAGTTGAACGACAAGTTAGAGAGCATGACGATAAACCCGTTACAGCAGGAGCTACCAGAGTCAATGAGTCTGACAAGGTAGCAGGAATCTGTGTTTCGTCGTCCGTATGTTCCACCAAGGAGCAAGACTCAAAGTCGGGACAACAAGGTGGCCAGGAGCCTGAGGACGACTCGGCTGGTGAAGCAGAGTTCGTATTAGATGTTGCAGAGGAGGCCCTGGCAGGGAACGCTGATGATCAGTCCATCACTGCTGTGATGAACAACGGAGAAGCAGCAGAACCTGAACCAGGAAGGTTCTCTGGAACAACAGAAGAAAAGATAGAGAAGCTGGAACAACAAAAGAAGTTTGGATCAAACGGGAGAGACAGTGACAACGAGAACAACACCGAAGTGGTCGTCGACTCCTCCTCTACAAAGGTCGATTCAAAGATTCTTCCAGTGGACGAGGGGGCACAGTTTGCCTCAAGTCTAAGACTATTACCAAAAGGAGAATTACTACTTCCCAATACGGAGGATTCAAAGATTGCCAATACTGATTCAAAGTCATTACAGAGGCCGTCGTTACAGGGTGCAACTGTAGATTATCCGAAGTTTCTCGACAATCCGAAGTTCCTCGGAGTAGTACGAGGAGCCGGGCGCAAAAAGAGGGTCTCATTGACTTCGGACCCCTGGTCGAACGCTCCCTCGTCCATTTCAAAGGAACTTTCGGAGTCCAATCCAGCCTCCAATCCAGCCTCCAATCCAGCCTCCAATCCAGCCTCCACTCCAGCCTCCAATGCTCCCGACTCAGGAGGTTTAGGTCCAGCCTCCAATCCATCCTCAGGACGATTAGGTCCAGCCTCCAATCCTTCCTCAGGACGTCCATCGTCGAACTCGCATAGTTATTCCTCCGGAGGAAATGTCCCGCCCTCAGAGCCCTTCTCCCAGCTGTCGGCAATTTCCTACGCTAGTGATAGTAAACATACCTTGCTCAGCGATGACAGCGAGGACGACGTCGATGGAGATGGAGATAGCGGCAGGGGATGTGGGATGCGTAATGGCATTAATGGTGGAAAATGGAAGGGTCGATGGCGCGATGACGACATCACCCCACGTCCTGATGGGTGCGGTTTGCGGGAAAGGAAAGATCTGACCTTTTTCCCCAAATCTAGAAGGAGTGTTGTACAGATACAACCGACAATCAGCGAGGGCGAGGAGCCCGCAAATACTACTATAGGAGAAACTCCGGAAGATTCCGATAGAAGACTGTCAGGAGGTGGATGTGCTGAGGTTGTTCAAGGGGGAGAAGAAGTATCGATCACAGATGGTAGTACTAATGCTAATGCTGCAGAAGTAAAAGACGTACGTGATGATAATGATAATCCTGAAGAAACAGAAAAGGTAGATACTGACGCGACGAGACAACTAAATAGCACGAGCAAAGGAGAGAGCAAAGGTAGAGACGATGACTCTGAGAACAACGGAGAGTTGGAAAACACCTCAAATCGGAGTTTAAAACAAGACCAAAGCGAAAGTGCAATCCAGCAGAGTAGCAACATTGACCAATACAAGAATAATATCAAGACCAATAGTAAAAATAACACTAAACCACACGGCGTTCTATTTCGCGCTGGCGTCCTAGCAGCCACTGAACTTGAAGTTGCGAGACGCAACCGGAAGTCTGGCAATGTCGTGGAGAGGATTGGCAACGACGTTTCTCCCCATCATCGTCGTGAAAAAAATGATAGTACTAACGATGTCCCAGTCATTCCTTCTGTTGTTTCGGCATCGCTACTGGGAGGAGCTGATAGGCATGGGAGTGCTGATAATGATAATGATTCAGATGGGGAAATGCTTCATACCTCGTCTGGTGCGCAATCGGACAATGTAATTGTTCCCGCAGTTAGCACATTCAACAATGATCCAACAGTTGACAAAAATGGCAATGATGTCAAGGATTCTAGGGCTCCCAATGAATCTTGTTTGCAAGCTCACGACGTCAAAACGGAATCCTCCGATCAGCTGGTTAAGTTTGACGACGTTGAGGATGGGGAGGGCAGTAATACCGAAAATCACAAGGACGGAAAATCACCACCGAAAAGTCCAGCACAACTCTGCGCTGATGATCATGATGGGAAAATTACCGAAGAAAAGTCAGCACAGGTTCCTGTTCTAACAGAGTCGCATCAACAGGGAAGTTCCAAAAGGAACAAGAGTATGCTAGCCTCTTCTTCAGGTCAGACTCAGAGTCATGTAGAGAATGTTAGCAAGATTCGGGAGAAGAGCAACACTGCCAATGCGCCGGTGGTTCCTTTCTTCGATCCAGACCTGGCACCTCACGCACTTATTCCGATCGATCACGGGTAAGCCAAGTAACTGGAATCTGATTGCGTAATTCGGACTATATTTTTATCGGTGTTTAACACGTGTAAGAGATAATTCCGTAATTCTTAGCCATATTTTTAGGGGAAAGTGTGTCGACATGGATTCCAAATATACCGCGTCGATGTACAAAGCACGGAGCATTTCACTCTTTGTTTGTGTGCCCTCTTCTTTAAGTTTACTTACGCTGGAATTTCAAAACGCAAACAAATTCCAGCTGTTGTTTGCCGCCCTGGTACCTTTGTTGCGAGGCAAACTACACTGCGTGGATCGACTGGCCACAGGTTAAGTGTCCCGCCACGGAGGCAACGCGGTAGGAGTCCTAGCAGCGTGACGCTACCATCAGGAACGATGCGTGACGTAGTGAATTCGCAGTTTTTTTCCGGGAAGTTAGCCTCAGGGATTATATAACCAGCTTCAATCCAGATCGTCGAGAGATTCTGAAGAGGTCTCCAGTTTTTTGTCTCAATCTTATTTCTTAGAGAGTTTCTATAGTACAACGCACACTCTCGTGCTACTGCGTCTTAAGGAGTTTGGTCTGTTGACAATCTTCCGACAATCTTCTGACTTAATGCTTCTGGTAGTATCAGCTTTCCATACAAATTTCTCAAAGTGGTCAGTCGATCCACGCAGTAGTACTTCAGACAATGCGGTAGGACTTCAGACGATGATCCATCATGTACGAGGCATGACGTAGGAGACTCGCATTATGATTTTTATCCGCGGAAGCGTCCAGGAAGTGTCGACCTTGCATGTTGTCGTCGGAACAGGTCTCAATCTTATCTTGTCAGTTTCTGTCTCGGTGATTCTTATCTTGTGAGTTTCTTCTGAATCTCAGAAGTGAATAACTCAAGTTATGGTGGATATACGATAATAGTCAGTGACAATGTCAATGCAGCTATCGGTTTGTTCTAATGACAATGCTATTAATATTATTATCTATGGCTCAAGTTAGAAGTCCCAGAAGTGGGCACATTGTAACATAAGACGCCGATGATATAGAACCAGGTTGAGACAAATTGTAGCATGAGAACCAAGTTGTATAAACTGGAGGCGAAAGAGGCCGATGATCGACAAAGATAGGACGCAGGGCGGGGGCGGGGTTGCCGGTGTCACTGTCACTCCCGCGGCGGCGATTGATCGGCTTCGTGGATGCCTCGGCGCGCGTTCATGGCGTCACATGGAAAGATTGCAGATAGGGCCGCCCGACGTCCCGACTAAATCGTCCCGACGCAATTCCCGCTGCGTGGGAATGGATTCGCGAGTGGCTCCAACCACGCCAATCTTCGCCGCTGAAGTCAGGACCTCGGCGCCAAGATCTGCGGCTTGAAGGGATGGCCAACCGAGATGCGTGAGACAGCACGGATCATTGCAGGGGATGACCTTGCGCAGAGCATCAGGGTGGGGTCGAGGCTCCGGAGGAGCAAAAGGAGAACAGATGATCGAAAGCGATGCTCAGTCGAGGCCGCCAAAACTCCGTCCAGTCGAGGCCGCTCAGTCAGTTTTTGTTAAACAAAAATTCAGATCTTCTTTGTCAACCGGAAAGTTGACAAAAAAATTGCCGCGGTTTTTCGTGAGCGTGGAGAGGAACCGCTGAAGGCTGTGGAGAGCGTGATGCCGGGATGAGCCTCGGAGTCCAGAGGTGACGGTCTGCTGCCCGCTGCCGCGCGGGGCGGCCGGCGCGGCCGTTTGGCGGCAGGGCGTGGCTCTTGCTCTTTGCTGGATTTTCTCCGCCGGCGCTTTGGCAATGGCCTGCAATCGGGCGCAGGCGGCGGAGCTGCGGGTGGTCATCAAGGCGAAGCTTAAAAAAGGCACAACAACCACAGCAATGGCAGAGACTAGCGGCTGCAGGTCCGGGCTTGGGCGGCCGGCGCGCGGGGCGGCCGGCGCGGCCGGCTGGCGGCAGGTCACAGGCGGGGGCGCAGCATGAAGGAAATCTCTTGAGATGGGGTGGAATGTGAAGGCCGCGAGCATCGTCTGATTAGAACTCCATAAAAACATTTGGAATTGCTTAGGCAACTACAGAAATCCGCATTAGAAGATAGTTGAGCTCCACCCACTTGTTGGGTGCTCTTCTTAAACTTCTTCTTATTTGAATTATGTCCTTGTCGTTCCTCCGCAGATGATTCCTGCGTGTATGCGGCCCCTATGTATGAATCGTAATAATAATATGATCATATACATTTTAATTTTTAACTTCTCCCATCAGGTTGTTACTCCGGCGCTCGCTGTTCATGCAGCGGTCAGTGGTCAGGGAGATGGAGGCGTTAGGGTTAGAGACTGAATGTGTGTGGACCCTCAAGTTGAATCTCCTCTACCAATGCGTTTCCATCCTGGAAAAAAACCGAACGCTACACTGGCTGGCCACGCAGATGGTGAGACCGGACGACGTCGACGACGACCCGTCGTGGTTCGAAACGGAACTATTTACCGTGGTGCGAATGGCGTGGAAAGAGATCTGTTTATTGCAGATGGCCAAACTGAAGCTGCAAAGGAGGGAGATACGCCGGAGTGTCTTGAAGGTCCTAAACGAAGACAGGGAGTGAGCAGAGGGGGAATTCAAATAGAGAGAAGGAATTAGTAGACTCTAGAATTAGCATTAATGATTATTATATCCACTATGAATTATTGTAAGTACAAAATTGAAACTGTAGTATTACTATTGGTGTTTGTTACCGCTACTATGGCGTGTGACAAACCTTGGCATATTATCATTGAAAGTAGGTATCATTGTCTAAACTTTCTTCGATGAAGGGAGACTAATAGTAATACTATGTAGCGTGTCACATGCTTTGATCGATCATCATCACAGTAGCCGCGAATAGGCATGCCTTTGGAACATCGGCACAACCGAATTATTCGACACTTAACTTTTTGTCGTAATGACTCCTCCCTGATGTTAGTGAGTCGTATTAATGCTGGACGTATAATGACTTCTGAATCTATCTATCCCCTCTCAGCTGGATAACGAAGGAGACGAACAAGGACCTGGCTAAGCTTGAGCAGGCTACCCACCAAGAAACAGAGAGCATGCACCAGCTAGAGGCCGACCTGAAAAAGCTGGGGAAGCTTCGCAAAAAAGTTCTCTCGAGTCTAGGAATCTCGTCAGCGGAGGAGGCGGACGCGCTGCTGGTTGAGATGGAGAAAGGCGAAGCTGGTGGAAGAAAGGAAAGCCAATCAACCGATGCTTTCCAAACTGCATCTGAAGATGACCCCACCGGAAATAATGACAACCCGAACGAAGAAGAATTGGACAACACTGAAGCGGAATTGGAAAGGAAAATGGCGCGGAGAAATAAGCTGATTTACGGGAAAGAGACCGACCATTTGCGAAAGGCACTGCGGGAGATCGAGAAGAGGCGCGTGCAAGCTGACAGCAAAGTGCAGTTTCAGCAGCGTTTGTTTGAGGAAAGGCAACGCTCCGAACTCGAGGGTCAACAGATGCTGGAGGTAGCTTCCGCGCCGAATAGCGGCGCCTGTCTCGTCGCGAGAACTGCAAGCTTGTTTCACAGAAATACCGATCAGTGTCACAATCTGGTTCTAGCTCGATGGGTGGCTTCTGTCGTTTGCAAGTGCTTGTTCGAGACGTATGATAATGTGGATGATGCCGAGGATGCGGAGGTTACTACAGCTGGTGGGGGCAATGGGAAGAATAGTCACTATGAGGAGCTCGCAGCGCAAATAGCGGGCTTGGACGATGAGAGCATAGTGCGGCTTTTGGTTCTCGTCCCTGCGGTCACTGCAAGAGGGGAGCGGGCAGCCAATTTGAATTCCGGAAAGGAGCAGGCCGCGAATTCAATGAATAGTAATCGGATCAGCAATTCCGATTCGTCAGAGGATAATCATAATGAGTCTAGCTTCCTGGATCTCCCTCCCGGTCTTCTAAGTCACAGTTCAGATTCTGGCGTCATTCATGATTCCTCGTCGTGTCATTTACCTCATCATCGTGTTCTTTACCACAAAAAACTCCTACATGAGGATTATCAGATACATGATGATGATCCTCCGCTAGTAAATCCTCCATACATTTTGTTCTCGCCGGAAATGGTTCAGGCTTTGTGCGGAAGGCTGGCGGAGGAGGTTGAGGCGGAGGGGCACGTGCTGAAGGACGAGAGTCGCGTTTTGCAGCTCGCCGAGAAAAAAATACTCCAACAAACGGTGAAGCACGTGGACCTTGAGGCGAGACTTTTGAAGGAGGAAACTGAGCTTCTGCAGAAGCAAGAATCGCTCCAGCAGGAACTCGGGAAAGCGAGGAGGAAGAGGAGGAAATTATTGCAGCTACTATCAGAGGTGGAGGGAGTTGGTGGTGAGCATTATTGTAACAACAAGGAGGATGTTGTCCACGGAGGTGACAACCTGGATGATCAGGAGAAAAAACTCCTACAGAAGAATCAGAAGGAAAAAATCCAAACCGGGAAGAAGGCTGGAAGTTCAGAAAGGCTGGAACAGAAAAAAGCTCGTTTTGCTACGTATTACAAAGGGTTGAAGAGCGACTTGGTGAAGACAGCGAAAAGGCTGGAGCTGGTGCGCCACAGACATGCCAGACTGGCAGCAGAGCACGAGAGGAAGGCTATGCCCCGGCACCGGGCCTTGGCAACAGAGCAAGACTTGCACATCGGACGGTCGGATCGGCACACAGCGTGCGCGAGTGCCCTCGGCGAAATTAACGCTCAAATCGATGGCTTAGCTGGACTTTCTGGAGATAGTGGTGAAACTAATGCTAATAGTAAGAGCAATTACAATACTGACAACAGTTACATCATCAACAACATCCTCAACGTCGTGACTGACGACGCTCAGTTTCGGGCCATGATAAAGTGTCCTGGCAGTGGATCTCACAGCCTCGCAGACGGGAACAACCCTCTGAGTGTATCAAGTCCTGATTTCTCTGATAGTCATAGTTCCGCCGATAGGCAATCGGAAAGTTTTCCGCAACAAGTTCTTCAACGGCTTTCCGACGAGCAAGCCCTTTCCGACGAGCAAGCGCAAGCACCTGCTATCGACCCCTTCGTTAAGGTCCAGTACGCACTGGCCAACCTTCTACTCGAGACTGATGGTACTACTAATACTATTCAGGATCATGGGGAGGATGGGGATGATAATGTTTTTATGAGTAACCATGCAGGCGAGGCCAATCATAATATGAGTAATGCAGGGGAAGGAAATCATCATAACGGTTCTTCTCATGGGTTGTCATCGGTTGGGGAAGGAAATCTCACGGTTATAGCTTTAGTTGGGGAGGAGAAAGTAACTACTGGGGATACTACTGATTCTGGGGAAATTATTGACATAGATTCCCAGATCAGAAGCAGTAAAAAACTGCTTGTAAGTCGCACGCTCGAAGCCAAGGTGACATCCGTGCTTCGACGTCTGGGTTGTCAGGCACACAAGATTTTGTGCGGGCGGTTCCAGCTGGACGCGTCGCGCAATGATGTTGCTGACAAACTGTCAAACTCATCAGCAATTACACCAGCAGCAGCTACGAACCTCAACACGACGGAGGATCTGTTTGGTGGTGGATTGAGGCAAAGCGTGTCCCGTTTAAGCATGCCTTCGATCAGTCTGTGTCCGCCTCCGGCGGACGCCGATAACACTCCCGCCCCGACGACATCTATTCTGATCGATCCCAGAAGGACGACAATGAATAATATCAGTATTACTAATG
>JACLAC010015470.1_pt1 | contig 12623 bp, 14 predicted proteins | sample 8027881 | NCBI WGS metagenome assembly JACLAC01 (sample SAMN15725517, study PRJNA655200) | protist metagenome | isolation source: fluorescence activated cell sorting (FACS) single amplified genomes of... | place: Spain: Blaines Bay Microbial Observatory, Mediterranean Sea | collected 2016-01-19 | reverse complement strand
TACTGCTCTAGGTCGCCCAGCAGCAGCAGGACGCGCCGGCCGCGCTCCCGCCGCCCGACTCCGCCGGCGGGCTTGATTCCGCCGGGTCTGAAACCCTGAACGGCGAGGACGCGGAGCTGCCCGTCGTCGACCGGTCCTCGTCCCTGACGCCCGAAGAGGTGGAGAGGTATAGGAAGACTATTGCCAACCTGCAGCACCTGCTGCAGATCGAGGTGCGGAAAACGGCGAAACTTGCGCAGATGGCTGCGAGTGACTCGTTCGGCGGCCAGACGGCGCCGCTGGAGGCGTACTTCAAGCGGTGTGTGGACGACGCGCGCGGCGAGGTGTTCCAGCGCTGGCAGGCGCAGCGCGATCAGGACGCGAAGAGCGGCAATAAAAAATCTGGTGGTGGTGGCGGCTTCCAGGGAGGCGACGACGCCATGGCCAAGAGCAACGCGACGCTGCGCCTGAAGCAAACGGCGAAGAGCGCGGCGCAAGTGACGACGGAGGCGTTCACGGCACACGACAAGCGGCGTGTGATCGAGCTTCTGTTCAGCAACAACGAACTGATGTCAGTCCTAGAACGCAAGCTGCAGGAACTGGGAGGTTAACCTTTTCAAAGGGTATGGGTAAACTGATAAAAGGTCGGTCTTTCTGAAGGTGAAAGTATGAGCCCTTTTTTCCAGCTCTGCGTAAAAGATGATTTTTGGAGCGATGCCGATGATGTTGATGACAATTAAAATTAAAATATATAATTACGTTGTTGAGTATATGTGTGCAGTGTGCTGTACGTTCTCACGCGAAAAACGGTGTTGTGTGTTAAACGTTGTCATCGTGGCACGCAGGGAATGAGTCGGAGCACGACGATCGCGCGAAGCGACTAATAGGGAATTTCATCGAGGTGGTGCGTCCGTCTGAGTCTGACCACCGCCACATTGAGCACGAGACTTGACTGCAACTAACTCAATCTCTCTAGTGCTGTATCAAATTAAAAATATTTTTACTAAAACTACAACATCAAAAATAATAATAATAAATAGAAGACGACCGATTGTTCGTAGAAATAGTATAAAGAAGAGGAAGACAAAAACCTTTTAAACTATAATTAGATCAAATAAGAGTAGACCTACTTACACAGTCACTTCACAATGTCCAGATTCGGCGCCCACTTTTTGGATGGGATTGGCAAGGACAACAAGGAGCCTATGTGCTCCAAGAAGGGGCATCCGCTCGCAGCGTACAATCAGCGCACGCACTTCGAAATTGGCAAGCCGGAGCTCTGGGGTGACGACGCGTGACGGCGGCAGTCGGTGGAGCACTGAGACAAGCAGGACCCAGGCGTGCTGTACGTGCGCTATGAGGCGCCGTGAGTTCTGCCTCTTCTTATGCAACAACATCTATTCTGTGCATGGTAAAAATAGTTATCGTACTCGTAGCCAAAGCCATCGATAATGGGAGTTCATGGCCAAATAATTTATATTAATGCTACAACTTCATCCAGGGACAAGAACCAGTCCGTGCTCGAGCTGAAGCAGACACCGTACGAGCCAGGCCCGCAATTCACGGCTGAATATAGGGAGAAGTGAGTTGCCACGTTTTCGTTTTGCACACATCTTCTACTTTGCGTTGTCTTCGTTGTATTGCTAATCGTAAACATCGACTACAATACAACTAGTTGAAGTTGATTGTGATTTTTTTGAATCATTCACAAAATCAAAAACAATATGCTTTTGTTTATTTTGTATTTTTTTCAATTGCTCCATGACCATGAGCATGATTGATGGCATCTCCTTCTGTTCTCCTTCTCCATCATCTCGTGCTCACTCTCTCCAGGTACCCCGACTACGGCGGCCAGCCGCGCAGGGACGCCTTCCCGGTGGGCGACTCACAGGTGGAATTGGGGTAGGACCCCGTGTACAATGACTACAAGCGAGCGCAGACCCAGTACCAAGACATCGTGAATGGAGGTGGGGTGACCAACCAATAGTAAGAAGGAGGTGAAAGACTTCCCGGATTTCGGGGGGAGCAAGTGGCCGGAGTACGCGACGCAGAAGAGCGCGCACGTGATACACGGCTCTATAAGGCGCGACGTGGACCCGCGCTTTAAGGGTGAGCCGTTCGTGAAAGACAAAAGACACTACAGAGAGAGCCAGGACCACAGCTACATCGAGAACGATATAGCCAACACGACGCGCAACCCGCTGACAGGTGTGTACGAACGGAACAAGACGCACACGCGGGCAGGCCCCTCTGGTTCAAGAGAGCACGTGGAGACATCGCACGAGTTCGTGGCGCGGCAGAACGCGAGCATTCCGGTGATGAACAGCCTGGGCACGCTGCGCCAGCGCCTGCCGGGCGACCGCGAGAACTAAATGTAATTCCATGTAAGTGAGACAGACAACGTGGTGTGACTGTGAGTGAGGACTACCGAAGACAGAACATCATACTGACGTTGAAACTGAGATGACTTTGGTATAAAACTATCTGTCCTCACTTCTTGTTCATGGTTTAAATTATTTGTCAGAAAAAAAAAATATTAAGTTGTTGTAGAAATAGTATTAGAAATTTAAATTGTTGTGATCAAGATCATCCGCCTTTGTGGCAGCCAGGCGCACGTAGATCTTAACTTTGTGGACTTGTAGTTCTTCGTCTGTGTTACCTTGTCTTAGTCATTCACCATCCTATATTCGTTGTCTATAATATCTTATTTACTGAAAGTTCGAGGACAAAAAAAACTATCAAAAAGTCTGAACTCATACCTACACATACAATACACTCATATTTTTCTCCATTGCATGAATGCAAATTAATTTGGCACTGTGACCTGCAACCCAGTCTTTTGACTTTATTTTTTAGCTCCAGTTTATATTTCCTTTTATTTGTTTTATCTAAACTCCGTGCTGAGGATGGTCGTGCGTGGATCAGGAGTTGTCGCATCATTTTCTTTTTCGGTGGCCGCGTCATTTGCTGTACCTATGGCGGAAGCCGCACGGGCTAGACACCGACCCAGCAAGTATTGGCCTGGGCGCATCGTAGACCCGAAGACGAAGTGAGCGAATAAAAGTGCAACTGACTCGACGAAATCGTAAGCAGTGAAGAGTACCCGCGCTCTGCGGGTTGAAGGTGAAGGTGATCGTGACGAGGATGAAGGCGATGAAGGTCAAGCTCATGCTCAACCTCAAGATACTAAAACTAAATGACGCAGAATCTCAGAGGCTCAGCTGCGTGCGTAGCTAGTAGCGCGTGAGCGCTTTGCATCGCACGAGCGCAAGGGCGCGGCGGAAAGCACTCTGGCGAAGCAGCGCGCGCGCAAGCGAAAAGACGCAAGTTGGTCTACCTCCTCCTTCTCTTCCGCAAACGAGAAGGAAAACGGCAAGTCGTCGGCGTCGGCGTCTTCGGTTGTGCGCGGCTACCACGGTCCCAGCAACGTGAACGACAACGAACCTAAGTATGGGTGACTAGGCGGCGACTGCTGCACCGTTGAGGGGAGCAACATAGAGAGTATGTAGCACACGCTGCGGCCGTACGACCGCGTGAGCCTGGCGCCCAACGGAAATGTGCACTACGGCTACTTCTAGTAACTTGTACGCCGGCGGCGCGTACACGACGGGTTTTTCGACTGGCACGCGCGTGAGCCAGCAGCTGCTGGGCGCGTGGCAGAACGTGGTCGCCTTCGTGTAGTGACGAGGACGACAGCTAGTAGTTTTTTCTCGTAGTGAGTAGCGGCTGTGATACAGAAATTTGGGCACGTCTGACACGTTCCAGGACATGCTGGACGTGAACCGCGAGCTGGGCACGGCCTTCTGGATGGAGCTCAGCACCTGCAGCACCGGCCAGTCTGCCCGGGGCGGTGTCATGGTGCAGAAGCGGTGCCACGTGACAACGGACGAGTGCGGGGTGGAGCGCGAGCACTCCTTCACGCACTCGGGACTGATTATGTCGGCGTGAAGTGATTTGTACGAGGGCGCGTTCGCGGGCGCGCCGGGCGTGCGCAGCGGGTCCGGCACTACGTACGACGACGCGCTTGCGCTCTCCGGGTTCGAGGTGGCGGCGCACGAGCTGCTGCACACCTACCAGAGCGCCACGCTGAGCGGCCCGAAGTGAGACGACAACCAGTGGGTGTGGGAGGGCATGAGCACGCTCTTCCAGTGCCTCGCGGGCACCTGATGATCGTCATCCTCATCGTGAGCAGGGAGTCGTTGAGATACTTGACTCCGGACGCTGGGCTAGTGAGCAGAACGCCATATAGTGATTTGGATTGGTGAAGCTTCGAGACGGCGGACGGCTACCAGAACACCTTCGCGTGGCCCTACGTGTTCGGGTCTTACAGACGGTGCGTGGCGCGCAAGCTCACCTGGTTCTCTCTGCAACCCGGCGTGGAGATTCTGGACTTCGACGTTTTGAAGTCCAGAGGTTGAGAGTACGAGGACTGATACTGGGACTTCATTGGTGCCGTCAAGCGGTACAGCCAGGACGAAAATATGTTGAGGCGTATCGGGGGCGCCACCAAGTGCAAGACGGTGTTCGAGTACTGGGGCGAGGGGCAGCGGGGCAACGGCGTTGACGTTTTACCTGTTCCTGAAAGTGAACCGGCAGTACGAAGGCGGCATGCTCCGGTTGACTTCCCGGCTGGAACGAGCGCCGCCACCTGGCAGTACGAAGGCGGCATGCTGGCGTACATCTACCTCATGCACCGCTAGTAGGTGCAGTATCACTAGAGACAGTGACAGAGAGTGAATGAGTATTGCTATACGTATTTACTTATAGTTAAAGTTATATTGATGAATTTGTGATTGTGTAGGGGAAAGGTGTGACAATCGATGATTTTTAAGACGTTAATTTCTTCACTAAATATTAAAATTAATATACAACTACAAGGTAAAGTGATCAAATTTTGGACTTTCAGTTTCAGATAGAAGTGTTGTAGTTGTATATCCGAATGTTTTTCAAAGTTATAGTTATTAGTACCTACTGTACCAGTCAAATTCTTTTTTTCTCTACAAGGCGAAATGGCGTCGACTTGACGGTGTGAAGCGTACTAGGCAACGGATTTTACGGCGCAGTTCGACACGAGCAGGATCACAAGAACGCGTGGAAATAAGATTTGGATGCTGTTTACAGACAGAAGTGCGCGGCGAATGGGTACAGCGTGCAGTGCTTCCAATGACTGGAGGAGTTGCTGTGATTGAGGTCGTCTACGGCGCAGGACGCCAGCTGGCGGCGCAAGGTGTAGTGAACTCGCGGGGGTGGACAGCATCAAGACTTTTTATTTAGAGTTTGAAGCGTGGGTGCGGTCCATCCGGAGCGTGCAAGACGTAATTGATATATTGGAGTCGGACGAAAGCGTGGAGACGTCTTTGATTGAGGTGGCCTACGCGCTGCCGGGGGGGCTCGGCAGCACCACATTTTCGTCCTCGCACGTGGACAACGTGAATGATCCGAGCCTGTCGTGGTATCCGGGTGAGACCTGCGACACGGCCTGGGACACGGCGCGCACCTGCAGTAACGATGGTGAGGAGTGAGGAAGAGGCACTCAAGATGGCGATGAGCATGAGGGAGGCCCTGGTACTGACGTCGTGAACGACACGGTGACGGAGAACAACAGAGAGTAGTAACCGAGCCCTCGGCGTGTACATGGCGGTCGTGGTGCTCTGCATCTTCGGTTTCGTGGTCGCCGGTGGGCTCGTGGCGTGCCTGAGCCTGAACCGGAGCGAGAAGCTGAAGCGCAAGACAATGTGATTAGAAAAGACGACGCACCAGCTGGACGACGTGACGCACGCGCAGACAATGAACTTGAGTCGCCTGCAGCGTGAGAACGTGGAGTTGGGATTACTGTTGCAAAGCACTAACCAGGAACTGGACGTGCACAACGAGGTGGCGCGGGAAATGGCCAACTTCGTGCAGATCGCGGTGGCCAACCAGCAGCCGGACTACATGCAAACTCACACTCAAACTCAAACCCAACATGGGCATGGCATGCAGCCTCACCACAGTCACACTGGGTTCGGCCCGAACCACATGACGCTGTTCACGCCGCACGGCGGCACGCGCCCTGTCGTGTTCCCGCAGCCGCAGCAGCCGTACAGCTACAGCAGCCGTAATAATTACGAAGCCGACGGGAACTCGTACGGATACGGCGGCGGTAGTGTTTTGCGGCCCACACAGTATGTGCCTGAGTCGAACCGTACTCGTACTCACCGCGTGACGCGCCACATGGACGAGCCGCCCGCAGTTCCTGAGTCGAACCGTACTACCACTGCTGGGGCAGTGGCTACTGGTGAGTCGAACCGTACTACCACTGCTGTAGCAGAACCGAGCGGGGGCCTCGTCCTACCCGCTCTAGCCGTAGATGACGTGACTGGCCCTGGCTGACAGCTGCAACCGACGCAAACAAGCTGGTTCGCCAACATTTTCGGAGGGGCATCGCGAGCACCGGCAGCCGCAGATGGTGGTCAACACCAACACCAAGGGTCCCTCGCTTTTGAGCAAAAAACACTCGAACACCAGGCGTCGCGCGTGTTCGAAGCGGTTTCGCGGCTGTCCGACACGCAAAAGTTAAGGCGCGCGCAAACGAACACGCTGGCGACGCGCCTGTCGACCGGGAATTAGGACGAAAGGAAACGGGGATTATTTTTATTACAGGGAACGGGTTCTGACATCGAAGGCAGCGCTGGTTTGTCAAGCTCAAGTTTGGGCTTGGAGGGGGCTTTAGACAACCTGGCCCTGGGCGTGGAGACGTTAGGCACTTCCACGACATTTATTGTTCCTCCAAGCCCCACGGGTACGGCGAAACCGCCGGCGGCGCCGGCGCCGATAGTTTTGACAAGAGGAGCTGAAGCTGAAATAGAAGTTGAAGAGAAGCATAAGATCAAGAAGACAGCTTCACTTTCATCGGATAATGATAGAGAGCTCCATGTTGCGTTCCAGTCTCCGCTACCGACCCCACGTGAAGGTGTTAATCCAGGTCAAGACGTGTTGGACCAATCGGGATCACGGCGCAACACCAATGATCCAACCGAGTATGAATCGTACGCGAACGCGATCCTAAATGGACGGCGGACGTAAGTACCGTATCCGTAAGCGTGCGCGCGGTAGTGAATGGACATACTACTTCCAATTAGACATAGTACTTCTTCAAATAAGTTTATAATACTTTATTTCCTACCTACGCTACGTTTTTTCTTCCATTCTGAGCCTGGTCAATACCTATATCGGCTGATCGACGGAAAGTTACCTCTGTTAACATCATGTACATGTGCACAAATTGTAATGTCAATACAGTGTGCACCGAAGATACGACTTTGAGTACAGAGTTAAGTAGACATTCTCTTCGTCTTGATTTTAAGTGCAGTAGTGTGCGACGCAATCATGACAGTGTATGGAGTACGAGGATTATTCAAAATACTTAGAGTTTTGAACTACGACTGACACATTCATCTGTATTATTTGCATCACTAGTACTGCTTGCTGAATGTGAATTACAAATAAGGAATTCGCGTTATACTGTCCTTGCCACTGTCTAAGTCTAAGTGTAAGTCTTATCGCTAACGGAGCAAATATGCATATACGTCATCGTCAACGTCTCATCTGCTGGCATACGCATACAGTTGTCAGACTCATATAAACTTCTTCCGAGTCAGTGTTATGGGACCGTGTCATCTAATACCTGTAGCATCGGGAAGTAGAAGTGGAGGTGGCATTTGCATTTCTGAAAAAATATTTCATGATATTGCTTAAATATATTCACGCGATCATCCAATGAACGCAAACCCGTACATCAACACATCTCGAATACTCGACAAACTTTTAAATTTGATTTTTTCTTTTTTTTTATTCTTCCCTTGCTTTTATGTAAGTGTACAACTACGGGACTACGAATGATAAGTATAGGTATAATATTATAAATATAACGTAAATTTAGAACCTCGTACGACAAAATGGAGGTTATGGCGCATCATGTTACAGTGCCACAGGCGCTACCGGTGGAAATCGCGGAGGTAAGACGAGTCCGAGTGCTGTTGTAGTTTAAATTTAACTATAATAATATGTTGTTGTTGTTCTTCATCCTCTACTATTTTTACAACATAAAAACATAAAGATGCCATTTCTAGAAGAAATCGTATTCAGTCTCAGTGTCAAACTCAAACTCGAAGTATATGTTCAACCAATTTAATATAATTGAAATTAAAAATTATAACTTCTTTAGAGATAACATTCGATCACACCACGTCACGTGCCAGCAACTCTCTCACACGCATATTATCACGCACGCACACTCACTCTCACACTCTAGGCCCCGGTCCACTCCGCCGACTACGCCACGGCTGCGCGCAAGATCGGCTCCAACGTGCCCTGCAGCATCCGGCAGGCCTACGTGAAGCCCGCGTTCTCGAACAGTGACTGGCCTTGAGGGAGGTCGAGGAGGTAGAATTGATTTTTCCAACAAAACGGCACGCTGCAGTACCGCACGGAACCCGGCTTCAAGGACTACATCGGGCTGGTCGGGCGCACCGAGGAGTACATGGCATACGGGAATCCGGTCTACTCGTCGCGGGTGGGCCGCACGTTCGGACCCATGCAGGCACAGCGGCTGGATTCGGGCATAGGCAGCGCGCGGAGCCTGAGCCTGGGGGTGAGATTTTGCGTTTATCTATTTTTTGCGTTTATCTATCGCAATCGGTCGCAGTAGTAAAAGTAATTGTAAATGTAAAACCCTATTAGTGTACTAGACTTGCACGACCAGTTCTTGCAAAAATATCATTTTAAGTTAAATCAAATATTCAAATTCATACATCAACTACCTTTTTCACCTCCACCTTCACCTACGTGTACGCCTCTACATCTCCTAACTAATGTAACTCCAGACCGCGCGCGATGGACAGGGCGCCACCGTGGTCCTTTCCGCGCGCGGCGATGCAGCCAACAGGACGGTCTCCAGCGGCGGCGTGCGTCCCGACACAGTGACGCCGCGTGGCACCTATATTCCGACGAATCTGCGTGGCGCCTGGGGTTCTGGCCATCCGCACCCCAACGCGCTGCCGCCGCCGCAAGACGTCGAGTTGATGTCGTACCGCGCGGCGGTGATGGACGACCCGCGGTTTAAGACGCCGCCGATGTACGTGACGAGCAACAAGGTGGACTATCCGGACCCGCACGCGAAGACGGTGAGGGATTTTAGAGGACTGGCGGGCAAGAGCTTCTTCCGACTGGGGTAAGCGTGATGAGGTGTAAGCTCCTTGAGACTGTTGACTTTGCGGAAACAAAGTGCTTATAAGTTGAAGTACAACCTCTGAAGCAGGTAAATAAAAATAATTTTGTAGACTTCAAATCGTAATTATTATTTAGTACGTGTATTTTCATCGTCGGTGTTCGACGCATATCGGGCGGCGTAACATTTCACTGGGAGCCATCGGGCGGAATGAACACGATTTATTTTTTCATTGCGGAAATCGATACGGAAGGTCGAAATTGTAAGTTAGATATTGAGCGAGACGTCGATGATGAATATTAATACAATATAGACATGGTACTATTGATATCAGTGAATTTGCATAATTGTTTTTATGACGTTGCTGGAAGTACTATAGAATAGTTGATCGATCATGTCGAAAAGTGTCGAGTATTCTTGTTTTCTCTTCTTGACATGGAAAGAGCAAACGCTCAAAAGAGAAAGTACTTATAGTTGTGCTCGTGTAGGTAACTACAATGAGAGGGTTAACCGCCCCTTCATTGTGGACACCTTCATTTTTTACGTCATGTTTTTTACATATTCATTTTGTGGATTCACTTAAAAATGTATACTTTGAATTTCAGTCATTTTAATGAGAATAACTGAATAGTAAACCCACAGTACATTCGCAAAGCTCCAAAATCCTTAATGTGCGCTCGGCGCAAAATGTGCGCTCAGCGCAAGAGTTATTGTAAATTTTGATTTTACGATCTGCCCGCAGAGCAGATTGAAAAAGCTGAATCTACAATAAAATCTGTCTGCAGAACAGATTGAAAAAGCTGAATCTACAATAAAATCTGTCCGCAGAACAGATTGTGCCTCGAATCCGCTCGTGGCGCAGATTTTATTGTAGATTCAGCTTTTTCAATCTGTTCTGCGGACAGATTTTATTGTAGATTCAGCTTTTTCAATCTGTTCTGCGGACAGATCGTAAAATCAAAATTTACAATAACTCTTGCGCTGAGCGCACATTAAGGATTTTGGAGCTTTGCGAATGTACTGATGTGTTTGTAGCTACCTATCTACAATTTTCAGTTATAGTCATTAAAATGTCTGAAATTCAAAGTATACATTTTTAAGTGAATCCACAAAATGAATATGTAAAAATCATGACGTAAAAAATGAAGGTGTCCACAATGAAGGGGCGGTTAACCCTCTCATTGTAGTTACCTATGCTCGTGCTCAGCCTAAGTCATAATTTTTATTCACCTCCTCTTAATCGAGCGGTTTCCAAATTCACCTCTTAATTGACGCATTGAGCGCTTTCCAAATTCACCTCCTCTTAATCGAGTAACTAGATTTTATCGCTGAGAGAATATGGGATCAAATCAAGTTCGCCGGCACGAACCGTGAATGAGAAAGCTGAAACTAGATCTAGAACTATCGGACGACCTGAACACATACTCATACGGCTTAGAAGGTTTGGATTGCATTTAATTTTACATCTCCACGTCTTTCTACATCTACAACCATCTACAGTTTCTACAATATCAATTTCAATATTGCTCGGCACAGAGACGGTGACAGAGTACACCTAGACATCAGCACGTCGTAGATACTACTAAAATATAACAGCACCATGTCTATGGCTGGGTCGATGGGCGCATTCGCACAGCCGCTGCCTGGCTCCAAGGACCCTACGCTGCGAACGGAGACACAGCGGGGTGCCGGCTGGCACCGCGGCTGATGACCCGATGTGGGATGGTAGCGCAACCCACGGCTCGTGCCATATGGCGAGATGAACCTGAAGCAGCATGGCAACTACAGGATGTGAGAGTACTGAGAGGTGGACGATTTTCATCGTCGTCGCGCTACGAGTGAAAGCGCAGCTGCGAACTCCAAGCGGGCTCCGCAGGGTCAGCGTACGTCGTCCTGAGCTTAAACTTGAGCTCCTTGAGCTTGAGCTTGATCTGGATCGTCTTCGTCGTCCTCAGGTTTGCACTCCATCTCCAACTCCAACTCCAACACCAGCTCGTACACAGTAGATAAATAAATTTTTGGGAACGATAAGTAGCAGTAGGAGTCCCTCGCCGTGGCCAGTCTGCGCGTGCGGCCGCGGGTGGTCCGCTGAGGGTCGCGCGACGAGGTGCGCCGACGGCGGCACTAGTAGACTATTGGAAAAGAGCAAGGCGTAGTGACGCGTAATAATAAAACATAGGATGAGTAGTAGGGCCTAGTAGCAGAGCCTAGTAGCCAGATTGCAGGGCGGCACGGCGGCGCGCGCGGCAGTCACAATATGCAGGTGAGCATTCTCGAGGACCGGGCCGCGCGGTACTACAAGAACAAAGACCGCGAAGAACGAAGAGACGTTTTCGGTTCGGATGCGTGGGATTGAGAGCGAGTAGACCGAGAGCCCGAGCCGGACCTGCGACTGCACTACCTCTCGCGCGGGCGCGGTAGCGCTTACGACGACGACGACAACGACGACGACGACTATGCCAGCGTCGACGACCCTGCCTTCGCGAACCCAGGGTGGGACTACGGAAGCATCCAGGGATGAGACAGATTGCGCCGCACATGGTCGTCCGCATCCGACACGCATATGACTATGAGACACACAGCACATGCAGGAGATCTTGCGGATGATTTTGCGGGTGCAAGGAGGAGACCCGAACAACTCGTAAGGACCGGCAGCAAGGACAGTGAGGGAGGAGACCCGAAGGACACGCGCAGCGGCGAAGAGCTCCGGAGGGACGTGTGATTGCGGAAGTGATGATGAGCTCGAAAGGGCAAGAGGACGGGAACGAACTTCTACAAACGGTACTGATACGGGAAGAACAAGAAGAAAATGGGCACCAAGGCGTACGAAGAGTGAAAAGCGCGCAAGTACAACATCAACTTCAACTTCAACATGGAAGACGCAGACGGTGATCGTGAGTAGCATAAGCATAACTTCAACAGCAGTACCGCGACCGTGCGCGACGACCGCGTGCCGCCCTACGTGCCGCACGTGGAGGTGGAAACGGGCATGGACAAGTTCTACAGGGACCGCGCGTACTGGGCGTGATATGAAAAAAAGGTGCGGCGCGACTAGTAGCGACTAGTGACTTCCTTGAGTAGTGAGGACTAGAAAATATAGTAAGAAAAAGGAGCGGTGGCTGCAGCGGGGCCCCAGAGGCCTCTACAAATTGAACGCGTAGTGAGTAGTGAGCGCGAAAAATAGTGAGTAGTGAGTAGTAAGGCGGTGGCGCATTCCGGGTACACGGCGGAGTACCTGCGTGAGTTTTACTTTACGGATACGGTTCTTGTTACTTAAAGTTAAAAGCTTAAAACAAAAGGAAAAGCGCTAAGCAATAATAATAAAGTTATAGAGGTCAACTGCACCAGTCGATCAATCAATTTCAATCAATCAATACGATGTCCATTAACCGTAGGACCCGGCGCTCCTCACTGAGGTTCCCGGCAGTCCAAGCAT
>JACLAC010011927.1_pt1 | contig 12623 bp, 19 predicted proteins | sample 8027881 | NCBI WGS metagenome assembly JACLAC01 (sample SAMN15725517, study PRJNA655200) | protist metagenome | isolation source: fluorescence activated cell sorting (FACS) single amplified genomes of... | place: Spain: Blaines Bay Microbial Observatory, Mediterranean Sea | collected 2016-01-19 | reverse complement strand
CGTCTCGTACTTCTGCTCCGGATTCTCGGGGTCGCCCAACAGCTGCGAGCTGCCTCCTAAAATAAAGCTACTACGTCTTCAATCATATCTTCTTACTACATCGACAAAGGTGCGAAGGACATGTCGAGCGCGGGCGCCATCACGAGCACCGATGAGACGATACCGTCTCCTCTCGGTGCCGGACCGAGCGAGGCGGGAAGACAAGAGACGACCGCGCCGCCGAGCGAGTGGCCCATCACCGTGATCGGTAATCTATCTTCGACCCTATCTTCAACACTAACACTAGTAGAGCTAGACTCATCATCATCACCAGCAGCAGCACCGTTGATCTCCTCGTCCACAAACCGGACAAACCCTTCACTAATGCACTACGAGTCTCTTGAAGTCGTCGACCTGTCCTCACACGCCATCGCTCCGTCCGTGCCCGAAGTGCTCCATCACGCAGAAAATGCCGTCCAACTCGTCCACGACGTACTTACCTAGCCTTAATACGCGCGTGGTGTCACTAGGATTCCTGTACACCGGTGAAGAACACGGCGATGAACTTCCCGTGGCTGTCCACCGTTGCGTTCCGTGGCATCCAGAACTCGTAGTACAGATTATTAGGTTTCTACTACGCCATTCCCTCCATTTCCATTTTTCTAGTTGGCGTTGTAGTAGGCCGCCTCGAAGAAGCCTGTCTTCTTAGGAATGTCCATCGTATCCTTGAGGATCTGGGTTTGCGGAAAGCCGACTCCGGGTCCGACGGCGGCGGCGCCGGCGCCGGCGATCGTGTCATTGTGCTGCAGCTGTTTTACGCCCATTATGTTTGTCCTTGACCTTGTCCTTGTCCTCGTGCTTGTATTTTTACGGATATTTTTATATTTTGGTCTAGTAGTCGCAGGCTAAGGAATTCTCTCAGTCAATCTTCCTCTTCTCGACGTTATCTTAGTTTTTTAAACGACTATACTGTGGTCGGTGTTACTCCAAGTACACATGAGGTGTAGACACGAATGTCGACGTAGGACGTAGCTGACGAATTGATAGAAACGATAACGAAGGAGCAGATAACCTTGAATATAGTGATAAGTGCAGCGCTGGTTCCCGATCACACTTCCCACTAGAGACACATTTACATTTGAAACTGCGTGAATGCCAAACCATAAGCATAACCATATGAAGAACGCAATACGTCTTTTTTCATCCCGAGTTTAGAAGCGTGCTCACACTCAGCTTTTCCGTTTCCCTGACCTCAGTGGCCAATAACTACATAGAACTACGCATAGCCGAATAGCTATCTAGAATTGCTTTATTTTTGCACAGTACTAATATTACGTTACGACATCCTTCTGGCACTCCTAGTTGACGTCGAAGCAAAGGAACCCTGTAAAAAAACTCATACGTGATAGGTACTTACTACAGACTACTCAACTTTAGAACTATTTACAGCAAAGTCATGTTGAGAATGTATGAGAAAACAGTGCATCCTTTGTATACCTCCTCACCCCCGGAAACTCCTAGTGTGTAGCTGCAGGTTTAACGATTTAGCGGAACTGATTGCTCTTGCTTCAGAGTGCGGTTAGAAAACGGTGCGCGCTCTTTTTCGGCTACTTCTATTGACAGGATATTGACAGTCTTGCTATTGCCGTTAGTCTGTGATATAGTTTGAAGCTATTTCAAGCCAAGTGTACATCTATTAACATGTTTATATTTACAAGTCTGTACTTCTATGCGGAATAAATTCAAAATTTTACGTTTATCTTATATACTTTTATTGGTGGGTATGTCCTTGTTACTGGGCATCTCACCTTATGATGATGTGTCAGCTTTAGCGGTCACGGTTGTATCATTTACTTTTAGAGGAGCGCTCAAAGCTTCGAAGCGCTCAAACAAGTCTTTAAGCTCATTTCGAAATAGATTAGAACTCACTACTGCTTCTGCTTCCTTTGGTGAAAGAGGACCTTGTCTCACCTGACGTTCAGTCTTCTTTGCCCTATCATTAAGGGACTTCAAAACTGAATTCAATAAATTGAACGCATTTGGGTGTGCTTTTGTCCCCTGCACAGATTCTCCTGAGTGATTTGATCATTTTAAATCAATCGTTTGATACACTCATCGTCATCACCCCATAAACCATCCTTAAGGTGAACAATACGACGTTAAGCAGTCTCAAGTAAGTGAGATTAAGAGAACGATCTGGTCTTGGCTGTCGCAGGGTCGGTAGAAGCCTTCTCCTTTTTAGTCTTAGATCCATCCGGCCCGTCCGGAACACCGGATCGGCCGATATGGATCGGCCACGCCGGTTTTGAAGATGGGGGAGGATAGTTGGGTGTGGGGTGGATTGGGTCCACCCTCCCACCCCCTTTAACGAGTTCTATCCCTATTGCTTCGCGGGCGTGTAAATGCTGCGCCGAAGCCGACGAAGGGAGGGCCAGGATGAGGGAGGAACCACCTCCCCCACGCGGCCGATCTGTTGTCCCGGATCGGCTGGCGACGAGTTCGCAGTCACGAGCAACTCTCGGAGGTTGCGGCCGGGAAGCTTTCCCTTGGACGCAACCTGCGAATAAGTAACCTCTTGTCACGAAAGCGGCAGTCAATGTTGACGGACATTCCGAACTAACGTCAGCCGTTGGATAGTACTCAACGTTGTATTCAACTCATAATCAAGCTTGGTTTATGGTGGGATGAGTGCATCAAAAGGTCGATATAAAACAATAAAATAAGAACCTGATAGCTCATCCGCTAATAAATTGAAACTTATATTCCATTGCGATTCTTCGTCTTTCGGCAACATTTCTTTCGCATGGAAGAAGTCAATTAGCAATTTTTCAGAATCCCTCCACTCAAACCATTCAAATTTTCTTGTCGCCGCAGTCGGCCTCGTCGCCTCCCAATACTTATTATCAAAATTAGACAAGACTACTTTACCGTCGTTGTCAATTATGCGAGTTGACTGTAAAAGCAATGACCAGAAGCTTCGTACTGGTAAGTCGAACATTGGCCTATAACTGCATACTTCTAAGTCGGAGGATAAGTATTCCCCCTTTACATCTTCAATAAATATCTTCAAAGAATTTTTTTTTTGATCCTGCATCTTAGTAACCTTTAATATTTTCAGGAACCGTGTAAGAAGATGAATTGAACTAAGGCCGTTGACTAATACTAGCCGCAAAGAGATATGCAATTTCGCTTCTGTTGATTGTAGTAAGGTCAGTCGAGTCGATCGATCTGGTGGCATGACAAATGAACATCATGACGTCAGTTTCGGTCCACCGCAATTGGGACACATTATTAAGTATCTCGTGAGGGAAGCCATAGGTTGGTCTACATTAGCTCAATGCTAATGACCGCGTAGTCTACCAGCCACGGTCAAATTAAACTTAAGAAGTGGAAGCAGAATGAACTAGATCTTCATACATATAGTATATACAAAAATAAATAAAAAACTTCATCTTAATAATAGGGCGCACTTATTATAGGGTGTCGACGCACACTGCAATTATATATTCTTTTTCGCGCGTTTGTAAAGGTAAAGGCAAGGGTAAAAGAAAGTCCTCGTCGAGCCCCCAATATAAACTAGTAGCGGCGGAAAATGACTCAAAACCGTATAAAGTTCTTAAATAAAAGTAAAACTTTACATCAACATTTGCTATAGTCAATTAAAGGAGCAGCCTTTGATAATAACCGATCTTCTTACAAAGTTGTATAAATCTATCATCATTGAATGTTGAATGTTCGCCGGTTGTGAATTGAATGTTGAATGTTCGTCGGTAAGTGGATGTACTACAACTCTTTCACCAAGCTTCAAAGCGTCTTTCAAGTTTTTAATAAAAATAGCTTTCTTCGCGTTCAGCTTCAACGCCATGACCGGCTTGGTCAGGTTATCCGAGCTTTCGGTTTCGCGCCCTAAAACTACCATCAGAGCGCCAAACAGCGCAGTACAAGAGCGGGCGTTCAACAACATGGTGTAAATAAAGATGTCTTCCCTTGCTGTTCAGCAAATTTGGCACGTGCGACAGCTATTTGTATTTAGCAAGCTAATAAATTCTAGTTCTAACTTTTTTACTAAGTATAAACTACGACCTGGTGTGTAATGCTAATGAAAATGATCTTACTCCCAAAGTCGTAAATGCGATATGCAAAAGCTTGTCCTCTCCTTCTGCGAAAACTGGCAAAAAGTGTGAGTGTGAAACAGTTGCAAAAAAATGCACCGGTGCCAAAGGCGTATGCGAAAGATGTTTAGAGAGCGGTTGTTGTTAAATAATTGTTAGCTTTTATATTTTTTTCATGCAAAAAGTTGAAGGTTATGTCCGTGCTGCAGCCGTTGACATTCACATATTTTCATTGTTGACCTTCATACCATAGAAACTCTGAAGTTTAATCATGTTGAGATTGACCTGAGGCGAAAACAAACAAGTCACAATTTATTTTTTATATGAGTATAGAAGTATATACGTATGTAATATATTTTATAAATCAACATTTAAGCAAGGTTGACATTATCAAGAAAGAGATATTGCTGACACTCAAATGGAAAACAGTTACATACATCTACCAACAATACGCAAGCGAAACTTCTTAGTTGGGGCTCCTATCGATTCTAGCAAGTAACAGAATAAAGACGATACTAAGAACTTTTCAGAAACATATAAACAAGAAGTAGGCTCAAAGAAAGTCCTTCAATTTCATCGAAGTTACTATAGTTGTATCAAGCGCCCATCTTCGTAGGTTTCGTAAAAAAATAGTCAATACATACTGTGTTCCTGAAACAAAGCAACCGCTGCTCACTTTGCAGACGCAAACATCCCAGAAAGTCAAACTAAGTTCCAAGCTCGTGTATACAAGACCACTTGACTGCCTATGTTGTGCATCAATATAGTACATAGCATTGCGCTCGCCTACGCTTGTCTTATAAATGTGTGTTGAGTTGTATGAAGTAGTATGTTACAAGATGATCTATCCGTCGCCCAATAGCACGCATGGTGCTCTGCGACATCCACATGTGCTTAGACACGCTCTTGATTACAACCTCCCTTAGTGTCCTCAACCTTACGGCTTGAACCGGATGCTCAGCTTGTTCCCCCCATCTTTAAACGCCAGAAAGTCCTCGATCTGCGACTTCGACAGCATTGTCATGTCCATCCCGTTGATCCGCTCGATAAACATCCCCGCCTGCAAACCCTTCTTCGCCGCCTCAGTCCCCGCCTTCGTCGACGTCAGATAGCACTTGTCGATGCCTTCCCCGCTGTCGTCGCGGAACTCGAACTCGAAGCCCAGCCCGTCGTTCTTGGTCACCTTGATGTCCACGTGCATGCGCGCCTGCTCGATCTTCGACGGGCCCTTGGGCACGATGTTCATGGAGTTGCCGAAGCCGCCGTCGTTGCCGCCGTTGCTGTTGCTGTTCATGTTGGACGGATTCGCTTGCGCCCAGCCACTGTTGTTACCGCCGCCACCGCCGCCAGTATTATTCCAGCCGTTGTTGTTCATGTTGTTGCCTCCGTTGTTGTTCATGTTCATGTTGTTGCCTCTGTTGTTGTTCCAGCCGCCCTGGTTGCTGTTGCTGTTGCCCATGTTGTTGTTACCGCCACCCCAGTTGTTGTTCATGTTGCCGCCGCCCTTGTTCATGTTGGCGCCCATGTTCCCGCCCATGTTGTTGTTCATTGCGCCGTTGTTGTTCCAATTGTTGTTCATGTTCCCGCCTCCTCCTCCACCGAAGTTCCCTCCGAAGTTGTTGCCGCGGTTGTTGTTCATGTTGCCGCCCATATTTCCCTGGTGCATGTTGTTCATGTTGCCTCCGTTGTTGAACTGGTTGTTGTTGAACTGGTTATTTCCCATTCCCTTGCCTCCATTATTATTACTTCCGCCCATGTTGTTGTTGAACTGGTTGCTGCCGCCCATGTTGTTGTTGCCCATGTTCATGTTCATGTTCATGTTCATGTTTCCGCTGAAATGGTTTCCGGAGTTGCCGTTGTTGTTGCTGAACTGGACCTGGCCCTAGTTGTTGTTCATCCCGTTATTGTTGAAGTTGCCTTTCCCGTTGTTCATGTTCATACTCATATTGCTATTCCCACCACCACCAGCATTATTCCCACCACCGCCGTTATTTCCATTTCCATTTCCTCCTCCACCTCCACCTCAACCTCCCATCCCCGGAATACCTTCCAGCTTCACGCCCGAGCCCTGAATCAGAGTCATCATCATCTGCTTGCCCTTCCCCTTCGGGATGATGCCCTTCGCGATGCCCTTACTACAGCAGCTCCAGCTCCTGGCGCGGAAGCGCGCCCTTGCCGCCGCCTTGCCCGCCGCCGCCGCCGTTGTTGTTAGGCGTGTTGCCCTTGCCCTGGCCAGGTCAGCCGTTGCCTCCGTTTCAGGTGTTCATCTGGTTCGCGATCATTCAGTCCTTCCCGCCGCCAGCGCCCGGCGTGCCGCCACCACCCGCAGACGACGAGGACGACGAGCCACCGGCCTGCGCCTGCATCTGACCCTGTCCGCCTTGCTGCTGCCCTCCAGCTCCGCTCTGCTCGGCCTTGATCAGGTTCTACGAAAAGTCGACCCCACTGCTACTACAGCGCCACCATTTTCGCCGCTTCGTCCTCGTACGCTCCATGTTCATATTCGCGCCGCTCGTTACTATCAATCCTGCGACAGGAAGTGCGGCAGCTGCACGTGGATCTTCTAGTGCGGCTGGCTACTAATGAGTGCAGTTGGGTCTGCTGCACAGACCCGCCTCCATGAGACAGACGCCGCACTCGAGGTCGGGTTTGTTGGGCGTCTTCGCCTTCCAATTCTCGTGAAACGATGATACTAAGCCCGCCGGGTCTTCGATCTAGTTGCTCTCCAGTCGCAACCACAGCGGGAAGCGCATGTCGCTGTCGCCGGCTCATCACCGCGGGTAGTGCCTGCACTTACTACGCCGCTTCAATCAACCGCTTACTAGCCTGCGTCCGTGATCCGGTTGTGACTGATGTGCAGGCCCTGCATCGGGTTGCTCTCGGGCTGCGTGTAGAAGTACTCGACGAAGGTGTCCACGATGTTGTCGTCCAACAGGTTGCGGTACGCCTTGAAGGTCATGCAGGGCACCTTCTCCTCTCGCAACACTAACAACAACCGATCGACCCCCTGCGGCCCCACCGTGTTGTCGCTCACGTCCACGATGCAGCCCTGGCGCTTGACGTACGGAAACTTCTTGAGGATTTGCGGCAGCTGCTTCTTCAGCCACTGCGCGTAGGTGAGCAGCTTCTCGTCGTTCCAGGGCGGCCGCTGGTTGAGGATCTCGATGTGGATGGTGGCTGGAGGGAGGGAAGAAGAGGAAGAAGTTGTTCTTGTTGTTGTAGAGGCGAGTTTAGACATCAGATTAATAGTTAGAAGTTTAGTGAGTATCGAGCGAAAACGCGGTATCAATTGTCGAGTCGAGGACAGCCACTGATGTAAGTGATGTAACAGAGATCAGTATCACTATCGTATCAGCAGGCATTAACATTAACATTAACTAACATTGAACAATAAACTCACCATTGCGCACAACGATCGTCTTTGCGAAGCTCTCCACCAGTTTTGAGTCCACATCCTCGTCCTCGTCTTCTTCCTGGAAGATACAATGATATGAATGTTAATATAATTGAGAGGACATCTTCACCGACACCGTGCTGTAGGTGTATAAGGACAATGTCAATGAAAAAGAAAATGATTGTCGTACTCGTATGAATCTAAATCTAAATGTAGCACGTGATCAACACAATAAAACACCAACAAGAAAATTGAATAAAAACAAAAAGTAAATAAGCGATAGCAAGACGCAAATACTCACCACCTTCTACCTCTTCGCGCTCGGCTCCGGTTCCGTGCCACCTGCTCACGCTGACGAACTGCTGCTGCCGCCGCCGCCGTTTGCGTTCGCGTTAGCGGCAGCAGCGTCGGCTGTCTCGTCGGGCTTATAGCCACCAGCGTTGTCGCCTTCGTCGTCATCGCCACCCTGAAGATCCGCGTAAAACGCGGCCATGTCGTCTTCTTCGGCCATGATGGTGATGGATGCTCTTATAATTTTTCGCTTGTTTATTTATTAGAGAGTGTTACTTCAAGTTCAAGTTCAACAAGTATAAAAAGACTATACTACCCAAGTACTAGAAGTAATACATACAAATACTTCAACAAATGAACAGTGATACTGATAGAACTACTTCCAGTATGGTAGCAATCGAACAGGTGGTGACAGTTGTGAAACCTGCTCAATGAACAGAATGTGAAACTACTTTGTTCACGTCTAGAACTTTAGCAAATCTTAACTAAGTACGTGCACACCATTCGACTATCTAGTAAGTCCACTGCATTAAACACTTCTACTAATCACTACGCCGGTCGTGGATAATGAAGCATTGAATTGGAATTTAAAACGGTAAAGCCATGGCCGTTTGTAGGCAACTCAAAACTACTTGTTGTAGCAAAAAGAGTCGGAAGAAGACTAATTTATCGCGGTCGGAAACACAAGGCAGTGGCAAATACAGAGTCGTAGCCATCACGCACACGGACACTTCCTACATACAGTACAAGAACAAACGTATCATAAACTTAAAAAGTCGAAATCGAAATCAGGGTCGAAATAAAAGCATCAGCCATCCATACAAATTCAAATAAATAAAAAAGCAATCATTCCTATACAGTCATTGATCTTTCTTCTAGCATTATTTAGCCTCAGCACGAGAAAAGTTGTGCAAAAGAGCCAACTCGATGAACGCAATGACAATACCCGTACCCCTTCACGACACTCTCCTATGTTCTTCTTGTAAGTAGTGAATCTTTTTTATACAAACCAATGTTGTACTCCTATTCCTAATGATCATGAATATGAAACAGAGACAAACTATACAAAAGCTGCCAATTTTACATATACGTTACAAATAGCCGTTTAGCCTAAGCGCACGGTCACAAATGGATATATTCGCCAATTTGACCGGTGGCAGTGCATGTGAGATTGATGTACAAAGAACTTTCATCGATAATATTTTTATTCTCAGCAAAGACAACTTCTTTAACTTTTAGTTTTACTACGCCATTTTCTTTGGCTTCCACCTACCAAACATATAAAATATTTAAGTATCCAGAAGCTGAAACTAAATCATGTGGAAGTGAAACTCCGCCTGACAACCTTCTTGCACTTCTTACGCTTAACAACCTTACACTTACTAGTACGGGGTTACGCTTACGCCACCCCGTACTCCGCCTTGTACCGCAGCACGCGCTCCAGCGCGCCCTTCTCGCTCTTCGCCTGCCCCTCGCTGGACTCTAAATATGCCACAAGGTGCTCCATCTTGATGATGCTCACCACCGGGAACCCGAACTCCCGCTCCACCTCCTGGATCGCGCTGCGGTCGGAGACGCCAACCACTTCCCCCGTCGTCTCGTCCTTCTTCACCGTCTTCTCCTGGCGGTCCATCGCGACCACCACGCCGACGACGTTACTAGCCCGCATTTTTTAAAAGATTTACGCTCTCGCGGATCGCCGTACCTGCCGTGATCACGTCGTCCACGATCAACACGTTCTTGCCCTTCAGGTCCGTCATCCCCACAAACAACCCGCCCTCGCCGTGGTCCTTCGCCTCCTTGCGGTTGTAGCAGTAGGCGTAGTTCAGCCCGTAGCCCTCGAACAGCGCGGTGGTCACGCCGTTACTAGAGCGGAATGCCCTTGTACGCCGGGCCGAAGACCACGTCGATCTTGCGCACGAGCTTCTTCACATTCTGATTCTGGTCTTGCGAACCGTTCTTGGCGCGGCTGGTGGGCGACTGGTCCAGCACCTCCACCAGCGTCCGGTCGTAGTCCTCGCCTCCGGCCGCGCCGCCACTGCCCACGGCCGCGTTGCCGATGTTGGTGATCCACTCCTGCACGGCGGCGGCGTAGGCCTTGTTTAACTCCGACAATGCCTTGCCAGAGTTGAACAGCCCGGCGTTGAAGAAGTAGGGACTCACTCTGCCGCTTTTCAGTGTAAACTCCCCGAACTTCAACACACTCTCGGAGACGCAGAGGCTGACGAACGATTTCTGGTAATCCTCCATCTTAAATGTCAATGTGAATGTCAATGTGAAGAAAGTTCTTGTTATGGTTATGCTTCTGGTTCTGGATATGGATACTGTATAAATGGTTTATCGTTATTTAGATATCGCGTTTTTTGCTACAGTTCTAATAAAAGTCCATTGCAGTGGGTATCGTCTAACTATGTATCGGAATCGTCGTCATTCAAATGTTGAGTTTTTGTAGTGTTGCTTATGGTAGGTGATTTACGTTGTAATGCACGAAAAAATGTTGAACAATCCGACAGTAAAAACTAGTGAACAACTAGTGAACGATAACGAAAGACGAGATCGTATGTCAGTATACAGATACACTATACGTAGGTATACAGGCAACACAATGAAGTTTTTGAAGATTATCAGTGGTCACAAACACAATATAAGACAAAATGCCGAGTAGACAGTTGTTTATTAATATTAAAAATCAAACAAGTCAACATGGCCATTCTCGTGAATTAGCATTCTTCCACGTTTACCGCATCGTGTCATAACGAGCAGCCTTATCGCCCGTTCCGAAGCTGTCGTTCGGCGCGATACGATACTCCTCGTTATACGTCTCTTCGTACTGAGGCGGATGAGGATAGCTCCGATTGCTCCTGCTTTGATGACTTTGTGTTTGACGTCCTGCGTCATCCTCACTTTCAACGAGTTTCTTCACCACCAGGGTGAAAGAGTCGTGCTCCTCTGCGTCGCGTTCGATGCGAATGATGCAGCGGTAAACGTCGATCGGCTCACGCTCACCGTCGCCGACGCCGCCCATCCCGACGTATGCGCCCTGCCACAGCAGTTTGTAGCTCCGCGCGTAGCCAGGTTCGAGGCTGCCTTCGAGCGCCGTGTTATCCTCTTCGTCAGCGTTCTCAGTCTCTTCTTCAGCGTTCTCACTCTCATTCTCTTCTTCAGCATCAGCACCTCCCCACCCGAAAACAGACAAGAAAGATGAGCCTGAGAGTCGGCGGCCCCGACGCCTCCTTTCTGCGCCGTCACCGCCAGCCCCCTCACCCACCAGCGTGTTCAGGCCGCGTCTCTACTGCGCCCGGAATGCGTCGCGCAGCAGCCCAAACTCCGGACTCACTCGCGACCCGATGTCCCTATTAGTTCTCGGCCGCGCGCCAGTCCTGGCGGTAGGACCGCACGTAGTGCGTCTTCTCCGCGTCAGAGTAGGTGCGCACCTCCACGTCAGAAATATCTTATTTTTCTGTGGCTGTCCACGGGTAGAAGTGGCGGCCGTTCGGACTCCGCTTCATGTTCAGCCCGCCGTAGCCTTCTACATTAAACAATTGCTCGTAAACGCCGCGGACGAAGCAGCAGTTACTAGGAAGTACTAGGGCATCTCACTAATGCGCACCGAGGAACTCACCTTTCAGACGTTAGTTATTACCTACGCAGGGCGGAGGTGGAGGTGTGTCCGGCACTCGACTTTCAGGGTGCGGACAAGGAGGAGGAAGTTGAACTGGGATTGGAACTTGAACTAGTGGCAGTTGAAGTTGTAGTCCCTGTCACAGTTTCATCAGTTTTTCAGTCTCAAACTCAATTATCTGATTCTGAAGTCGTAACCGAATTATCTGAAGCAGATGAAGCAGATGAAGCTATGTTGAACCCAACTACGTTGTCACTAGCTACCTCAGTCGCTCACAAATGTCTCACTAATTGGACACAACCCGCTACCGCACTGCGAACCAGTCGCCCGTCGTCACGTAGTTGAGCGAGTCGTCCTCTGCCGTATTGCTATTGTTTTCGTCATCACCTCTTTCTCTTTCTCCTTCTTCCGTAGTGTTTTCGTCATCATGCTTGTCTTCGCCGCCGCTGAAGAGGTTGAACGGCAGAGAAATGGAGAAGAGTCTTCTCACCGTCTTCATCTTTACCAATGACGTTATTTTCCTCGCGATCGAGTTAGTGCTAGTGCTAGAGCTAGAGTCGTTATCGACGGCAACCTTGCTCGACATAAAGCGAAAGCCCACGCCCTCTCACTCTCACACCGACGGCGACGTCCCCGTCCCCAAAGATGAACTCTTGTACTTTTGGTTTTAGAGCCGCCGTCATCGACGCATCTCCTCAACCCCATGCACTCATAGACGCCGCCGCCGCCGCGTCACCCGTCGCATCTCCTCAACCCCGTGCACCAGCCGCGCATTACTAAATCACCCCCGTCTAACCCCGATTCATCTCACTATACGTCAAGGCCGCAGTGCTGCGTTATGAACTCGCTCCGTTCGTTGAGCATGCCGATAAACTCGCTTTCACTACATATCTTAGTAGAGTTGGAAGTCCCATATGCGAAACGCGAGCCACGCCACGTACACGCAGAAGACGACCTAGAGACTACTACAGCACAACAGTGTGCGGCTTCTCCTGGATTTTGAGGTCCTTGAGGATTTTGAGGTCCTTGACTTTGCTACTACTCGTCGAGCTTTCAAGTATACGCTTCGGACAGACGCGAGAAAGTACGGCTCAAATTCGGTCGTGAACGTGATCCTGATCTATTAGTATTGCCGCTACCTTATCCACCTGGTTCTCACTTCATCGTCTTCGATTCTTCTGCAGCCTTTGATCCGTTGGTTTTCGAAAATGTCGGTGACGGCCGT
>JACLAC010002066.1_pt1 | contig 12628 bp, 11 predicted proteins | sample 8027881 | NCBI WGS metagenome assembly JACLAC01 (sample SAMN15725517, study PRJNA655200) | protist metagenome | isolation source: fluorescence activated cell sorting (FACS) single amplified genomes of... | place: Spain: Blaines Bay Microbial Observatory, Mediterranean Sea | collected 2016-01-19 | reverse complement strand
ATGATTTAAGTAATGCCCACGCTTTCAATCTGATCAACTTTAAATATTTTCTTTGTTATCATCTTTTGATGAAGAAATTTTATGAGAAAAAGTAAAACTCTCGCAAAATGGAAGAATCAACAGCCTGCCAAATTTTGTGCGCTGCAGCACTATATTCCTTCATTTGTGAAACATGCTGCGGCTTTTGGCTATGACTGCATCTGGCTGGATCTAGAGCACCGTGCTTTTGATGATCGTGAGGTGCAGTCGCTACTTACCATGAGCCACTTACATGATATTGATGTAATGGTGCGACCCAGTACGCTGGAGAAAAGTAAGTTGTACCGCTATCTGGAGGATGGGGCTGCAGGACTGATGATTCCACACGTCTCTGATGCCGAAAAAGCCCAATGTCTGGTCAACGCAGTGAAATTCCCACCACTAGGAGACCGTGGTATTGATGGTGCGGGCTTGGACTGCGGTTTTATGGTTGATTTTCAGGAACAAGAAAACTTTGACTACACCAATCTGGTAAACCAAGAGACTTTTCTGGTAGTCCAGATTGAGACACCTGCGGCTGTGGAGAACATCGACTCGATTGCTTCTATCAATGGTGTGGACGCCCTATTCATCGGGATTGGTGATCTAGGGCTACGACACAAGCAAATGGAGAGTCCGCATACCTTAGATGAAGTTGATGTCATCATCAGCAACGCAGCCAGAAAGCACGGGGTTCACTGGGGGCGCCCCATCCGCAATGAGGAAGACGCTAAAAGGGCTTTGGAGTTAGGTTGCCAGATCTTTCCGTTTGCCGGAGATTTTGGACTAATCATGGATGGACTACGCAGTCGAGCAAAGCAACTTGGTCAGATTTTCGGTGAGTAGCTTAACTCTGAATAGAATATTTCTAACAGCATAACTGCTCAAAATATGACTGTAACCTCAAGCATATAAACAGAAACGTGTTGCACTAAAAAATGACCCGACTCATTATTGGTACAGCCCAGTTTGGTATGAACTACGGGATTGCCAACTCAACTGGTCAACCAAGTGAGAGTACCATCAGAGCAATTATTGAACATGCGACTGAAAACGAAATCTTCTATTATGATACAGCAATCTCTTATGGGAGTAGCGAAGAAGTTTTAGGAAAGATCTTCTATGATTTGGGAATCCATCAGCAAGTTAGGGTCTTCACCAAGATACCTAAACTCGCTGAAGTGAGCTCATTAGCATCTATTCTTGAGCATGTGGATCAATCTCTTAACAAACTAAAGATCTATCAAATTTTTGGGCTGCTGTTACACAGTGAACTAGATCACTCATATCTAGAAGAACTAAGCAAAATTAAGGAGAAAGGCCTCTGCAAACACATTGGCGCGTCTGTTGGTCACGATGCTTTTTTCAATAGTGAACTGACAAAGCATCCGCACTTGGACTTGATTCAAGTACCAGCAAATCTAATGGACAGAAGGAATCTGATTCCTGGAATTCTAGAAAACTCAGAGCATAAGCAAACTATTGTTCGGAGTGTTTATCTACAGGGTTTATTTTCCATTGTTCCTAGCAAACTTTCGGAATTTCATCAGCCACTCAAGCCATTGACTGAGAAGCTCCGGCAAATTGCAGAAATCTTTGGGATAGGAATCAATGAAATGGCTTTGCGATATATTTTAGCTTATTCACCAGACTACATAGTGATTGGCGTTGAATCAGTAAAACAGTTTCAAAGCAATTTAACTTGGTTTAGGAAAGGTCCTTTGAAGAAAAGTATTGTGGATCAGATCAATTCAATTTCATACGATCTAGATTTCAAATTAATCACTCCATACCAATGGCCTAACTAAAGATTTTATGAGTTTTCAAATAAATCAACTCGAAGAATCATTTCAACAAAACGGTTATGTTGTCGTGCCAAATTTTTTGGACACTAATGAACTAAGAACTGTACAGAATAACATTGAAAGGCTGATCGAAATCACTCATAAAAAATGTAATTATGAGCATGCTTTTTATGCCAACAAGCATGACAAAAGCTCACTGAAGCAACTCCACCGCATTGAAGAAGATGATTTTTTCAAAAACTATTCAACCAGCCCCAGGTGGAGTTCCTTAGCTAGTGTTTTACTAGATGAGAAAGTTGAACCTGCATTGGCACTGGAGTGGTTTAACAAACCGCCCAATTATTTCCACGAGACACCACCACATCAGGATAATTTTTACTTTTGTTTTGAGCCTCCTCATGCACTCACAATCTGGTTAGCATTGGATCATGCTAATGAACAAACTGGATGCCTGTATTTCATTCCAGGCTCACACTTACGGGGAATCCGCCCTCACCAGCTCTCTGGTAATCTGGGTTTTTCTCAAACGATTGTGGATTTCACCGAAGAAGACCAACAAACCGGAGTTGCTGTCACTGCAAACCCGGGAGATGCCGTTATTCATCATGCAGAGACAATCCATTGGGCAGGTAGCAACCAAACCACAGATCAACATCGAGCTGCTTTAGCGATGGTTTTCAAAGCTGCTACTTGTCAACGTAACCAGCAAAGATTTGAGGCCTATCAACAAAGTGCAAAACCATTCATTCAACAAGAGCTTCGTTTGGCAGAGGTTGTTGAATGAGCAGCATCCAAAATGAAAGCAAAACTATCCAACAATTGTTTGATCTCACTGGTACTGTGAGCTTGGTGACCGGAGCCTGTGGCCACTTGGGGAAAGCCCTTGCGCAGGGCTTGGCTGAAGCTGGTTCGAGTGTGGTGGTCAGTAGTCGTGAGGAGGATAAAGCTGTTCAATTTGCTCAGCACTTGCCGAGACCAGTGCAGCAGACTCACTTGGGAATTCAGTTGGATCAATTGGATGAGACTTCCCGTCAAGCTGGGATTCAAAGAGTTCAAGCAGAATACGGAAGGATTGATACGTTGGTCAACAACGGCCACTTCCCACTTTCTGCCGACTTGAACTCAGTCACAGAAGAAGAATTCAAGGTTCAATTGTCTAATGCCTCGGCTTACTTTTTCCTGGCAAAGGCTATCTGTGATTTGGCGGTTGCACAACAACGGCAGGCTTCCATCATTATGCTAGGTTCCATGTATGGTTCCGTGGGGTCGTATCCTGATGCGTATAAGGGTGTTGCTCCAGCTAGTCCTGTGGCCTATCACACCTTGAAAGGCGGCATACTGCAGATGACGCGACACTTAGCGGTATATTGGGCATCCAAGGGAGTTCGGGTCAACAGCTTGAGCCCTGGTCCATTTCCGGGTCCGAGTGCTCCTAAGGCGATGGTACAGCGTCTTGAACAGAAAAGCCCGATGAAGCGAATGGGTCGGCCGGATGAATTGAAAGGAGCTATCGTGTTTCTAGCCAGTCCAGCCAGCAGCTACATGACTGGACAAAATCTTGTCATCGACGGAGGATGGACCGCATGGTAGCGCTTTCTACAGCACAACATCAGCTATTGGATCCGAGCCAGCATGTAGTCACTGCAACAGACCAGCAGGTTGTGCAGACACTCTCTGATTTTTTGCCGAATCGCATCATTGATATTCACACGCATTTGTACAACCTGACTGATTCACAAAAAATACCCACAACCATTGAAGCAGATGGCGTGACGCTTCGCTCAACCATGAGTCATTGGCTGGAGCAGCGAGTGGAGCAGTACCTATCCTTTCCGTTTCCGCTGAAAGATCTGCCTTTTGCTGCAGCCAATGAACACATTTTTCAGGAATCACATAAGCACGATTTTGTTCATGGATTGATGATCATTGGGCCAACTGATGATCCAGATCAAGTACGTGAAACTGTACAGCAGCATTCCTTCCGTGGCTTCAAGTGCTACCACCACTACGCCTCTCGCAATAATACTTTTGAGGCGAACATCGAAGAGTTCTTACCTGACTGGGCCTGGGAGATCGCCGATCAACAGAATCTAATCATCATGCTGCATCTGGTGAAAGCGCAGGCGCTGAGTGATCCAAACAACCTGAGCTACTTACAAGATCGGCTATCCCGCTTCAAGAATGCTAAATTGGTTCTGGCTCACTGTGCCCGAGGATTTGCTGCAAAGAATACAATGGAAGGACTGAACGCAGTGCGGCAGTTTGAAAATGTCTTTTTTGATAGCTCTGCGGTCTGTGAACCAACCTCCATGGAAGCGATCATTCGTGCAACCGGCATCACCCGGCTGATGTACGGCTCAGATTATCCTGTTTCCCAAATGCGAGGAAAAGCCATTAGCCTCGCCAACGGCTTCAAGTGGTTGAACCAAAGTTCGTCAACTGGTCAGGATTCTTCTTTTGGAGAATTCACTCTTGTGGGTATTGAGTCCTTGCTAGCGCTGCAGGTTGCCGCGCAGCTATGCTCGCTGAAAGACTCCGATCTGGAATATATCTTTTACAAAAATGCCTTCCACCTGCTAGGGTTAGGCGCTTCTTATGAGAGTGCACGCAACCTCAAGCAATATGAACTGGCAAAAACCATGATTCCTGGCGGTACTCAACTGCTCAGCAAAAAACCTGAGTTGATGGCACCCAACTACTGGCCTGCCTACTACACCCAGGCAACAGGTTGTGAGATCATTGATGAGGGTGGAAACCGCTTTCTCGATATGGCTTCCAACGCGGTGCTCTCCTGCCTGCTTGGATATGCTGATCCTGATGTGAACAACGCTGTGCTACGCCGAGTTCAACTGGGTTCCATGTCTTCCTTGTCTAGTTATGATGAAGTACGGTTGGCAGAGCGCCTGCTGGAGATTCATCCTTGGGCTCAAATGGTTCGCTATGCTCGAACTGGCGGAGAAGCAATGACAATGGCTGTGCGGATTGCCCGTGCTGTCACAGGTCGCGACAAGGTAGCAATATGTGGTTATCATGGTTGGCATGACTGGTATCTAGCCGTTAATTTGGAGGACGGTCCGAATGGCTTACAAGATCACCTGCTGCCTGGATTGGATCCACTGGGAGTCCCTGCTGGACTGAAAGGCACAGCGTTGCCGTTTCAATATAATCAGCTAGCTGAACTGGAAGAAATCTTCGCTCATCATCAACTGGCTGCCGTGGTGATGGAAACAACTCGCGGAGTGGAGCCAGAAAACCAATTCCTGAAAAAAGTCCGAAAGTTGGCGACACAACACGGCACGAAGCTGATTTTTGACGAGATTTCGATTGGTTGGCGGCTTTGCCTAGGAGGAGCCCACCTGAAATATCAGGCGACACCGGATCTTGCGGTGTTTGCAAAGGCCTTGAGCAATGGCTATCCTATGGGCGCAGTAATCGGGCAAGCCTCGGAGATGAAATTTTTTGAGCGGACCTTTATCTCCAGCGCCTATTGGTCTGAGTCAATCGGGCCAACTGCCGCACTGGCTGCTGTAGAAAAGATGATGAGCTTAGATGTACCAGCTCACCTGCATCAGATTGGTGGATATTTCATGAAACGCTGGTTGGAGTTGGGGCAGTCCCGCCAGTTGCCAACTTTTATCAAGGGACGTCCAGAGTTGGTACAACTTGGCTTTGAGCATGAACAGGCCAACCGTATCATGACCCTGTTCACTCGCTTGATGCTACAGCAGGGAATCATGGCTGGATCCAGTTTCAATCCTACCCTTGCCCATCAAGAGCGTCACCTGGATCACTACTTTGAGAGAGCAGAGGCTTGCTTTGACCAAATCAATCAGCAGTTGAAGTCGGCGCAGTTTTATGATCAGGAAGCGTTCGAAACCAAGCACACGGGTTTTGCCCGATTGGTCAATTGATAGACCTCCAATCAACAAAGCAACGAAAAGGAGTTGCCTATGAAGCATTGATTTCCTAACGATCTTTTTCCTGTTAATTTTCAAGCGAGTTAACCGATGAAAATCCGATTTCTTTTGCCACTCGTTGTTGCGCTTTGTTTCAGTACTCAGCTATTGGCGATGCCCAAGAACAGTAATCAACTTTCAGATCCACGAGTTCGTCAGGCAATTGCCTATGCGATTGACATGGACACCATTCAAGAAACCCTGCTCGAAGGCAAGGCCATCGTTGCGGACAGTCATATCCCGAACGGCCCCTTCAAAAAGCCTGGTCTTCCTAAGTATTCTTACGATCCAGATAAGGCACGGCAGTTACTGAAAGCAGCCAATTGGGACTCGAGCCAGGAACTTGACATGGTTTACTACTACAGTGACCAACTAACTGTTGACTTAATGACCGCCATTCAAGCCTACTTGAATGATGTCGGCGTCAAGATGAATTTTCGAAAACTTGAAGGAGATGTTGGAGCCCAGCTTTGGACGGCACCAAAGGATCCTCAGAATGGCCCTTCTGTAGTGAAATGGGACCTAGCGTATGGGGCTCACGGGCCACTAGCACTACAAGAATACTTCAGTCGCTACAAGACTGGAGAAATGTCCATTTCACCAGCAGATGCCAAGTTGGATGGAATGATTGATGTTCTGACCAGCACCGCGGATATCGATGCCCAGAAAAAGATCTTCTTCGAAATGGAAGATTACATTCAGAACGAACTCTTTACGCTACCCCTTTACTACCAGCAGGCTTTTATCTATGAGAGTAACAAGCTTAACCGCAATGGTCAGATCTACGGCAACCCTCAGTACAATTACGATTGGGATATAGCCAAGTGGACTGTTGAGCCCGACGCTAGTGGTAAAATGGTAATGAACACCAACACCGGCCCCACAGAGTTTTTTGATCATCCTTGGTTCAACCCTGGCTTATTCATCACAAACAAAGTTCTTCATGATCGACTGATTACATGCGATGGTGGCTTAGCACCAACACGACCCAAAATGGCAAAATACTATAATCTAAGCAAGGACGCCAAGACTCTAATTTTCGAGTTGAGAGATGGTCTACAGTGGCACGACGGATCAGCGATAACCGCTGAGGAGATCCAGTGGAATATCGAGTTGGCTCTCAAAGTCCCTAATATTATGCCGATCTTCAAGACAACTTTTAGTTATCTGGAAGGTGCGAAAGCCTTCATGGACGGCTCCGCATCCAACATATCCGGAATAGCTGTCAGCGGCAATAAGATCACCTTGTCTTTTGCTCAAGTAGATCCCAATGTCCTACTGACTTTCAGTCAATGGGCTCCTTTGCCACGTAAATATCTGGAAGATGTAGATCCTGCAAAGTTCCAGCAGCATCCGTTCTGGCAAAACCCGATAGGCTCAGGCCCCTACAAGGTAAAAGAAGTCAAGATGAATGATTACTTGGTCATGGTCCCATTTGAGAACTACCACGAGGGAGTGGCTCGGATTGACGAGATAGTCGCCTATCCAAGTAATGACAACGATGCCAATCTCGTTAAGAATGCCCTAGCTCGCAAGCTTGACTATGGTTTCACAAAGAACGTGGCAGATGTTAAATCTCTCGAAGAGATGGACCACATGCGTGTCTATCCTGCAGACATTCCATACACTCGAATGATCTGGTTCAACAAATACGCAAAAAACTAAGTCACTACTTTAATCCAGCAACTGCAACGGAGGCAGGTGCTGGATTTAGACTTTCATGTTCATATATTTCACCCGAAGACTCTTATACTTGATTCCCATGTTGCTGGGAATCAGCTTCCTCATCTACCTGGGGTTAGAACTAACCCCAGGAGACATCCTCTCTTACTTATTACCTCCCGAAGCCATTGCCGATATGAAGCCAGAAGAACTGGCGGCTATGCGAGAAGCTCTTGGCTTAAACGACCCCTTCATAATACGTTATATCTACTGGCTAGGTGGCATTCTGCAAGGAGATTTTGGCTACAGCTTAGCCAGTGGGGTTCCAATTTCTCAGTTAGTTTTGGAGCGGGTTCCAGCAACTTTGGAACTGTCTGTAGCTGCGCTATTATTTTCGACTTTTTTAGGAGTCATTCTAGGTTCGATTAGTGCTCTGAGACGAGGTTCCCTCCTGGACAACTCACTGACTATCTTCGGCATGATTGGAGTTTCGATTCCTGAGTTCATTTTTGGTCTGAGCGCCTTGGTCATCTTTGCGCTGCAATTGGAGTGGCTCCCGGTAGGCAAGAGACTGATGCCCGGATATGACAGCTATTGGGATCATATGCCACATCTAGTAATGCCAGCTATGGTACTGGGGCTAATCATGACTGCTGGAGTAATGCGCTACACCCGTTCGAGCATGCTTGACTCCTTGAACAAAGAATTTATTCGGACAGCTCGTAGCAAGGGAATCCCCGAGTGGAGAATCAATTTTATCCACGGCCTTCGCGTTGCCCTAATTCCTGTCGTAGTGCTGATTGGTTTCCGACTGCCGATGCTTATTGGTGGAACTGTGATCATCGAACAGGTTTTTCAATGGCCTGGCATAGGTAATCTATTCGTGAACGCCGTTCGAGGTCAAAACTACCCGCTGGTGATGATGATTTCTTTCCTATCTGTGACCGCAGTGCTGTTTGCCAGTTTCTTGATTGACCTGCTGACCGCGCTGCTAGATCCAAGGATAAAACTTGAGTGACACTAAAATAATGACACGCCGTCCAACTCGGCTGGACAAGAAATTTGATCTTCTCCGTGAAAAAACAGAACAAGGTACTCTCAAGGCAGCATCCAGCAACCGAGCATTGAATAAACTAGCCAGTAACAAATTAGCTGTGCTAGGGCTGGCTTTTGTTACAATTATGATACTGTCCTCGGTTTTTGCTCCACTCGTGACTCAGTACGATCCCCAAAAAGTTGACCTGCGGATGATGCTCAAACCACCCAGCGCTGACCATATACTTGGTACAGACAAGATTGGTCGGGATGTATTTGCCCGCATCATTTATGGGGGCCAGATCTCGATTTTAGTGGGACTAGGTAGCGCTTTGGGAGCTGCTTTAATCGGTGTAAGCATAGGTGCTTACACTGCCTACAAAGGTGGATGGCTAGATAGCACGTTTCTGCGAATCTCTGAAGTAGTCATGTCTTTCCCCCAAATCATCTTAGTTTTGATGCTGGTGACCATCCTTGGGCAAAGCCTGATGAACCTGATCATTATCTTCACGCTAACAGGCTGGGGCAGCCTGTATCGACTAACCCGGGCGCAGATGCTATCCCTACGTGAGGAGGAATATGTCCAAGCACTTCGTGCTTTCGGCCTGAACACTTTCACCATTTGTTTCAAACACATCCTACCGAACGCCCTTGGACCGATTATGGTCAACATTACTCTGAGCACAGCAATGTTCATCCTGCAGGAAGCAGGGCTCAGCTTTCTTGGCCTGGGCGTTCCACTGAACATTCCCACATGGGGGAATATCCTCAATGTTGCCCAGGACTTACGAATCCTTCAAAACTACTGGTGGGTCTGGCTTCCTTCTGCAATAACCATCTCGCTCTTTGTGCTGGCCATCAATTTTGTAGGAGACGGCCTGCGGGACACCACAGACCCAACAATGCAGGGTTGAGATGAGTACTAACCAAAAGGTCCTGAGTGTTAAGGATCTCAAAACCTACATCTATGTGAACAACCGCTGCAACAAGGCCCTCGATGGGGTGTCGTTCGATGTGTATCGCGGAAAGACGCTCTGTATCGTTGGAGAAAGTGGCTGTGGCAAGAGCATCACAGCCTCCAGCATCACTCAATTGCTCCCCAAGCTCTCAAGAATTGAATCGGGAGAAATCGTCTATCATTCCGAAAAAGGAGATATTCGCATCGACCAATTAGGGCGGAATGGAAAGGAAATGCGGGCTTTACGTGGGGCAGAGATTTCGATGATCTTTCAGGATCCGATGACAGCACTGAACCCCGTTTATCGCATTGGAGCTCAAATCTCTGAGGGGCTGCAGTATCATTCGAAGAACACACTTGCTCAACTCAAGCAGGCCTCCATTGAACTACTACAACAGATGGGGATCCCCCTTGCTGAACAAAGATCCGAGGAGTATCCCCACCAATTTTCTGGGGGAATGCGTCAGCGGGCGGTGATCTCCATGGCGATGTCGTGCAAGCCTAAAATTTTGATTGCAGATGAACCCACCACCGCTCTAGACGTCACGATCCAAGCCCAGATTTTTGAACTGATTGAGGAATTGAAACAGCGAAATAACACCGCAGTCATTCTGATCACTCATGATATGGGGGTTGTGGCTGAGTTGGCCGATCACGTGGCCGTGATGTATATGGGCAATATCGTAGAGCAGGGGACGGTTGATGATGTACTTCGGCGTCCGGCACATCCCTACACTGAGGCATTACTGAAATCGATCCCGATCCTGGGCAAAGGGAAACAACAACAAATCACTCCGATTCAGGGTTCAACCCCCGACCCCTATCAACGTCCTAAAGGATGTCAATTCAGACCCCGTTGCCCCTACGCTACCGAGCAGTGCCAAGTCTTCCCAAGTTCTCAGTCAATCAGTGAAACCCACGACGCACTCTGCTGGCACAGCGCAAAGTTATTAGCTAAATAGACAGATTTTATTAGTTTTTTTTGTTACACACTCATGACACACTAAAAATTAATTATTGAAATTGTTGAACATTTTTCATAGTGTTGCACGCACAGTTGCGCGAAATTGAATTTGCTGGAAACTACAAAGTGAGGGCAAAATGGGTGGTTGGAAGAAAGAGTATGGTGAAGACGAGATAGAAATATTTGAGAAAGGTTTGTTAAGCAAACGTGGGGATTATTGGCATTTTAGATTATGGCTAGAGAAAGAGAAGAAGTACGTAAGACGAAGTTTAAAGACAAGGAAGAGAACAGAAGCTGTAGAACTTGCGAAGGATATGTATTTAGAGATGTACGCAAACATAAAACAAGGAAAGAGCTACTACAGTATTACTTGTGAACAAGCTGCTGAAAAATATTTGGAAGAAAGATTGAAAGATTATGAAGTTGGACAAATAAGCTTGAGTAGATACAGAACAATAAGAACACACTTGAAAACATGGAATGAATTTATTGGTAAGAAGAAGAAGCTGCGAGATTTAAAGCGTAAAGACTGTGAGAACTATTACGAATGGAGATATGAGAGAACAGACGGCAAAGTGAGTTTGGTAACGATAGATAATGAGCAGATAACTATTAACAGCATGATGAAATGGCTGAAGCGTGCAGATGAAGCAACAATTGATGGCTTTGATTTTAAGAAATTGAAAAAAGATAGTGAGAATGAAGAGAATGTGAGACGGCAGACGCTGACAAATGAAGAGTATAATGATTTGATAAAAGTAATGAGGAAGCTATGTAGTGAAAAGAATTGTAAGAATGAAGTAGAATTGACTTGGCGAAAGTTGACACAGATGTTTGTTCTAGTTGCGACAAATAGTGGATTAAGAGTTGGTGAACAGAAGCAGTTGAGATGGAAAGATGTACAAGTAGAGATGCACAAGGACAAGGATGGAAATACTGTCAAGCTAGCAAGGATTGTAGTGCGAGCTGCTACAAGCAAGGTGCGAAAAGGTAGGACACTGCTGTGTAGGAACGGACAGTATTTTGAAAGAATAGAAGCGATATTTGGAAAGAGAAATGCTGAGGATTTGGTTTTTAGTATAGATGGAAAGCGGATAATAAATTTGAAAACGCTAAACAAATACTTTAGGGGTATGCTTGAAGCTGCTGAGATAAAAGATGTAGTTGAAAGAGGGATTGTGCTGTACAGCTTGAGGCACTTTATGATTACGCAGAGGATTATGGCAGGATTGGGCTACAGAGCGATTGCAGATATGTGTGGAACAAGTGTGACGATGATTGAGAAAACATATTGGCACTTGAATGACGAAGTGAGGCTTACAAGTGCATTGGCTGATTATAGAAGACGAGATGATGGAACAATAGAGGTAATATGATTTTGAAGATAAAGCATGGTAGTTTAAGACTTTAAAAGAGAATTTATTATTTGTTGCTAACTAAACATATCAATAGTTTGACAGATAGCTCAAGTTTTAAAAGCAGCATAGGATAAACCTACTTATAGAAGAAAGCTAATCACGTAAATTATCATTTATTTTTATCTTTTTAATATATTATTTATTACGATTAAATAAAGCATTCTTTTTTTATTAGAATTTAAAAATTTTTGTTGACATTTAACTTGACTTTGATATACTTGATATAAGTGCAGTCACAACACACAGCTACGCTTAAAATGCTGTGCAACTCTGCCTATTTCAACATATGCAAAATTCCTATAGTTGTGTCTTTTTTTCGTATATCCATGCAATAACGCATGTGTGTACAATGCCTATAAACTAACTTTAATGAGAATTATTATGTATACTCAAAATCCAAAAGCAGTGTCAATTACAAAAGCAATAGAAAAAGCATTTTCTTTAAGCAATTTAGAAAAGCAGCAAGCAAAAGAACTTTTTACTAAAAGTTTTAGAATGCTAATTACTAAAGTAAATATTTACGGAAAAGAGACAAGTTTAATTGATAATTTAAATTGTATTTTTTATGAATCTTTTTGCGAACAAAATAAGTTAGATGGGGCAGATTTGTACAGAGATAACTCTGCAAACCTAAGAAAATCTAATAATGCATTTAATTATGCAAATGCTGCATTAGGAAATAACAAGAAAATTGTTGAATTATTTAAACAATACTTTCCAAATAAAAAGATTAATGATTTTATCAGCAAAAAAGATATTAAGTCTTTTGACACAATGTATTGTATTGTTTAATCTTCAACATAATTTAAAAC
>JACLAC010013038.1_pt1 | contig 12631 bp, 8 predicted proteins | sample 8027881 | NCBI WGS metagenome assembly JACLAC01 (sample SAMN15725517, study PRJNA655200) | protist metagenome | isolation source: fluorescence activated cell sorting (FACS) single amplified genomes of... | place: Spain: Blaines Bay Microbial Observatory, Mediterranean Sea | collected 2016-01-19 | reverse complement strand
CCAGTTGATCCAATTGTGCCCATCCTGGGCCTCGTCATAGCGCACCACCGCTCCATCATTTTTCCGAAGCAGGGGAACGAGGCTACGATTGTAGTAGATGAGGGATTCGAAAATTCCACAAGAAATATAGATCCGACCTTTGAGAGAGGAGGGGTCTTTGCGCATGGCGTTCACGAATTCCACCACGGGATCCCAAAGCTCGCCACGGTCATGTTCACCGATATCGGTAAAGGCGAAGGAACCGGACTGCAAGAGCAGTCTGTGGAAAATACCCGGGTATTTCCAGGCGGTGTACAAACTGGCGACACCGCCAAAACTCGCCCCCATCAGACCCCGGTTTTCAGGGCCTGGAGCAATGTTGTAGCGGGACTCCAGGGCGGGCAGAAGTTCTTCCACCAGGTGTGCTGCATGTTTGGGATTGGCGCCGTACTCTTGATTTCGTTCTTTTCCTTCAGTGAAGGCGACAATGAGGGGAATGACCTCGTGACGATGGATGAGGTTGTCGAGGACGGTGATGATGTTTGAAAATCGTTGGTAGTCTCCACCATCGTGGCAAATCAGCAGGGAGTACTGTTTCCTGGGGCGATGCTCATTGGGCAGGTAGACCTGGATGGTGCGGGTGTCCCCAAAGACTTCCGAAGGCAATTCAAATGTTTCCAATCGTCCTTTGCGTGCTCGTCTGTCGGGCTGGCTCCACTCGGGCTGGGCGTAACCCGGCATGGCACATACGCTGTTGGCACCAAAGGGGTCAAAGGCCCGGGCATGGTTCAAGGGATCACGGGTCCATCGGTAGTCTTCGCCCTGTCGAACCTCGAATTTGTACTCGAGTCGGGCTTTGTGGGGGAGATCTACCTGGAGAAAAAATGCGTTGGAGTGGGGAATGCGTTGGAGTGCTTGGCGGGATTCAAGTCCGTAGACCCAATGTCGCAAGAATACCTCGTCGGTATCGTCTCCATTCCAGTAGAAAAACACAGCGTGGTCATCTTCCACAATGGGAAATGTGTGCTCTTCTGTGAATTGTTGTAACAAAGCCTGTTGTTGATCCGGCTTGTTTACCAGATTTCGTGCCAATGTTTGCAACTCATGCATGGGCCACCATGGTCTTGATATCGGTGGCCGTGTCTTCAAAGCCAACGTTGTCCAAGGTGTTGTTTTCCCATCGCAAATGAGCCCCATTTTCCAGGGCCATGCAGTGGTGGCCGAAGCGCTCTACCAACCGTTTCACCCGCACTGGATTGTCCATGTGCAAGCGTTCCTGGGCATGGGGAAAAAGGACCAGATCAGGGAGCAGGCCGAGGCCTGTGTCCAACACTTCCGGAAAGCCCACACCGTCTGGGGGATCATCGTGGTACAGCACAATTCGTTCGCAAAGGACCATGGCGCCAGCAGACCAACAATAGATGGGTTTGCCGCTTTCGAGAAATGTTTCGAGCAGGGGTTGGAGACCAAAAAAGAACATGCGATTGCGAAGGATGGCGACATGTCCGCCTGTGATCAACAAACCCGAGGAACGTTCGAGTCTGCGTTGAATTTCTGTGTGATAGGGCGCTACTTCCGGAAGGGTCCAGGGTTGACGAAGCGAAGGGATTTCAGCCCGGATGGCCTTGAGTTGATCGAGGATGGAATCATCGAGGGTTTGGAGACGTTGGACGGCGATCTCCAATTCTTCTTCGCGTAGCTTTTCAGTGATATTGGGCATCTCACGAAGGGTGCAAATGAGGTTCCACTGACTTTTCAAGCGTTCATGGTATACCCGCTTGGCTTCTTTGATCTTTCCTTGTCGTTTGCTCACGGTCTGCAGTACAGATGGGATTTTTTGTTGCAGGGAGTCAAACCATCGGTACAAGGGAAGTGGCAAAAGATCTCTGTGGAGCACTGCATCGAGGGTATCGAGTTCCTCTTCATCCATGCGCCAACCTGTGGAAAGCACACTGAGGGCTCCGGTGGGGAGGGTCTCTGTGAGCAACTCCGGTAGATTCGGTGTGGGTTGTTGGGGACCCAAGATGTGAATGGGGGCGTTCATGGCCGCGCCATGTAACAGTTTTCAAGGAAAATTGCAGGATGTGTTGGGCGTCATTTTCTCGAAATAACGGTTGATGAAAGGACAGTATGGCCTGTAGCGGGCCCGTGATTCCTGTGTCACATTGGCGCAAACCTTGTTTCACCCCTTTTCTTGATCCGTTACAAGCACGCCATTCACATCTTGAATTTGTACAGGCTCACCCATGAGAACCGTCCTTTTTGTGGCTCCATTTCCCATGAAAACCACCCTTGCCTTTGCCACTGCAGTGGGGGCATTAAAAAATGTACGTCTCATCGGAATCTTTCAGTCTCCACCTGCGAATGAAAGCAGTGTTTTTGATCATGTGATGCTGGTTCAAAATGTCTTTGACCTCTCTGAATTGATCAAAAAGGTTCATACCATCCGACAAGCATTTGGTGGGATCCACCGTGTATTGGGTGTTCTTGAAGACCTGCAAGTGACCCTTGCCCGGGTGCGTGAACATTTTGATATTCCTGGAATGTTACCGGGAGTGGCCTTGAATTTTCGAGACAAGGCCCGCATGAAAACAGTGCTTCGTGGGGCTGGTATTCCCACTGCGCGGCATGCTTCGGTGAATACAGTGGCAGAAGCGCGGGCATTTGCAGCAGAGGTGGGTTTCCCTTTGGTGCTCAAACCCCCAGCAGGTGCGGGATGTCGATCCACCCATCGCGCCAATGATGCCCAGGAACTTGTCATGGGCATGAGACAAATTTCCACCCGTCCCGTTTTAATCGAAGAGTTTCTCACCGGTGTAGAACACTCCATGGAAACCTTTACTTTGGGCGGTGTGCCGCGGTTCTATTCCTTTAGCCGATATTATCCGACCCCTTTGGAGGTCATGGAAAATCCATGGATCCAATGGGTGGTGTTGTTTCCACGGGTCATTTCTTCTCCGATTTTCACCCGGGCCAGGATCCAGGGTTTTGCCGCCATTCAGGCCCTTGGCTTGGGCACAGGAATGACCCACATGGAGTGGTTTGAACGACCCGATGGTTCAGTGGCCATTGGGGAAATTGGTGCCCGCCCTCCTGGGGCACAGATCGCGCCCGTCACAGGTCGAATTCATGGTTTTGATGCCTATGAAGCTTGGGCTGAATTGATGGTCAATCATCGATTTGTGGGGCAGCAAACGCGAAATACCGCTTGTGCCATCGTGTATTTGCGGGGAACAGGGAAGGGCCCGATTCGACAGGTGACCGGTCTTGCCGAAGCCCAGAAAAAAATGGGTGAATGGGTGGTGGATGTCAGGCTACCCAAAGTTGGGATGCCCCGTTCTTCGAGCTATGAGGGTGATGGATATGTGGTCATCGAACACCCGGAAACAGAAATGGTCAAACAGGCAGCCATGACCTTGCTTACCACGGTGAAGGTAATTTGAATCCCCAAAAAAAGAAGCGAGATTGCGCTCTTTTCAGCATGGTTTCAAAGCATGGATTACGATCCATTTATCGTTTGTCTATTGGAGTGGGCATGTTTCGACATTTTATGGTGATTTCTCTACTCGTCGCTTGTGAGCCCGACACAAAAACCGCCATTTCGGATCCCATTGGTCAGACGATTCTCGAAGATTCGGATGGCGATGGCTATTTCAGTGATGACGACTGTGACGATACGGACTCCACAGTCAATCCTAGCGAAAGCGAGGTGTGTGACGGTAGAGACAACAACTGCGATGGTTCCATTGATGAGGGTGTCACGGAGGTTTTTTACCGAGACTCGGATGGGGATGGCTATGGCGATCCCTACCAGGCCGTAGAGGCTTGTACTGTTCCAGAGGGATTCGTTCTTTCAGGAAATGATTGTAACGATCTGGAATCCGCCAGCTATCCTGCAGCGCTCGAGATCTGCGATGACCTGGACAATGATTGTGATGGACTCGTGGATGATGAGGACTCATCGCTTGAAACCGATACAGGAGCATCTTTTTTTGTGGATGCCGATGGGGATGGATTTGGGGATCCCACCACCATGGATTGGGGTTGCGATATTGGCCCAGGGCGGGTGGAAGATGACTCGGACTGTGATGATGATGCACCGGCCATCCATCCCGCAGCTTCTGAAGTCTGTGATGGTTTGGACAATGATTGTGATGCCCTGGTGGATACCGAAGATGACAGTCTCGATGAGACGACTCTGGGCCAGTATTATGGCGATGACGACAGCGATGGGTTTGGTGATGAAAACAGCCCACTGATCGCTTGCGAGCTTCCCGCGGGGTATGTGGACAACGATTTTGATTGCGATGACCTTGAAATCTTTATCAACCCTTTTGCTGATGAGGTTTGCGACAGCCAGGACAATGACTGTGATGGGCTCATCGATGATGAAGATGACAATGTAGACCTCTCCACAGGGGGGGCTTTTTATGTGGATTCCGATGGCGATGGATATGGCAATTCCAATTACTCCGTGATGGCATGTGAGTTGACGGAATATTTATCGGCCAATGGTGACGATTGTGATGACAACGAATCAACCACCTTTCCTGGGGCTGCAGAACATGAAGACTTTGGTACAGCTTGTCACACCGATGCAGATGGGGATGGCTATGCTCCCCTTGTGGAGGGGGGCGGGGATTGTGATGACACCCGGGTTTATTACAACCCAGATATGACAGACATTGTGGGAGATGGGCGGGACCAGAATTGTGATGGAGTGGATGGTACCGATGGAGATGGGGATGGTGATCCCAGCCAGGCTTCTGGTGGAGAAGATTGTGATGATACCGATGCATCTCGTTCTTCTGTGGATGGAGATGGAGATGGAGAGAGTGTTTGTGGGGGAGATTGTGACGATACCGATGGACAGGTAAGTACGATCTCCGATGAATACTGTGATGAACTGGACAACAACTGCAATGGGGTTGTGGATGAAGAACCCGTGGATGGTACTCCCTGGTACTCCGATGTGGATGGTGATGGTTACGGCGGTGCGACTTTCTTTGAACTGCTGTGTGAGATGCCTGAAGGCAGTACAGCAGAAGCGTTGGACTGCAATGATTTCGACGTAGATATATCTCCAGACTCTGTGGAGGTATGCGATTTTCGGGACAACAATTGCGATGGTGTTGTGGATGAGGCGGGCGCTGTTGGGGCAGTGGCCTACTATGCAGATGTGGATGAGGATGGATTTGGCGATCCCGATTCTGCACAGTTTCTCTGTTCTCAACCGGATGGTACGGTTGACAATGGTGATGATTGCACGGATACAGATTCGGCCTTTTCTCCCATCGCGGATGAACTCTGTGATGGCGTGGACAACAATTGTGATGGCGTGATCGATGAATCCACAGCTGTGGATGCCTACGTCTATTACGCCGACGCGGATGGCGATGGTTACGGAGATACCACAGGGCCCATGCCGGGATGTACCCAACCATTGGGGACAGTGACCAACGCCGATGATTGCGAAGATGGAGACCCTTTTGTCTCACCAGATAGTATTGAGGTATGTGATGGTATAGACAATGACTGCGATGGAACCAGCGACAACTCCGAGGCGTTGGATGCAGAGGTCTTTTTTGTGGATGCAGATGGAGATGGATTGGGCGATCCCAGCATCTATACCACTGCATGTTCCCCGCCCAGCGGCTATGTTTTCAACAGCGATGATTGTGACGACAGTGACGCTTCTGATACGGACAATGACGGTTTGCAGGATTGCGAAGATGACGACAAAGATGGCGATGGTTTGCGGAACGATTGGGATGCTTATCCATTGGATACGACACTTGCGGTAGGTCCCAGAGAAGGCTTTGGTTTTGATGGAATATTGAGTCAGACCTCAGATGTTGTGTTTGATGATTGGACCCTCCTCTCGAATGGTGCGGCTTCGGGTACCAGTGAACTGGTGGTGGATAATGCATCCATGTTTGGGTCGGGAGATGAGCTTTTGTTGTTGTCCCAGCAAGGGGTGGATGCAGGGAACTACCAGACCTTGTTTGTGATCGATGTGGATCTGCCTTCCGGTACGTTGACTGTTGAGCCGCATGTGTCGGAAGAATATTCCGCTTCGAGCATCGTCTTGGTTCAGCGAATCCCTCATTATACATCCATCTTGATTACCAGTGCTTCTACGTGGTCTGCAGAAGACTGGAGTGGCGGTGGCGGTGGCGTGATGTTTGTGCGTGTCTTTGGAGATGTGAACATAGATGGAAACGTGACCGTATCCAAACTTGGTTATCGAGGTGGTGCTGGTGTATTCGGCAATTCGTACAATCCCATTCAAGGCGAATCTTATCTTCAGGAAGGAGCAGAAGGAGACGAATCTTCCAACGATGGGGGAGGGGGCGCATTGCCCGCTGGTCCCGACGGATCGGATTGTGGTGGTGGCGGTGGACATGGCACAGATGGGACAAATGGTGAAAACCATGGCGGTGCTGCCGTGACCGATGGCGGTGCTGCTTATGGGGATGCGGCATTGCTTCAATTGTTTTTTGGCTCTGGTGGGGGAGGTGGTTCACCGGATGCGGAAACGGATGGTGAAGGAATGGCGAACTACTCTGGAGATGGTGGAGATGGTGGTGGGATCATCGTGCTTTATGCGGGGGGACACATGAACATAAGCGGCAGCATTCAAGCCAATGGTGGTGATGGTGTCGATGCGTATAGCCCTTCATCGAGTGGCGGAGAAAACGGTGGTGGTGGTGCGGGTGCGGGGGGAACGATTTACCTGTCCGCAGAGACCATGTCGTTGTCTGGGGCCATTTCTGCAATGGGAGGCGTGGGTGGTGAAGCTGAGTCGTCTAGCTCTGAGACCTACAACAATGGTTTCGGTGGGGACGGCGGGGATGGTCGCATTCGTCTGGATGCCAATGTCATCACAGGTGAAACCACGCCTGTTGCTGGGTTCCTGGGCAGTGCCGACTAGGAATCAAGCCCTGTTTTGGGCAGACAATTCACAACAACCGGGATAGACTGCCGCTTCTTTTATTTCGGAGTACAGCATGTCTGATGTCATCGCCAAAGATCTCGTTGGAATCTTTCATTACACCCTCACCAACGACGAAGGTGAAACCCTTGATAGTTCTGTGGATGGGGCACCCATGCCGTATCTCCACGGTCACGGCAACATTGTTCCTGGTTTGGAGAAACAAATGGAGGGGAAAGCTGTGGGTGATAAATTTACGGCAGATGTGCCGCCGGCTGATGGGTATGGAGAGTACGATGAAGATGGTTTTTTTCAAGTTCATCGCAATGAATTCCCCAAGGGCGAATTTGAAAACTGTGAAGAAGGAAAAAGCTTTTTTGCCGATGATGGAGAGGGCAATCCCACTCAGATCTGGGTGGTGAAAACAGAAGGCGCTTTCGCCCATTTCACGACCAACCACCCCCTCTCTGGTCAAACATTGCACTTCGACATTGAAATTGTGGGAATTCGGGCTGCAAATGAAGAAGAAATGGCCCACGGTCATCCCCATGGCCTGGATGGAACCCAGGGCCATCACCACTGAACTACAGGTCTTCTGTAAGCTCCGCTGAGATGCTTCTTGGCGGTTTTGTCATACACATTCCAAGCTGGATATGCGTCTCTTCCCCAAGAAAGGGGATGCCCGACGATTTGGCGGAACAAAACCGCTGGGCTTCTCATCGCATGGCGCTACTCGCTGCTCCGTAGAAGGATTTACCCGGAAAAGTGTGGATGATAATTCCAGGTCCGTTGTCTTTGTCGATGAGTATCAAAGCACCTTGACTTGTAAAGCCAAACAAGAAACCGTAAGCGCTTGTCAGGCCCCAGATACCAGAGATACCCACATTGCCCACCAGGGTTCCCGTCCCCGTCATGGGATCGATTTGGACGAGATCATCTCCGGGAGAACCTGTGGAGGAAGTCATGTAGAGCCCATCGGTTTTGTCCATGACGCAGTCACCACTGGAACTGAAATTGCCACCCATGTTGCCCAGGAAGGTGGTTGTACCCGTGGCGATATCAACCGTGTATACACCGTTGCCTGATGTGGCGAATCCCTGACCACTCGTGGAGATGGCAAATCCATTGGGTGTCCCGCTCGATATTCCCAGGCTTCCAAGGTTGTTCCAGATTTGATTGGTGGCATCGTATTGATAGAATTGGGAGGATGAAAACCCATATAGATCACCGTTGAGATCGGTGTCGAAGTCAAACAATCCGGGCACTGAAGTAACCTGTGTGATGGTTCCCAAAAATGGATCCACTTTGTACAGGTCCGAATTGGTGTGTGCGTAGACCAAACACTCTAGATCTTCATTGATCTGCTCATCGCAATTGTTGTCCCGAAAATCGCACATTTCCTCCATACCTGGATTGATCTGGTCATCGTCATCAGCACAATCTGTACCACCACTCTCTACGCTGGCGACCCCGTCTTCGTCCCGATCCTCGCCGTCCACTCCGTTGCAATCTTGATCCACACCATCGACACTTTCATCCCTGATATCTGGGTGGATGTCGGGATTATTATCATCACAATCACCCTGCTCTTCAGTGAATCCATCCCCATCATCATCGATGGCATCGCCGGTATCGATCTCATTGGCGTCACCTGAGTCCGCTGAATCCGCTGTATCTGGTGGGTTCCCAGGTTCAGCTGCGGGTTCATTTGTGTTTCCAGTATCTGGGACGATTTCTGGTTCACTCGTATCCGTACAGTCATCTGTGGGGCAGGGTTCTTCGATGACAATCGATTCTGATTTGTCCCAATTGATACATCCAGTGAAGAAAAACAGGAGCATTCTCATGACAGTATCCTTTTTGATCGTTCTATTGAAATCTTCATAACAGACTCTGGGGCGACTTCATGGCTTGTGCGCCCACATCTTTTTCCAGAACGACCAGTACTCGATGCAAGCTTGAATTTAATGGTTCCACGCCCCAAGAGATCAGGCGATAGTTCAACCGCCGGCTTGTTTGAATGGCGTGATCGTGGAGGGTGCATTGTGAAATCCTACCCTTCGAATCTGGGCCCGCTACAGGCATGTGAAAGACCAAACGGCCATTGGGCAAAAGCACCTGTGTTCCCAGCTCGAGCAGTCGGGTAAAAGTATCCAGGGTGGTTGTTGGCCTGATGCGACAATCCACTTCTCCCACCCAGGCATCTTTTCCAGAGAGAAATTCCCGTCGTCCATAGGGTGGGTCTGTGATGATGGCCCGATATGGTTTCCCTGCATTCGCCGCCAAATATTGGGTGGCAGCTCCCTCATTCCAAGCGTCCATTCCCGGTAACAAAATGGGGGTCGATAGCCCCAATTCCATGAAATTATCTACCATGCAGACCGCTTCTATTCCTCTTTTGGGCCTTTCAGTGGAAGGCGGTATGGGTATGGGTTTCGGGTCGTTGGACAAGAGCTGTTTCTGAATGTCTCCACCCACCACGCGCCAACCCTGGGCGGCTGCAGTGAGCAATAGCCCCCCTGAACCGCAAAACGGATCCAGCATCGTATCTTCTGGGCCATGGCGGTTTGCCATGCCCAGGTGGATCATGGAAAGAGAACGTTCCACTGGAAGGGTGGATGTGGACAAGAATGCACGACGTGACAATGAGAGTTTGTGGCGCCACTGCTTGGCATTCCAGAGCGGTTTTTTTGGGCGGATATGGTGAAGCAAACGGTAGCGATATTGTGTATTCAAGGGCTGTTCAAGAACGTCTCTTTGGTGGTCCTGCACCAACCAAAGTGTGTGATCAGGATTCTGTACATCCACCTTTCTGTGAACCAATGCACCCAAGGAATGACGAAAAACTTCTACACGGTCGCCGTGCATTTGATGATTGGCATCCGCTCTGTGACCAAGGGTCTGGAAACGAAAACACCAGCTGCCATCAATCATTTGAAGTTGTTGTTCAGCGGAAAAGGAGATGCTTTGGGCGCATGATTCGAGGGATTCACCTTGTCCCCAGACGGAAAAAATACCATGACAAGCAACACATCCTGCAGCCACTTTCGCATAGTCCAAGTCGCTGGGGCCGGTGGGAAGCCATTGAAACACAACCGGTCCCTGGTCTCCTCCTTCATGGTGAACAATCCGGTCTTTCCAGCACCATTTTACAGTTTGTTTTGGATGCAAACGGGAAAAGACAGATTCGAACTCTTCCAAACGGCAAAGACCTTCAGAGGCTCGAAACCAAGCGAGTAATTTCCCCACTTATCCCAACCAGGACGTGATGGAATGAGCGGTTTGTTCAGCGAATCGGATGCTGTCCTTGAGGCTTACCCCTCCTATATGATTCCCACATAGAAAGAGGCCGGAATGGTGGTTCTGTTCCTCTTTGATGTCCGCCACAATTTGCAAATGTCCGGGGGCATATCTGGGAATGCCTTGAACATGCCGAAGAAGCATGCTTTCTTTGGGTTGCCCGGGCCCAAAAAGCCGCAAGTGAGCCTGAATACTGCGCTCAATAAGGACGTCATCAGATTCTTTCATCGCTTCGGGATGGCGTGTTCCACCCAAAATCGTTCGGGTCTGGAACCATCCTTCTGGCGTGTGGCCTGGAAAAATATTGCTCGTGAACAACATGCCCAAAGCGCCGTGTAATTGATTGCCCCGTGCAGCCAGAACGCCAAATCCTTCGGGTTTCTGTTGCCACGTGTTGCTGCGCCATGTGTTGGCCACCACAGCGACGGGGGAGTGCGGGATTTGACTGAGTAGCGCGCCGATTTTGGGGGAGCATTGGTGGAGCAGGTTGGCTTGGGCAGGCGCTGGACAGGCGAGAACAAGGGCATCTGCTTGGAACGATTTTTCTGGTGTGTCAAGAATCCATTTGGTTCCCGCTGCTTTCACCGAAACAATGTTTTGCTTGGCTTGTACTTTTGCATTGAGTTGTTGCAAAAGCGCGCGGGTGAGGGTGCCTGTACCTCCTTTCAAAGAGGTGAGATGGGGTTTTTGTCCGCTTGCGTTTTGTTGTTGGTATCGCAAAGCGCGAAAAAATGAGCCGTGTTGGGCCAAGGCCTGGGCCACACGGGGAAAAGCTGCAGCGAAGGAAAGGGCTTCCGGATCCGCGCCGTGTACTCCACAGGTCATGGGTGCAAGAAGGGTGTCGAGGACACCCGAACCCAAGCGTTTCGCAATTACTTTGGCCAAACTGTCGTTTACCCGGGGCTTGAATCGTTGCAATGGTTCAAAAAGAAGTCGTATTTTGGCCCATGGTGTCAATAGTCTTGTGGTGAGCAAACGTTTGGGCGTGAGGGGGGCGGGATGCAAGGCTTCCTGGTGGAAGATCCAGCGTGTCTTCGTGGCAGGGGAAGCGGTGATGATATCGTCGGAGAGTGACAAAGCTTGAAGAAGACGGTCCACTGCGGGCTCTCCACTCAACCACCCATTTGCACTGTGATCGATAATCTCGCCTTGAAGACCTTGGTGACTCCAGATTTTCCCACCGGCCCGAGGGGCTGAATCAAGTACCGTCACTTTCAGCTTTTGGGTTTCTTGGGCCTGGGTGAGCCAATAAGCTGCGGTGAGACCAGAAATTCCTGCACCCACCACCACCACATGTTTCATGTGCTTACACTTCCACAAATACAGGAACAGTGTCGAGTATTTGTTGGCGGAGGTGTCGCAAAAATCGAGGTTGAGAACAGAGTGGGGGAACCATGGAGAGGCTTTGATGCGGTGCGAGTGATTGTTGAAGACAATCCACGGTGGCTTCGAATTCTCGCACGGGTAGTGGCCAGCCCAAAGAAACCACGAAGATATGGGAGGGTCCTTCGGTTCGCCAAGGATGGAGCGCCATTTGTAGGGCTGCTTGACCGAGAAAAAAGGTCAGGTGAGGAACGGATCTTCCCAATGCCTTACAGATACCCTGGGTGAGATTGTCGATGTTCTTTCGGTAGTGTGCGGGAGGGACATTCCATGTGTCTTCGGGAAGGGTGGCGAGAAATAGCAAGCCCGTTTTTTTTGTGGTTTTTCTGTTCCAACAGACGTTCTCTGATTCCTTCCACAGTGGCTTCCACCATTTCCACATGTTGAAGTGGAGCCAGCAAAGTGGTGGTTTGGGCAATGAGATCTTGCAGGTGGGCACGGGCTTTTGTTTCGAGAAGCTGGGATCTTGTGGTTTCTCCCGGGAAAAGGGTGCAGAGTATCACAGGGCTGTGCGGGGGCGTGTTGCAGATGACCTTTTCAAATGGATTTGCAGCCAAACCATGGACGGAGTGGCATTGAAAATCAGTGCCGAGCAATCTGTTGAGTTCAGTGACCAGCATCTCTGATCCAGAACCCGAGGGACAGGCGCTTTCCAAGCGTGTCTGGATGGGCTTGAGTCTCCATTTTCGCCACAGAATTTGGAGCCATCGACGAACTCGGAGTATCCATCCCCCAACACCTTTTTGTGGGGATGGGATCAATCGTTCGGACAATTGGGTCATCAAGGGTTGGGCGGGTGTACCCGCAGTGGGTTGCAACAACCAAATATGGATGACCTCAGGGGGGAGCTTCACACCCAACTCCACCTGCGCACCTCATCCACCACTGTGGCCACACCTTCAATGGGCGTGCTGGGAATGCAACCATGCCCCAGATTAAAAACGTGCCCTTTGGGGCCAGCTTGTTCGATGATGCGTCGGACTGCTGCCCGCAACTCTGCTTCAGGTGCATGGAGGGCAATGGGGTCAAGATTGC
>JACLAC010023184.1_pt1 | contig 12636 bp, 8 predicted proteins | sample 8027881 | NCBI WGS metagenome assembly JACLAC01 (sample SAMN15725517, study PRJNA655200) | protist metagenome | isolation source: fluorescence activated cell sorting (FACS) single amplified genomes of... | place: Spain: Blaines Bay Microbial Observatory, Mediterranean Sea | collected 2016-01-19 | reverse complement strand
TTCACCGCTTCTTCGTCCTTTCGACCAGAATCCTGAGCCTTCATTGACGCGATGGAAGATGCTTTGAGATAAACTTTTCGAATCGCACTCGAAGACAAGATTCCGCTTGCGTTTTGATCGTTTTGCTCGGTTAAAACGAGTTCCCGCGCGAACGCTTTGAATTCTTTTCGCGCAACAGCATTTTTCCTCATTCGGCACTCGAGACCTCTTGAGGAGTAGTTTTCATCGTCAACGAAATCTCGTCCGGATTTTTCTGCCTTTGACATTCTTCTCACAGTATCAACTGCTCCACGTTTGATGGAAGCATATTCGTCTTCGTTGTACCACATACTTTCTGCCTCCTGTTTGCTAAAGTGATTTCGAGGCCTGACTCTTCGGACTCTGGCAGTCTTTTGGAAGTTGACAGATTTCTCTCCAAGAGGAGTAGAAGTGGATGATTTCAAACAACTCTTTCGCAAAGGTGCGGCGTGAGTGTTTTCTTCCCCTTGATGCTGGCCACGCCACCGCTGGATTTCGATTTCGGTGCGGCTACTTTCGCCGTAATCGAAGCGTTTTGATGACTCTGGCTTTTGAAAAGAAGACGCCGAAGACGCCAAAACCTCGGTAGTACACATCGTTGATTCAATGTTCGTCGTATGGATATGAGGGAGGTTGATCATCATTATTTGATACTTTTGTAAATATTTTGGTATTCTCAGATTGTGTGAAAACGAGGAATTGAAACGCGTATTCACTTCTGATGTACTTCAAGTAATATTTTTTATCGATCACGGAAAACTGCATACGTACAGAGAGATTGTTGAATTTGTTCGACAAACCCCGAATACCAGGTTAAAGAATGGCAGGGGAAATTAGACCGTTAAGTAAAGTTCACTTTCACATACAAATGCCATGGATGTTCAAGGACAAATTCTGTGCGAATCGGGAATTCATAAGAAAAGGTTCAACGGGGAACAGTATGTCTAAAACCATGCAACTTGAATGTACACGTAGTTTACCTATTTAAATCGCGCCCTACAAGGGAAAGCTGAATCACCGAAAGTTGAACTTAAATGCGTTGTGTGGAAAAATTTGCGAACTCAGAAACCATTTTGAGACCTAACTCATTCGAAGTCCTGTCTTCAAATCCCATACCACCATCAATGTATTTGCGTACGAACCTATCGTACACCCCCATTTGCAGAAATAGTTCTCAATTTGGAATCCCCTCAATCACAGAATAAACTGCCCCCCTTGGATCTGCGGCTGTATGATGTCAAGCACGTGCCATAACAATACTCCTATTAGAAATGTGTGTGTCTCATGAAGACCAATTCAGGGAGCACATTTCGCAAAATTATGAAAAAACAACGATGGGGTGCTAAGTTGTTCTGGGTGTCGTTCTGTGAAATGATGTCTTTGATGTCGAGGATGCCCAAACACAAGACGAGAATTAACAATGAAGTACTGGGATTCTCTAACTGTATGCTATCGTTTCTTAGGTTTGCGCCGTAGATCTCGCAGGGCACTTTTGCTCCTTGCGACATCAAACGCCGCAGAATGCTGGTTCTGTAAGATACGGTACCATTCATCTGTCGCCTCACGACTCCCACCCCAAAGATACCACATGCTCACAAAGGGCGAAGATTTCTTGTGCGTTGAACTTGCCTTTTTGGCACGCATATTTGGAGGAGGCAGATATACGTATCGTTTCTTTGGGACCAAATATATGGGTAGTTGCCCAGCTTCAGTAGTAAACTTTTGGAAGTAATCCTTCTTGTGCACAAAGTTCGGCATTAAAAGCATCCACGGCTTGTTCTTGTTTTGTTTGCTGGTAACATGATGCATCAACTTTTCGATGTGATCGAGACTGTACGGCGGATTCGTCAGAAAGATATCATACTTTGGGTACTTTGACGGGTCCTTCCAAACTTTATAACAGTCTTCCTTCTGATTATAAACGTCCGGGAAGCCCAACGACTCCAATTGTCGAGCAACGCGACCGTCGCAAAAGTAAGGATCATATATTGAAAGCTGACTATTTGATTGCTTTCGTATCCTTCGCCTGTACGAGTCCAAGAGGGGAATAATATCTTTGTAGGCCTCAATGGGTGATTCGCAATGATCATCCGGATCTATATCGTAAGGGAAGCTCGTTGAAGAATTGTCGTTCCCAACATCTTCATTGATATTGGTATCGACCTTCCCATTCTCTCTTCCTTTTTCAGGTTTTGGGTAGAGCACAACCTTGCCTGCCCCATTCAAACGACCAATCTGCTTTCGTTGTCCATTCTCTAGAAGTTCGTCTGTTGCAGAGTACACCTTACCGTTCGTCCGATCAATCAAGACGAGAACATCCGATACCATAGACCCTTCCAATACGATTTCATTTCCTGCGTCATTTTCCGTTGTCGTCTCTCCATCGTGGGATCCAATGTTGTCCCCACTATTTGCGTCTCCATTCTTGGATTTATCCAATGAATCACTAGAAGTTTTACGTTTCTTCTTCTTTTTCTTCTTCTTTGCTTTCTTTTGCAATTTTTCTGGACTTTTATCAGAATCGGTAGTTGTGTTTTCCTGTCGGGTGGGTGTCAATGTCGCTGCTGAAGGATCGATTGAATTCGTTTCTGTATCAACGGAGTCTCTATCCCCAGAGCTTTCCCCTTGATTCTTTTTCCTTCGTTTCTCTTTTTTCTTTGGTCGTTCGGCATAGCTTTCATCAACATCGATCCGGTCCAGCTGCCGATCCTCCGCGGATGGCAGAGAGCCAGAACTTTTCTCTCGTTTCCGCTTCTTCTTTTTCTGCTTCAGCTCAACTTTCGACTTGGACATGCTGATCTGTTGTCTTTATATATGTCCAATAGAATATTAGCAAAGAAGTTCTCAATTTTTCTTTCACATTTACTCCATCAGAAAGAAGTAACATTCGGCATCGAACACCAGTTTGTTCTGTTTCGTGTCGAAGAGAGAGACCAATTTGGTGGTTGATGTGATGATGGTTTTCATTCACTATCATATGATACTTAGATTCATAACTTACCTACAAAGCTTCGTCTCCGTTTGGTACTTCCCATGGAACGTGCGCGCGCAAGCGTCACGAGTACAGCGCATTGGGGAACGAAGGACGAACATTTTTGGGAAAAGCGAAGTTGGTGGGGATAGCAACAGACTGTGCGAAATTTATGGGCGCAGGCCTCAAATGATTTATCCAACTTTGATTTTGGAGGTTGGCAACTGAAAAAAAATCATACGGATTCGAAAGATTGCTTCCTGGGAAAAAGGGACAAAACGATTGTGGCGGAGACAGTAGGACTGATGGCTAAACATTCATTTACATCATTGTGCTGATTGATATTTTAGAAGAGACCCAATCTTTCAAGTTGACTCGTCGCTATTACGTGACGTGGGCAAGAAAAAAATTCGAAAATGGCGACTGACGAAACAGATCAGGCGACCGCTTCAGCAAACTCAAATCCCATGCAGGCCGGATCATTGACGGGAGATATGACCATTTCCAATGACACGACATTGGAAGAGCAACCGCAAGAATCACCGCAGAAGAGATTCAGTTTCTATGATGCGGAAGCAGTTGGAAGCATTGGTCTCGGCATTTCTGGGTCATCGCTCTCACCACCAAAAGAATCTATCTCAACACCAAAAGAAGAAAACTCAAATCGATTTCGCTTTTATGACCCTTCCATTGTTAGCGAGGATGAAAACCTAGCGAATGCTCAGTCAAAGCCGAATGACCAAAGTAGACAGCAGAAGGGAAACAGTAGTGCCGATGAAATATTACGCTCTTTGCAAGAGACGGAAGATCAAAGGATGAAAATATTGCAACCAGTAACAGCGCAGTCATCAGACGATGCGCGTAATGCTGCTAATCCCACAGCGGGGGTCGACATTGCAGCTTCTACAGCCCATGTTGTCACGGGAACGAACGCTTACTCCCCTTCGAATGGAAATGACAGCAACAACCCATATGAGGATACTATCAAAACGGCCCTCGATCTTTTGAGAAAACATAGGTCATCACCAAAAATTTCGCCCAATCCCGACGATATCGTTTATGGAGAGGAATCGGGCTACAATGACCACGACAATGAAGTTAATAGCAACCTGAAATTAGATCACAGTTATGATGATGGTGACAACGAGAAGGCGGTGGACGATGCTGTACAAGAGGCCAAAATCAAATCGAAACAGCGCCAAGAACGAATGGCAAAGTATGCGAGCAGGTTGCAGGAACTCAAATCATCCTTGCCTCCTGAACAGCAACTGAAGCCGCAATTCTCCCCGAGCTATTCACAAAACTACAGCAATGCCGAAGATGCCTCCCCGCCACCACAAAATCAACTGCAAACCAGCAGAGATGTCGCCGATCAATCAGAGCAGCACCTACCAAATCATATTGACCGACAAATAAAAACCGCTTTGACCGAGGATTCTACTGGTTTGGTCTCGGAACTTTCTCATCATTCGAACAATCACTCACACCGACCAGAAAATACAAAAATGCCACTAACGCAACATACAATCATCGAAGAGCAGGTTCAAAAGGGTGTAGAGAAAGTGCTACTTGCTATCCTTGAAGCGAGTAAGAACAAGAGTGGAGAATCATCCTATGGCGAAGGCAACCTCGCTGATGGCGATGGGCAGACGGACAACATGTCAGCGAGCTCCGGAGAAAACGCCAACGATGCCTTGTTGCAGGTTTTGCACGAACTTCTTCCTTCGAGCCGTAGCAATGAAACTGGAAGCCTAAATTCGCGCGATGTTGGTGGCAGAGCGATGGCGACGTTGAATAGCAAATACTCTGTTGCTAGCAATGACTCGTCTGTGAATAATCGAAGCAGAAAGTCATCGGCTGTCGATGAACTACTGGCTGAGGGCAACGATAGAAATGTTGAAGCAACCCCATACTGGACAGCGGGAGATGAAAAGAAGATGACCGATGAGCGCAGATATTCGAACAGTCGACATTCATCTGACACAGACACAAATTCAGAGATATTGGCTACGATAAATCAAAGCAAGAGAAATGTCTCGACAAAGTCCATGGATACTGATATCGACAAAACGACAAAGTCAGTGGACACCGATATCGACAAAAGCGTAGACGATGCCTCAAATGCCCAAAGCTTATTTGAATCTGATGCCTCAGGTGGTTCACTTCCACACTACAGTGACGAAGAGGACGATGACATGGACACAGCGTATGATGATGATGAAGATAGCTACGATGAAAAGGATAGTGAAGAAAGGCATCATGGCGGTGTATTGGGACCACTGAGTCGAAAGGCTGGGGGTACTACCGGTGTCGTCTTGGACGTGGAATCAGAAGATTCTTCCGAATCCGCACCTCGTGAAAAAACCTATTTTCCATCAGTTGTGAAGAAGGTGCCTTCAGCAAGTGGTACTGGCGTGTATGAGCAGCAGATTTTGGATGATAAAAAGAAGAGAGAAATTCTTGCAAGTTACGATGTTGATGGCAAAACGACAAACATCCAAGACGAGGAGGCCACCGAGCTGATGAGAACACTTTGCGCTCATCTGTTACCCTTCGGGGTAGATCAGGCTTCTCCGCCGGGGAATTCCACCCTTGCTTGGGACGAGGAGAACGAGAATGAACCTGGTTATCGCATTATACGTTTATCAAGAAGTCAACTCCGTCGGGTTGAATGCGCCTTCGATGCTATGATAACAAGATTAAAGGTCAATTCTCACACCTCCCTGAACGGCCTCGAAGGACAATTCGACGAAAACTTCATACGCGAATTAGAAGAAGCCGAACGATTGTTGGACGATGAAGAAAAACGCAACAATAAAGAGGCAACGAAGCAAGCTGCCTCTGACGAAAGTACGAAGATCCAGATGCCTTCTTTGCCAGAAGATGCGGACGACTTGGAAAGTGTAGAAGGTGTTCCTCATCCAGAATTTCCAGGAGTGAAAAGTGCTGGGAAAGGGGAAATGGGCGACCTGGAATACTTTCAGTTGCCCATTATTTTCAAATCGCATGTCACTGGATTCGAACCAACGAAGGATATGACATTGGAGCCAGGAAATGTCATTGCAGGGCAGTATTTGGTCGAAAGTGAACTTGGAAGTGCTGCATTTAGCACAGCTTACCGGTGTGTTGATTTGTCGTCAGAGGATATCGACGGCCACGAAGAAGTTTGTCTGAAAGTCATCAAGAATACGAAGGATTTCTTCGATCAGTCACTGGATGAAATTAAGATTCTGGAACTTTTACGGCAAACCGGGAAATGTGATGAGAATTACATTCTTCGTGTGAAGACCTTTTTCTATTATCGTGAGCACTTGATCATTGTGACAGAACTCTTGCGACAGAACCTTTTTGAGTTTGGAAAGTTCGTCGTTGACAACGACGAGGAACCTTACTTCACGCTACCGCGCCTCGCATATATTACTCGACAGTGCCTAATTGCTTTGCGCTTCGTTCACAACCTGGGATTGGTTCACTCGGATGTGAAGCCTGAAAATATTTTACTCGGAAGCTACAGTCGTGCTCAGATCAAGCTGATCGATTTTGGAAGCAGTTGCTACCTGACCGACCGACAGAGTTCATACATCCAATCTCGCTCTTATAGGGCCCCAGAAGTTGTGCTTGGGTTGCCATACGACGGAAAGATTGATGTATGGTCTTTAGGTTGCGTGGTAGCTGAAATGTATACCGGAGAAGTAACCTTCCAGAATGATTCCATCGTTTCTATGTTGAGTCGTATTGAGACTTTCCGGGGATCATTTCCCAGACAAATGATTGCTCAAGGCCGTCAATCGGGCCGCTTCTTCACTAAAAGTGGTTTACTGTACGAGGTTGTAGGTCAATCCGACGACGATGAAGGCCTCTCAGTTGCCCCGCCAGCACCCAATGATGAGGACTCGGGCAGCGAATCCGAATTGAATCATGTTCAATTTGACATCTTCCAACCAAAAAACACTCGACTTTCAACAAGACTGGGTTTCGATGCTGATCTTATGGATGACTATGGAGCTAAAAGTGTACCAGTGGAGCGCAAAATTGAACAAATGTTTACAGATTTTGTCGCCAAACTCCTCACCACCGATCCCGACAATCGACCTTCTGCCGACGAAGCGTTGAAGCATCCATATATGATCTATGCGGCATCTCTGACCGATGATGAAATAAAGTATCCCAGCAATTAAATAATTAGAATATTTATTCATTATTTCGAAATTCATCAACAATGATATTCGTTCTAAATAAAGGATTTGAGCTACTGGATTTTATGTGACTGCTAGTCTCGTTACTATAGGAACAATTGTCGAAATTATGCCAGCAATTCTGAAGGTACGATATTGATCACCTCGGTGCATAATTTACGAGAAGAAAACTTTGCAGAAGTTAGAGGTAGAGTTAACCGCATCGTCGCAAAATTTGCCAGAACTCTGATAAAGAATAGAAAGAAAAAAATGAGAAGAGAGGTTTGGCATATTGGAAAGAGCATACACGAAAGGATCTGCACTTGGTGCAGCGATAGGAACCCATTGAGAGCAATCCGCTATTCACAACATATTTTGATACTTGAATGACTTGTTTTCCACTCACAATAGTCGCGACAAAGTATGAAATCAAACTAGTGACACCGACACCCCAAGTGACAGTCAAAATGACATCCTTCTTCTTGATGGGCTCTCCATACTTCTTCTTGTATCCTCCTCTGTCCTCGACCGATCGTTGGTAGGCCCAATCTTGTGGATTCTCGAAGTAAGCGTCCATATTTCCCTGGGCATATCGGATGGTGCACTTTTCGGTGGCCTGGAACTTGTAGACAGCCTGCATGTAATCGTCGGGCTGAGTCAAACGAGTGAAAAATGGAACTGGTCCATTTCCCAAAAGAGTGCGACCAAGGCCATAGGGTTCTTCAGCGTCGGCGGTAGGAGACCATTTCTGAGTTTTCGGGTCGAAGGTAGGGAAGGCGCCTTTGGTGGCAGCGGTCGTCTTTCCAAACGATCCGAAAGCGTTTGCCAAAGAGACAGTCGATAGGAGAAGGACAATAAGTTTCATCATCTTGAGTTGATTTGAAGGGTTGTTTTGGAGTCAAATGTTAATGCTTCCGATCCAAAGTTGACGATAAAGTATGAAAGGATTCGATTGCGGAAGGATGGCAGCTGTTAACCTTTTCCGCGTTGTACAGAATTTGCATTGGATTGGGTTCTCATACGTATCTTGGTCTCGACCTCGATGACGATATTTTGACGTGTTCATGATTAACACTCGGGAATGACGGAATTCCCAACTCATAACCCATTTAATAACCTTAACGTTAATATTTGTATTTGCACCCCACAATAGCCGGCGAACGCAAATGCTGTTTGCTCCCGCAAGAACGACGAAACCCAACACCATCGAATTGCGCTGGTGAGAATGAAAATAACTTGAGAGCAAAAGGAGACTCTATTACTATCGAGATACTATATCTAGTTCGAGTGATTGCAAGGAGTACTAACTAGACGACACAAGAATCGATTATTATGTCAACTCCATTTTCAGTTCCCTTTGTGGCACCCAATCCCAATTCGTGGGGACCTCCTGGCCCCGGCGCCGACGAAGGCAATCCCAATGCCCCTCCCAGCTCTGGATTGTTTTTGGACTTGCCTTACTCTCCCTTTGGACGCAGTGATCGTTTGGGACGTGCTGCCGATTTTACAAACTTGAAGTATGGGGACCGAAGCCGATTCAACAGACAAGGACGTTATGACAAGAATGATCGCAACAGTGATCGTCGAGGAAGCAAAAACGACGACGATAGCGATGGCGAAGACGAAACATTCCAGTTGGTTGATACAAGCAAGGCAACAACTACCAAGCGATTTGTCCCTCCTGCAGCCAAGCGCAGACAGCACACCGCCCGATTGCGACAGGTCAATGCTCGACGACAACAGCAGGGTGGCACTGCCTTTTCCACTCTTTCCAAACAAGATTATGGTGGACGAGGACGCGGTGCTGGAGGACGCGGTGCTGGAGGTCGCGGCGGCAGAGGTGGTCGTGGTGGCAGAGGACGAGGACGAGGACGAGGAGGAAGAGGATACAACAACAATCGTATCGATCGTCAACCATCCGTGGCCGTTCAACCCGATTGGGTTAAGGTTGAGGAACTCGATCTCGCCAAAGTCACCAAAAATTTGGCTGGATCCAGTAGCGCAGATAAGAAGTCAAAGAAAGCAGGCGAAGGAGCAATTCCTACACCAGAGGACGTGTTGTGGTGTGGTTTCTTGGAAAAATACAACGACAATTATGACAAGGTTACTGCCCGACAGCCAGTTCCTCTCAAGCGTATGGCAACAAAGGAGTTCTACCCTGTCACTACCACCGACGATCCCGTCTTGGAGAAGTTGGCCGTTGATGGCATCGGCGGTGCCGGTGATGCCGACAAGAGAACAATCTTTGTTACGGACAATATTCTTGCTCATCTCATGACCTGTAGCAGATCCGTCTATCCGTGGGATTTGGTTATTCAAAAAACAGCGGGGGGACTTCTGTTCTTGGATAAGCGTGACAACAGTCAACTGGATTACTTGACAGTATGGGAAACATCATACAATCCTCCCCAACCCTCAAAAGAAGGAGAGGACAGCAGTACCAACATCAATACGCCCGAGAGACTTGGTTTGGAGGCAACTACTATCAACCAGAACTTCTCGCAACAAATTTTGAAGAAAGACAGCCGAAAAGACATGGATCTGCCCAATCCTTTCTTCGACGAAGACGATGCTGATGGAATGGAGCCTGCTTCTGTTGCGTACCGTTACAGAAAGTTCGATTTGGACGCCAACACAACCCTCGTGTGCCGTACGGAGTTGCACGGTCGTCTCAAAAAGAAGCAATACATGACTGCTTTCGCTCTCAACGAGTACATTCCGCCAGCAACAACTGGAACTCCTGCCCAAAACAAATCTTGGTAAGTTTTAGCATCACCGATGATGTTTGCACGGAAAGGCCTGTTTGTCGTGAATACTTTTTATGAAATCGTATCGGTGGATCGTTTGTCTAACAAACCGACCTATTTTCTTGAATTTGTTTTGATGCAATGTGAACAGGCGTGATAAGATTGATACGAGTCGAGGTTCCGTCCTTGCGAACGAGTTGAAGAACAACTCCTTCAAACTTGCAAAGTGGACTGCTCAGTCTCTTTTGGCAGGTGCCGATCAAATGAAGATTGGTTTCTGTTCGCGTGCCAATCCTAAGAGTGCCTACAATCATGTGATTTTGGCTACTCAGTTTTACCGTCCTAAGGACTTTGCCAGTCAAATCACCTTGAGTGAAACACAAATGTGGGCCATGATGCGCATGTTCGTCAATATGTTCGCCAAGCAGGAGGAAGGAAAGTATGTTCTTATGCGCGAACCCAACAAGGCTGTCTTGACCATGTACAAGGTCCCACAAGATACTTTTGAAGAAGACGATGAGGAGTAAGCATCGTGTAGTGTTGAAGCTATTGTCAGGACATCGGCAATAGTCAAATTCAATATCATACAGAACTATCTGAATAAGTAGTAGTTTAAATAAATGCAAAGGAAAACAAAAAGTCAATGTATTGTACAGTGTGTGCGAAATGTTCGAAATGGCAACTTCCTGTGGTTTTCTTGCTTGCTCGTGTATGAAGTTATGTTTAGTATGTACAGTACATTACTATTGAGACAATTCCTGCAGCGCGCATAGCGAGTTAATTTTTTACCGGAAGTTGTGTTGAAAGAAACCCGGTTATTGAATAAAAAAGATCGGCACCTGACGTATGCAGTGCGTTCCCAAACGGAAAAATCCGTGCGGTTGCTACCAGCGTCCTTGCTTTTCCGGAGGCTTCAAGACCGCTGGATTGAGGGTCTTTCTTCCGGGACGACATGACATCATGTTATCATCAACGAAGCAACTCACATTGCATTATATAAACTTATATTCATCAACTTTCAACCATGTTCCGAACTATCTTCGTCTTCGCCTTGTGCCTCATCTCTGCTTCGGCCTTCGCGCCTATTGCCAGCAACGTTGTTGGTACGTTGAACATTAGTGAAAGAAATACGCGGCAAAGATTTCGATCGCTTCGAAAGGAGTAGTGCTGCTGCATGTCCTCTATAATGATATCGCCGATTTGCGACCTTTTTTCAAAAAGCCCTTTCCCTGACATTTCTCTTTTCTCATTCTCCATCTCGATCGATCCAAATGTTGAATCCAGCCCCTGCTGTTGTTGCCCAAGGAGCTCCTCAGTTGATGGAAAACACTTTCGCTGAATTCTCCAACCAAGTTGCTTCCAGTCAGATCCTCGCTTCCAGCGTCAGCGACTTCGGAGGATACTTCTTCCCTGTCATCGGAATCGGATCTCTTGCCGCTTTGATCCTTTTCCTTGCCCCTCCTTTCGCTGACGAATAAACTTTCTACAGCATCGCAAGCTTAGATTAGATTTGATCTCAACTATTGCGCTTTGATTTGGGTATAGATGAACGGAACGAACCTTTGACCTCGAAAGACCCTGAACCGAATTGGAAATTTTGGGAGTACAGCTACATTCACAATACAATCCACCAATTTAACTTAGGTATTTCGGTAACGAGTCTTCGCTACACACGCCAATTCAGGAATTCTCTCGTGATTTTCGTTTTTATTTTGAGACATTAGGCCGGAGGAAACAGTTCAACCTAGAATAGAATGATGTAGTTCTGAGACGATCGGCTAGACTTTTGTATTGTTGGTGAAACCTAATAGAACGAAGTACATTCTCGGATGGCTCCTTCTAGGAGAATTCCCCCCTTAGATCGTCGTTACTACAGACTCTAGCTAGTAGTAGTAGTATCATGATCATACTCGTCCACTTCGTCCTTCCTACCGTGCAATTAGAAGTTGGTTTGCTTATTCATCATTGTAACTGCTACTTCGACTAGAACACGCACACAGTGGTAATGATACACTGTTTTTCCTCCAGAAAGATGTCTAACTAAAGCTTGTTTGCTATCATCTCGCCACAAAATATCTTGTCTCAAAAACGAGAACTAGGCTCATCAGAATTTGACGAGGATTCGGAACGGATGAAATTTTTAGGTATTAGTATACCTTCTGAGGATTGTCATAAGCTGTACGATTTAACTGCACTCAAAAATGTGAATGTACTCATAACCTTTTGTAAGAACAAATCCATCTTCTCTGAAATGCCACTCGTCGTACAGTACAATCCTCGTACTACTTCTCGTACTGCTTTTGAAAGAGGCGAGCCAATGCGCGCCAGACGCTGCGATTATTCTACAGGTTCTGCGCTGCGCCAAAAGGAAAATAATTCCTACGCGCCGAATTGTGCGGTGCGTGGAAACAATAATAATTCCTTAGGACGGTGCTCTTTCGTGTCACTCTCCGAATACTTTTGATTGGCTGCCAGACTCTCGAACGAGCGCGCCGCTAATATTCACACGCATTTTCTCGTCGGTTTCAATCCCCATCCATCCCATCGTGGGCAGATTGATTCTGACACGAGAGAAATCATGCGTGCACGAAAAAGTTTTGTTGTTTCTCTTCGATTTTCTCTCGGCAAAAATTTTCGAGGTTGGACTTTTTTTTTCGTGTTTATTTTCCGCTTCTTTTGTCGAAAAAGGGCGCGCAAACGACCGAAAACCTGGAAGGGGTCTCTG
>JACLAC010016201.1_pt1 | contig 12636 bp, 3 predicted proteins | sample 8027881 | NCBI WGS metagenome assembly JACLAC01 (sample SAMN15725517, study PRJNA655200) | protist metagenome | isolation source: fluorescence activated cell sorting (FACS) single amplified genomes of... | place: Spain: Blaines Bay Microbial Observatory, Mediterranean Sea | collected 2016-01-19 | reverse complement strand
AATCGTTGTTGGCACACATAATGTGAAAGAACTTGAAACGGTTGCAAAGAAATATGGGACTTATCCGTCCCATATTTGTGATGTTTTGGCTGGTCGCCGGAAAACAGCCGGAGGCCACAAATTCGAAAAAGTAGTAGCTCAATCGATGATGTGCAATGGTGAACTTGAAGAGTTTAAACCGCATCCCAAAATTGAATCACCTTTTGGGGGAATGATTTCTGTGAGCCAATTTGGAAGAGTCAAATTTGATAAGTATAATATTACAAAAGGGTCAAAAGGCCAAAAATTTGTAAATTATCATAATCGACAGGTTATGATCAACGGAAAAAACTACCTTGTTCACAGGCTTAGAGAGGAGTGTCGGCTAGGTCGTGAACTAAAAGCACACGAACATGTTTGTCACAAAACTTATCTTGATGGTCGTCATCTCGATGATGAAGGTTGTCATCGTAATTGGGGATGTGATCTACGTGTAGATTCTTGTGCAGGCAACATGAACGATGACGCCAAAGGAGTAATAATCAGGGACATGTTTGAGAAATATAAAGACGAGACTCTTGTACACGGTGCCCAAACGTATATTTTCAACGTGGGCACAACAGTCACGTGTGCCGCACTCGCTAAACTTACTGGGAAACCCACAGTGCATTTCACCAATGTGGCGAATCCGAATGTTTCAAACAGAAAGTGTGACGGTTTTGTAATTGAATATGTTTAAAAACTAATAAAATTTTTTTACGATATAAGTCGGAATTATAAAAAAGTACGCTATAATTATAGATAACCACATGCTGTTTGAATCCTCGTAAAAGTACACAATCAGATTTAAAATCGTATAAAAACTCAATATTACAGCTGTCTGTAGTTGAAAAAGTTCGTTTTGGTATTTCCAATTGAAGAACAAATAGTTAATCCCGAGTAATAAAAACAAGAGTGATTCATTCCATGTATGATTAAAATTTTCTTCAGCACCCGTCACAAATTTTGCAGGATTAAAAACGAAAGAAGTCGAAATGATCCAAATAATTTCAGCCACAGTAAATATTTTATCGTTCCTGCTTGTATATTTTGCAAAAATATTAGCGTTAATTCTCTGGCCGCCATTATATAGAATCACGCGAGCAAATATAATTCCAGTCATTGCATTTAAAACGTTACTAATTAAAACGTTCGGAATTCGTTGATTCTCTCCGCATGTTATTAAACTCGTCAAAGATTCTCTAAGGAAGAATAGAATAAATGAATATTGCCAAGGTACGCCGTAAACAACTAGCGTAAAGGGAATCAGCATGTTAGGAATTGTAAAAGGATTATACGTGGTCTTGCTCCATGTATCTAATAGTTCGCACGTTTCGCTGAATGTCGGCGCGAAAGTTGGTACTGTCGGCGCTCTCGTCGGGGCTTTAGTCGGCGAACCAGGCACAACTGGCGCGTTTGTCGATTTGGTTGGGGCTCTTGTAGGAAAACTCGTTGAATTAATAATTTCAGGAATTACACTGCTTTCATAAACAAAAATTTGCCCACTATCAGCGTTACAGCCAGGACAAGCGACGATGAATGTTTCGCCATTTACGCTCGCGTCAACATTTTTCCCATAAAAAACAGCACCCAATTCCGGTGAATTTATAATTTGTACAAAATCAATATTTCCATTTTCTAAATCGATCTTGAAAATTTTCACATTACCATTATCACCTTTCGTTTTGGAACTTGTTCCACAATCGGCGTTTTCTGAGTTGTCCATGTCGTACGAGCCGACGAATATAAATCCATTTTGAGTAACAGCAATGTTTCCGTTACCAATACATTCTTCGTCGTCTATATCAACGCCTCCCCAAAAACTCCATTTGTCAATCTCGGTTTGTCTAAATACGCTGAGCGCATTGATTATGTCGCCCTTGCCACTGTTTCCTTTCGCAATTACAACAAATTCGCCGCCTTTGGAAATTCCTAGCCTTGAAGGTGTGTAAACCGACTGAATATTAGTTTGAATTAAAACAAGTTCGTTCCCATTTTCAATTTTATAAATTTGAGATTGTTTTTCTTGAGAAAAAACAAAAACGTGATTTGATTCTTGATCAACACCGATGGTTGTTGCCTTGTCTGAAGTTGAATTCAAATAATTCTCCAAAGTAAAAATTGGAATTCCTTCTTGAAATAATCTTAAAGATCTCGGCTCATCCAGATCGAGCTTGTTGAATTCTTCAAGAACTTTGAAAAACAGATTTCCGTTATTTGGATACACAATGTCGTTAATCGCGATTGCTTTTTCTGCGCTTGTAGTCGTTGAGTAAAGAAACGATGCTGGCGACTTTACATTAATTTCGCTTAAAATTCCGTTCGTAATAACGTTGTTTGTATTCCTGTTTGTTAACCACGTCATTTTATTACAATCATTTGAATTTATGTAACCTTGGTTTTGGAAAAGTGTATTTCTTGTTTGCTGAACGCTTCCAATTCGACTATAGAACAAATGGCTAAAAGGATTTAAAGAAAAAGTGTTAACTGCAGAATCGATTTCGTTGCAAAGCGGGGCATCTACATCATATGATGCGACAAGGCATTTACCGTCATCTGTTAAATCAAAAATTTGGTTCGAAAATTTACAATTTGTACTTCCGTCAAAATCTTGACCGTTAATAAAGAAATCTTCTTCCCAGCCTAAGGAGCCATCTAAAGTCGGAGATTTTGTCGGAAATTGTGTTGGAGCAGATGTTGGAACAGGAAATGTTGGAGCAGATGTTGGAGGGCGAGTTAAAGTCGAAAAAACATAAACAGCTCCATTCTCATTTCCATCGCATTGAGGGCAGCCCACAGCGATCCTGTACATCAAGTCATCTGAATCCATGCTTTGACCGAAAAAGACCGGACCTCGCTCAGGAGAGTAAATTGTATCGAATAAAACAATTTCATCTTGTTCATTTGATATTTCTGTAATAGAAAAAATTTCAACTTTTCCATTATCGCCATTAATATTTCCTGCTTGACCACATTCTGCGCCGGACTCAGGATTAAGTTCAAATGAGGAAACTGCAATAAAGCCAAGATCAGAAACTGATATTGCCCCGTTTCCAATACAGCCGCTAAATACCTCAAAGAAACCAGTTTGTGCGTAAGCGCCATTTACTTCTCTATAAAGAGCAATTCCATTTTTTCCGTCAATAGAAAATTCACCTTTTGCAATTGCAATATATTTTCCAGTGGAAGAAAATGAAATTGTTTGACCAAGATAGAAATCCGGAACCGATTCTTGAAATACTAATATTAAATCGTTTTTGGTATCTATTTGATAAATCGTCATTCTATTTTGAGAGTATTGAACGAGTCGATTTGAAACTTCATCATAAAGTAGGCCGGTCGATGCAGTATTTTGCAGAGATAATCTGTCTGAGAGCAAATTCCCGTTCGAATACATTGATATTACAAATGCTCCTTGACCGTCACCGAAAAAATCTGCGTCGAAATTTTCAATAAAAACTCTTGACATATCTTTATTAAATGCCCAATTATTTATTAACGTCGCAGGGTCATTTGTTGAGAATGATGAAAAGAATGGATTTGCCGAAAGTGGATTTTGTGACGTATCAACTTGTACGAATGCCGTTAATTTATCACCAAAAATTGGGGGCGCTCCAGTATTTGTAAGGAAACTCGCGAAGTTACAATTATTCGCAATCTGTCCTGGTTTATCAATTTGATATTGAATCCATTCGGAATTATATTCTTGTGGTGAACGTTTTCTTATGAACGTCATTGTGTCAGAATTATCAAAGCTATAAAGCTGAATGTAACTACTAGGACACGATGTAGCGCTTGCTGCATCATTACCTACCATGAGACAAGATCCATCGGACGAGAGGTCGAAGCTGTTCTTACCGAAAAGACAACCATTCAGACCGCCGTTATCTGAAGCAATAATTTTCTCATCTTGTTTCCATTCACCAATTGGGAAAGTGGGACTAACTGTTGGATTTTGCGTTGGACTTAGCGATGTCGGCGATAAAGTAGGTGATTTAGAAGGAGAATCTGTAATAAAAGATGTTGAAGCGTCGTATACGAAAACTCTTCCTTTATTATTATTGCACAACGGACAAGACACGGCAATTCTTTCTCCTAATAAATCGGTGTTTACAAAATATCCAAAGAAATTCGCAATTCCTGGCTCTGGATTTTCTATTTCTCGTATAAAATTTACTTCAAATGTTGCGTCATTGATTTGATAAATTTTAACGTTTCCGTTTGCTCCATTTGTTGCACCAATTGCGCCACACGCGGTCGCAGAACTAGTCGAGTCGTTTTGATCATAGTTTCCAAAAATTATGTAACCCGTTGGAGATACGTTTATTCTGTTATTTGCAGTACAATTTCCGCTAGACGGTAAGGATTGTGGAAATTCTACAAATGTTACTCGTGAATAGAAATTTTGATTTGCTCGTTTTGCAAAAACAGCAAAACCGTTTTCATCATCAGGAGCAAATTCGTCGCGTTTCTCTCCTGAGGCAATAACGATATATTTGCCGCCTTCGCTAATCGCAATTATACCTCCCAAAAATTCATCATTCGGCGAGTCTTGTAATGTTGTAAGAGTTCCATTTATTTCTAGAGTCTGAATCATCAGTTTTGCACCGTTCAATGTCTGATTATTAACAATAGTAACAATTAATCTTGATTCCTCGTCATAAGCCGAAACTACTGGGAAGAAACCGTTTCCTAAATAGTGATCAATTGCAATTACTTCTACATTATTTTCAAAAAGATGTAATTTGAAATTATTGGTTTCAAGAGCATTTGTAGGTAATATATTTTCAACAAAAAAAGAAGTAGCGAGATTTTTGCTATTTACGACAAAATCATAATATTTGAAGACAACTTGGGTTGGACCAAGTCCGACCTCCGAGACAGGTGTACTCTTAACACCAGAAACGGGTTCTCGAATTATTTTGAAATATCCTCCAAGTCCATTTCCAGCAGTTTGAAGTCCCGGACTTGGTGCTAATTGATATAATTGCAAACAAGAATTATCGGTTTGCCCATATTTTGCAATGCCAAAACCAATCCAATCTCCAATTTGTTGCAAAGGCGATATTGTTTGTTTAAGAAGAGGAACATTTCCAGAAACATCAAAAAGATACATTGTTTTAGTAAGATCATCGCCTTCATATCCAACTAAAATACAGGATCCGGATGACGAGACATCAAAACTTGCTAGACCAAATGCATCAAAATTGGTTTGAGGTCCATCAATTTCAAAACTTAAACTCCAGCCTAAATCAAAAGAATAAGCGTTATAAAATTGTAAAAACAATAATAATATGAAACATGCTAACATTGTTGTTAATTTATTGTTTTGAAATATATTTATGTGTTATTTATTTCGTTCCAAAAGTCTTCGTCGTCCTTTTCTTGATCTTCCTCTTCTTTTTTTTCTCTGCCCATTTGATAAGCCAAACGAATAAAGGATTCAAACGATATTGTGGCAAATTGATGCTCGTAACTTTCAAAGGTCATTGCACGTTTGTAGCACTTCATTATTATACAATAACTTTCAAAGATGGCGTCTACGTCATTTTTTTTGCACAACAAATCTAGAAGCAAACCCTCTTCAAATTCATCTTCCAATTCTTTTCTAAAAACTGCAGGCGGATAGCTTTTCATGATAATTTGGTCGATATGGGCGCGGTTTATGCTTTGATGTTTTTTATTAAACTGTTCCATTGTCTTGATTATAGCGTTTTCATCTGTTTTATTTTTGAAACCGTTATCGTACAGAGTCCACATTACTAAATCAGCGTTTTTCCTAGTTTTTGAAGGATCTCCTCCAAAAAGTATTCTTTCCTTTCTCCTTTTGGTCCACCTACGACACAAATTGGAGACTATAGTATTTCTGAAAGTACTCTCTTGAAATTCTTGTTGCCAGAAAATACATTTGTTCTTTCTCATATTTTTCACAAGTAATTGAATAATATTTTTTTGATACCTTCCACCGACCGTTTCATAAAATGAACACAAGATCCATTCTTGGATTTGGTCAAATTTAAATCTGCGATCTTTTCTCAATTTTCTTTCTGTAGGATCACGATGACTGGGTTTAAATCGCAACTTAGGTTCGTTGTTGATGAACCTGGTTTTAATTAGGTTTCCCCGCTTGTTGCGATAAAAAGTAAATTTTTTAGCTTCGCTTTGCGGCTTGCGGTGGGGATAGCTGTGCGGCATGATGATGTTTGGTGTTTGCTTCTCTTGCTCTCTTGCTTCTTCTTCTTTTGATCTTTCCGGGTTTTGGAAAATCATGATGTTTTTTAAAAGAAATTTCTTCAACGTTTTATTAGTTTAAAATTCTCATGACTATAATATAACATAAATTCAAATACTTATCTAATTTATAAAACAATGGCAAACGACGAAGAGTTTCAAGAGACACTTATTCTTGATCATATTTATTTTTTTTACCCTGATACGATTGTACCGCGTTTTGAACAAGATACCTTTAGCTTTAAGTTTGTTCCGTTGCAACCTGTAAATGTGGTGCCAGACTTTCCAGATGAAGATGTAGACCAACCAGCCGAGTTGATTCTTAATAAATATAAATTCACAAATCAATATTTTGGATTTATTATTGATATAGTTACTAATCGTATTACTCACGTTCAAATTTTAATATCTGGAGACGGATATTCAGTTGGTCCGTTAGTCAATAAAAAAGAAACAGTATGGGCAGAAAAAAAGCCGATATTTACAAATAATATTGAATTCTTTACATACTTTTTTGGTTATAAAAAATATACTGATTTAATAAGAGGAGATGATTTCAGAGAATATTGCATGTATGATTTGGAGGTGTCAGAAGAACTTTGTTCACAAATCCCTCGCTGTCTCGGTATTATTGAAAACGTATGTCTTATAAGCACAGACGCTGTAAAGGAACCTTTAACTACATTTGTTCCGAAAGAATTAGATATAGATAGGGAATTTTACGAAGCGCAACCGCAACCAGTGTCCGAAACAACAAAAAACTCTTTTTGCTCAAGTGTATCCAATATAGAATCATATCTCGATAGATGTCTTAATAACGTCGGAAACCAACAGAATCAAGTATTTTGTGACACGGCTTCCGGTTTGCCTGCAGCGTGTGTTTCATGTACTGTGAGTATAAAGGACCCAGGTGGTAAAACTATGGAGCAGGAAGTTGAAAATTCAAAACAAGTTTGCAGCGAAAATAAAGATGGATTTACTTGTAAGTTTTTTCAAGTAATCATAAAATGTAAGCAAACACAAAATAAAATTCCAAAAAATGTAGTAATATATTTTTATGACACGTTCAAAGGGAATCAAGATATGGTTCCTGTAGAACAGGATAAAAGTGTTTGTAATGCTATACAGAGCCCTAATACTATTGATGAAGATGACTTGCAATGCTTTGAAAAAGCTTTTAATGTGGTTGGATTTGATTTTTTTCAAGATAGTCAGTGTGTAGATGAAAATGGAGGTCAAAATCCGTTAAACTTTAAATTAATCAGTGTTGCAGGAATTAATGATTGTAAAACTTTGTGTGGTTTAGAAAGAGACTTTAAATGTGAAGGTTTTTCATTTAACGGCCAAACAAATGCAAATAATAATTGTCAGCTATGGAAAATTCCGCCATTTTCACAAAAAATCGCTAAAGGTTCAACCTGTGGAAGATTTGTTGAAAGTGTGACTTATCAAGAAAAAAACCCTAGACGTCAAGCATATGATCAAATTCATGATAACGCAGATTTTTTGTATCCAACATTAATACTTGGTATTGTTATAGCAATTGGTTTCAGATTTTTCAGAAATAACGACCCTCTATATCAATTAATAAAACAAATTTAATTTTTTTAATCATGTCTATAATAATAATAAACATCGTCACCTAGACGGCGATGTGAAAGAGTTCTAGTATAAATCATATATGCGAAAATGATGACAACACCTATAATTATGATATAAAACATTACCCATTCGTCAGTTGTTAAATCCCAAGTTGCGCTGCTCGACACTAAGGTATCGGTAGGGCTTTTTGTTGGATTCAATGTTGTTGGTTTTGGTGTTGTTGGACTTGAAGTCGGATTCATTGTTGTCGGACTTGAAGTCGGATTCATTGTTGTCGGACTTCCTGTTGTCGGACTTAAAGTCGGATTCATTGTTGTCGGACTTCCTGTTATAGTCGGACTTGAAGTAGGATTCATTGTTGTCGGGCTTCCTGTTATAGTCGGACTTGAAGTAGGATTCATTGTCGTCGGGCTTCCTGTTATAGTCGGACTTGAAGTCGGATTTGAAGTCGGATTCATTGTTGTCGGCGAGAGTGAAGGACTTACAGAAGGATTTTTGGAAGGACTTACAGAAGGACTTACAGAAGGATTTAAAGTAGGTTTATTAGTCGGAGATTTTGTTGGTTTTTCAGTCGGCGACACAGTTGGCGCAAACGTTTCACCAAACACAGTGGGGGATCTGGTAGTTGGTTTCAAAGTTGGCGATTCAGTCGGCGACTCGCTTGGTGACTCACTTGGTGATTTACTAGGGCTTGCCGATGGCGACGTGCTTGGCGCTAAAGTTGGTGACAAACTTGGTGACAAACTTGGTGTCAAACTTGGTGATAAACTTGGTGTTAAACTTGGCGACTCACTAGGACTTGCACTAGGACTTTTAGTAGGATTATTTGTTGGCTCTGGAGTCGTTGGACTTAATGATGGCGAAATGCTTGGCGACACAGTTGGACTCAAATTTGGCTTTAAAGTTGGCGCTTTACTCGGACTAATACTTGGCTTTAAAGTTGGCGCTTCAGTAGGCGAATCTGTTGGTTTTAAACTTGGTGCCTTACTCGGCGAATCAGTAGGCGAATCGGTTGGTTTCAAACTTGGTGCCTTACTCGGCGAATCAGTCGGCGAATCGGTTGGTAAAAATGTTGGTGATTTACTAGGAGAAGCGGTCGGATTATCTTCTAATTCGAATAGAGTATAATAAGCAAATTCTTTCGTCTCAGCCGGACCGCCTTTTAAAACTCCTGACGTTTGACTAACACACTCTTCTGCCGAATAGCATTCACATTCAGCATTGACAGTCATTACGAAAAACTGCGAACCGTGATTATTTACGCAAACATCTTTGCACTGAGTTGGTGAAGGCGGTTCTGAAAATTCGTCTACACCATAAATTTGTGTCGCCGTTCCATCACATACTGTTCCAATTGAAATACTCGCGGGTTTCCAGCTGCCATAATTCATTCTAAGAGATGAAAATAACCCAGCTGTTTCAAAATCTGGTTCAATAGTATTAAAAGCCAAACAACTTCTAAGCAATTGACAAAAGCCATTTGTTGGCTGATTATTATCATTCTCAATGCTTGCAGATTTGTCAACACCGTCCCAAGCGACACCAACGCATTGATCATAAGTTTGGCATTTATCTTCACATGCTTTTAAGGAAGAATAAGAACTTAAACCGTAAATTACAGAACTTCTTGTATTTTGCCCATTTGTAAGTCCATTATCACCACCTAATAAATTATAAAAGAAAGGCAGCTGTCCCGCATTTGTAGGTTTTATTCGACATTGATTAGCGATAGGACCACAAAAATTGAAAGAACCGTCATTATCTAAAACATTTAAATAAAGTGTACTGCCGTAAACTGCCTCTTGAGTATATCCAGGCCAATTATCTGTTAACGACCAAATATAATAACCACAATATGTATCTTCAGTAGCAATGTTTGCACCAGCTTCGTTCACAATTTCGCCATTAGCCATTTGTAAAACAAAGTTTGGAGATAATGTTGGCGCATTGGATGGTCTGACGCTTGGAGATAAAGTTGGTTGTGATGTTGTTGGCGATTTGCTTGGTACAGGTGTTGTTGGCTTATTTGTTGGTTGTTTTGTTGGACTTTTTGTAGGTCTTGGCGTTGTTGGCTTAATTGTTGGTACAGGCGTTGTTGGCTTCAAAGTAGGACTTTCATAATCAGAATAGTCTGTTTCCTCGTAATAAGTACCAGAATAGTCATCAATAACGTTTGTATCATCTGTTAAATATAAAACGACAGCGCCGTCATCATTGAAAGCTCCTGAAGCACCAATAATTATTTTATTACCATTCTTAGAAACTCCAACATTTTCTCCATAATAAGAGGTGCCGCCAAAAGGATCTTGAAAAGTTTTAATGTAACTAATTTGCCCAGAACTATCAATTTTAAAGGCATCTACTTTCCCATTTTTTCCAAAACCCATACTTGAAGTCATACAGTCTGGTGTATCTGGACTTGGGTCGCCTGGTTGATCATATGTTCCAACTAAAACATATCCATTTTCACTAATTGAAATTTCTCCATTGCCAAAGCATTTACTTGTTCGCCCCGAATTCGTATACGAATCAGTTTCGACATAAACACCAGACTGAAGTTGATAAACTCTTAAACCTCTTGGTACATTGAAGCGTTCGTATGCCTCAGCTTTTGCAATTACTATAAATTCGCCGCCAGGACTTATTGCCCCAGTTGTGCCGCCGTAATCAAGAGTCTGTGCCAAACTCAAGCTGTTTCCTGCACTGTTAACTTTATAAACGAAAGCTTGATCTGCTTGAGTCCCAGTCGTGCAAACAATAAAACCACTTTCCATGTCATAACTAATTGACGTGGCTTCAACTCGAGTTCCGAAGGGATCGCCTTCTTCAGCTTTTTTTACATTTCCGTCGAAAAGGAACAATGTTACAAAAGCTCCAGCAAACGAATCTCGGCCCTGAAATACGTACAAATTTTTATCATTGTGAAAATTTGTATTTATTGCAATTTCAACTTGAGATAAAGAATATTCACCAGGCTCGTTATCAATAAATCCAGTTTTATCAGGAATAAAATAATTAGAAGCAATTGAATTACCTGAGTAACCAATAACACTTTCTGACTCAGTATCTATTGAATATGCTCCAATAAAATCTTGTCCTAATAATTTTGTACAACCGTTGTTGGTACTTGCCGCTTTGCTCGTATAAAAATTTGCCAGCGTACTTCCTTCAATTTCTACATTTCCGTAATTTATTTGCTTTCGAAAGGGATTCGGTTCGCCATTATTATTCCATTCATAAATTGCCACAAGGCCAGGATTTTGATAGTAACCAAAAATGAAACAATCGCCTTTCGGACTGAGTGTTAAAGTGTGATAGCTTGCGAACTCTTGCTCTGGGCCATTATTATCTGTACCTTTAATTGTAGCGAATTCAGACCAATCGTCTGTCTGAGTATTAGATGATTGAGTCGGAGCTTCAGTTGGTTCAATCGTTGGCGTTTTTGACGGTGATTTAGACGGTGATATTGAAGGCGACAATGTCGGTTGCTCAATTGGCGCGGGTGTTGGCACAGCGCTTCCTTGATAAAGAGTCGCGGCGCCGTCGTCATCATATGCTCCGCTTGCGCCAACAATTAATCTTGTACCATCTTCTGAAATTGACAAGCTTTCACCAAAATAAGATCCGAAGGCTGCATCTGGAAATGGATCTTGGAAAGTTGAAATATATTCAATTTGACCAGTTGCGTTAATTTGAAAAATATCAACTTTTCCATTCTCACCAGCATTATTGTTTGGATCTTGACATGCAGGCTGATAATCGCTCAAAGTTCCTGGCAAGTCATAACTTCCAACGAAAACATATCCTGTTTTACTAATTCGAATTTCACCATCACCAAAGCATCCGTAATTTACAGACGGGTCGTTATAATAATCGGTTTGTACAAACGTATTACCTTGTAACTGAAAAACAACCATTCCATCAAAAGTTGGATACAAGCCGTATGCTTCAGCTTTGGCAATGACAATAAATTCACCACCGTAACTTATTGCGCCGCTAGTTCCGGCGTATTCAATTTCTTGAACTAAACTTAATGTAACTGGATTTGTTCCGTCATTATTAACTTTATAAACAAAAGCTTTATCGTTTTGTGTCCCAGTTGTTGCTAAAAGGAATCCACTTTCCATATCGTATGATATTGACGTTGCCTCAACGTTTTCTCCAAATGGATTTATGATTGAATCCAAGAATATGTTTTTGCTATACAAAAACAAAGTAATTTGACTTGGTGTTGTATACTGACCGCTAGAAATGTCTTTTGCTTGGTAAATGTAGAAGTCTAAATTGGCGTTCCAGTTCATATTAATATGAATATGAACTTGATCATATGCGTAAAAGCCACCAGGTTCATAACCTGTGTCTAAGGGAACGATGTAATCAAGGCCAAGATTCGGATAGCCGATGGTAATTTCGTTTGCTAAATCTAATTCATAAGCATCAATAATTTCAATTCCAAAGTATTTTTCACATCCATTGTTTACACTTGAAGAAAAGCTAGTTTGAAAGGTCTGAACTTCTCCAAAAAAAGACAAATCGACGTCTTTTCTGTACGATATTACGTTTGAATTCCAATCATAAATTTTAAAGAGACCGGGGATAATATAATATCCAAAGACAAAACAATCACCATTTGGAGACATCGCGTTTGTTAAAAAAGTTGCGAATTCCTGACTAGCTCCATTATTTTCCGTTCCCGCAATTGTTTGGAATTCAGCCCAATTTAAACCTTGGCCATTTATTACTTCAAATAAAAACAATAAGAAAAGCAACAATTTCATTTCATTT
>JACLAC010010934.1_pt1 | contig 12636 bp, 8 predicted proteins | sample 8027881 | NCBI WGS metagenome assembly JACLAC01 (sample SAMN15725517, study PRJNA655200) | protist metagenome | isolation source: fluorescence activated cell sorting (FACS) single amplified genomes of... | place: Spain: Blaines Bay Microbial Observatory, Mediterranean Sea | collected 2016-01-19 | reverse complement strand
ACGTGGCGAAATCCGTGGATACTCATCAGATGCAAGGCGTGCTGGATAGCCGTATCGGCATTGAGTGCGGTCGGGCGAGATGTCATCAGGCTTTCAACGGTGATTTGCTCGATATTGCGTATTAATCCCGCGACGCGATACAATACATCGCGTTCGGTAAAAATACCTACCAGTTCGCCTAAATCACCCGTGACCAATACGCAACCTACGTTCTTGCCCTTCAGCAGGGATATCACTTCGGCCAGCGAGGTAGTCGGAACGACGCACACCGGAGGCCGGAGGCCAAGAACGGAAAGCGGCTCTGCAAAAATCTCTTGAAATTCTCCGCTGCCCCAATTCTTGTAGGCTTCGCTCAGGCTCTGGCCGCACTCGTCGCAAACTTCAACGCCTGCTATATTGTCATGCGAACACGAAGGACAAATCATAAGATTCTCCTATTCCTATTCGACGATCCAGGTATCACCCGTATTAAATAGAGATTTCAGATCGCCCGCGCCTTTTGTATTTATCGCCGCATCCACCTGGTCTAACATCATTTCGGTGTAGGAGGGTTTGTCGACCGCGCGCAATACGCCGAATGGCAGCGGCATCGCAGGGTATTCCATGCGGCTAAGCATGTAGGCGTAACTCGCATTTTCGCGACTTTCGTGATGGACGACCAATTCGTCATTGTCAACGTTACTATCGAGTGAAACGACCTCGGGTTCAGTGCCGTTCATGCGTATGCCCTTGTCGCGGTCCTTGCCAAAAACTAGGGGTTCGCCCTCTTCGAGAAATACGATATTTTCGTCGCGTACGTCGGTATTGGTCGTATGCTCCCAAGCCGTCGGATTTAAGACTACGCAATTCTGATATATCTCGACAAAAGCGGCACCCTTGTGCTCAGCGGCCCTCTTAAGTACCGCGCTCAAATGTTTGGTGTTGGTATCCTGAGTCCGAGCGACGAAAGTCGCTTCAGCGCTAAGGGCGACTGATATTGGGTTGAGCGGGTAGTCGATCGACCCCATCGGCGTAGACTTCGTCCTGTGTCCCTGCAGGGACGTAGGTGAATACTGCCCCTTTGTCAGCCCGTATATCCGGTTGTTGAACAATATGATCTTCAGGTCGACATTGCGTCTAAGGCAGTGCAAAAGATGATTGCCCCCGATCGAGAGCCCGTCGCCATCCCCTGTGATAACCCACACACTCAAGTCCGGATTCGCGGATTTGAGTCCGGTAGCTATGGTCGGAGCTCGACCGTGAATCGAATGCACACCATAGGTGTTCATATAGTACGGGAAACGGCTGGAGCAACCTATACCGGAGACAAAAACGATATTTTCCCTCGGTATGCCTACCTCCGGTAATACTTTTTGCATTTGCGCCAAGATCGCATAGTCACCGCACCCTGGGCACCATCGGACTTCCTGATCAGAGACGAAGTCCTTGCGAGTTAGTTTGGACTCAGCAACAGTTTCAGACATCTGTATCTCCCCGCTTCTAACGCAACACTTCGCGAATCTTGTCCGCCACTTCCCGGATTTGGAAAGGACGCCCTTGCACCTTATTTAGTTTGACGACGCGCACTGGAAAATGCCCCTGCAATAAAAAGGCCAATTGGCCGAGATTTAACTCGGGCACCAACACCTTCTTATACCGACCGAGAACATTGCCAAGGTTGCGGGGAAAGGGATTCAGGTGGCGCAGGTGGGCTCTGGCGACCTGCAACCCATCGGCTTGGACCTGCTCGACGGCGGCGCGAATAGCTCCGTATGTTCCGCCCCACCCCAAGACGAGTAAATCTCCCTGCTCAGGCCCGGAAACTTCCAATTCGGGAATAAAATCCGCGACGCCGCTGATCTTCTCCGCCCTAGTGCGGATAATGTGCTCGTGGTCTTCCGGCGCATAGGAAACATTGCCGGTGACATCCTGCTTACCCAATCCTCCGATACGATGCTCCATTCCCGGCGTACCCGGGACGACCCACGGTCTAGCCAAGGTCTTCTTGTCCCGCATGTAGGGCTGATAGCCCTCGGGATCCGTACGGAAATTAGCCTCAATGGCCGCAATCGAATCGGGGTCGGGAATATTCCACGGTTCGGAGTTATTCGCAACATAACCGTCAGATAGCAAAAACACCGGGGTCATGTGACGAATAGCTATACGGCATGCTTCAACCGTCAGATGGAAACATTCGACCGGCGTAGCAGGGGCGAGTATCGGGATCGGGCTCTCGCCGTTGCGTCCGAAAAGAACTTCGAGCAAATCCGCCTGCTCGGTCTTCGTGGGCAGCCCCGTGCTTGGCCCGCCGCGCTGGACATTGACCACCAACATCGGCAACTCCATTACTACGGCGAGATTAATTGCTTCGCTTTTCAAGGCGATGCCCGGCCCACTGCTCGCAGTCGCGGCAAGCGCTCCACCGAAAGCAGCGCCAATAACCGAACCCATTGCAGCAATTTCATCCTCTGCCTGAAAGGTGCGCACATCAAAGTTCTTTAATGCTGACAGCCCCTCGAGGATCGTGCTGGCGGGCGTGATTGGATAGGAGCCGTAAAAAAGAGGCTTGTGTGCTTTTTGCGCTGCGGTGACCAAACCGAGAACAATTGCCTCGTTGCCGGTGATCCGCTTGTAGACTCCAGATTCAACAACCTGACGACTCGGCACATTGATCCGAGTTTGAAAGGTCTCGGCGGTCTCACCGTAATAATAACCTGCCTTGAGAACCCGGGAGTTGGACTCTACGACCTCGGGGCGATTGGCAAATTTGGTCTCGTAGAATTTGATCGTAAAATCGATGGGACGATCGAACATCCAGAATACCAAACCCAAGGCGAAGGCATTTTTGCACTTGTCCTTCTCTTGGTTGCTCATCCCGTCGATATCTTCGAGGGCGTTGCGGGTCAGCGTCGTCAGTGGGACCTGATGCACGTCGTAGCCACTGAGACTTTCGTCTTCGAGCGGATTGGCCTCGTAACCGGCTTTGCGTAACCCATTGCGGCTAAAGGTATCGGTATTGACGATTATCGTTCCACCCGCATCTAAATCCGGTAAATTGGCTTTGAGCGCGGCGGGATTCATGGCGACCAACACTTGTGGCGAATCGCCAGCTGTGTAAAGATCCTCGGAGGAAAAATTGACTTGATAGCCACTCAGTCCGGGAATGGTTCCAGCTGGAGCACGGATTTCGGCGGGAATATCGGGAAAAGTACTTACGTCATTGCCGAGTATGGCGGAAGTATTAGTGAATTGGTCACCAGTCAACTGCATTCCATCGCCAGAGTCCCCCGAAAAAACGATGACTACGGACTGGCGCTCTTCTTCTTGTGGTACTTGCCCATCACCAAGTGCCGATGAGGCCACTGTTTCGGCCATTGCGCTCGATCCTCCCTAAAATTGGATTGTTATCTCCGCCCGTGGCACATAGCTCAAGCACCTTCTTTGGTCTGGGCAATGCGATCGGGATCGGGGGGTAAATTGTAGATGTCTTCAGGAAATTGGTCGGTCAGAAAACGGATAATCTCGTGTTGAGGTAGATTACCCTCGATTCCCCCATCATGGTCGACGATTGGCACATCGCGGTAATGGCCGGCGTTCATCAATTGTAAGGCTTCGCTGATGGGCTGTTGCGAAGTCAAGTTTTGCGGGTTGTGAGTTATAAATTCAGCGATCTTCAAAACCCAATTCTGGGGCTGGTCCGCGATTTTGGTGAGCACATCGCGCTCGGTGAAAATGCCGACCAGCCGCCCCTCTGACTCTACCAGCACGGCGTTGACTCGATGCTCGCGCATTTTTTTCAAAACTTCGCCAACGATCGCACCGGGTTCGCAGGAGATATAACCACTCAAGTCGAGCCTGTTTATAGCCAATTCTTGCAGTTTTTTAACGACACTCATACGATAACCAAACCGAGAAGGGGCAAGGAAAACGCGGGTCCCGCTCAAAATTTTCGTCCGCATTAAAAACGATAATGTATAATATATAGGACTCTTACATACCGCAAGCTCGTTTAACTCGGTTCGGCACCAGGAAACCTAAAGGGGACCTATTCCGTGGCCAGCAGATCCTTAATCGAGGGACAAATCCACACTCCGATCGGCCTCCGCCATAATCTCCGGATGGCTATCAGCAACGACAACCGTGGCCCCGCGCTCGACCAATCCTCGCAACGCCGATGCCATCTGTGTCACATCCTCCGGATGGTCGCCGCTCGACGGTTCGTCAACTAAGTACCAACTGCGTTGGATATTACGCGTTGCCTCGCCGGCCAACCGCAATCGCAACCATTCTCCGCGCTCAAGTCTCCCCAACTCGAGTCCCAGCGCCAAGTAACCCAAACCGCAACGGGCGGCCGCTTCGAGCCGTGGCTTGATCTTGGTATCTCTAGCAAAATGTCGCTGAGCACGCTCTATCGACATCGCCAAGACATCGGATATGCTAATGCCCCGCAAGGTAATTTCGCGGACTTCGCGGCGAAACCGCGAGCCTTCACACGTTTCACAAATAAACGACACATCTTCTAGAAATTCTAAGTCGAAATGTCTTTGCCCCACTCCTTCGCAACTCGGACACCGACCGCCAGGTTTATCCAACATAAAAGCCGCCACCCCCCACCCCTGCGCCTTCGCAGCCGCCGACTCGGCAAATAGAGCAGCAATCGATTGGAATATCCCCAGTTCGGCTATCAAAGTTTTTTGGCTGGCTGGCGCACCTACGGCGACAACCCGATTGTTCCTGCCGACTCCACTAACTACATAGGTCGTTGCCTGTCTCTTTAAAACGCCGGGCAACAATTCATGCAATATCCGAGATTTGCCGCATCCAGATGGTCCGTGCAAACAAATCAATGCGCCCTGTGGCAATTCGAGATCGAGTAACCCCAACGGCCCCGGCCCACGAATAGCCAACATCTCCCGTTCAGTGTATTGCGAGACCCGAGGCAATCGCTTAGATGTATGCTTTTCTGTCAACGCCAATTTCGCATATCCGTCAGCAAATAACCAAATCTGGTCCGCCCGTTCCGTCACAACTGTAGAGTGATCGAGCAACAGGGCGGTATTGCCCATATCGACCAAATGCCGCAAGCGATCCATGAACTTGGGCAAATTATCGAGCCCGACTTGATTGCCAAAGCTGTCGAAAATATAGAGAATACCCGTCAGGCCGCTGGTTATGCATGCAACCAACTGCAGCCGTTGCCACTCACCGCTGGACAGTGCGTCTAGACGACGATTCAAAGGCAGATGATCGAGCCCCAAGTCTCCAGCCTCGGTCAAGACTGTTACAATTCTGCTTTGCAAACTGTGCTCTTGCCCCCCGACAAGAAAAAGACCACGTACCTCCCCGATCATCCCCGACTGCAAAAGTTCAAAAGGTTGTCCGAACAATGTGATCGTGCGCAGAACTGATGGGTTTGAAAAATCAACGCTGCTTTGCTCTTCGTATCTGCGCCGACAATCACCACACGTTGGTTGCTGATTGAAATCCAGCTTCACCCCCGTCTCGACATCCATTACCACGGTCAGTCCCGATGATATAGACCGACTCAAGCGCACGGCTTCCAAGAAACGCACGCTGCCGGTCTCCACCGGAACTAGGCGATCCACGACTACAAAGATGTCTGCTGCACCGACAGGATCGCTGCGGTCTCCATCGAGACGTACGATTTCATCATTGATCATCAACCGCGTAAAGCCGGCTTGAGCCAACTCCCTACACACACTTGACCATTCGACGTTTTCCCGCAGAAGCAATGGAGCCAAAATCAGACACCGGCAATTGGGCAAACACTGCGCTAGTTGCGATTCGACATCAGACACTTCGTAGCCACGACATATCCCTCCGCAGTCACCACAATGCATCTGCCCATTGTCAATTGCGAGTTGCAGCAATAATCCTTGTAACTGTAAATAATCACCAACAGTTCGGCTACTGCGTGGCCCGCCCAAGTAGATGGCCGGCGGCAAACCGCTTATGCTATCCAAATCAACTTTACCCACACCGCTGATCCCCTCGCGCTCCACTGGAGAAAGTGCCTGCATATAGCGACGGCGGCTTTCGGCAAAAAGCACATCCAAGGCCATAGCCCTGCGCCCGTTACTACTGCGGCCGGTAAAACAGATTATTTTCCCGAGGGGCAATTCCATGCTGATATCTTTCAGCCCACCGGCTCTAGCACCGCTTATTTGAATTGCGTTCTCCATATATTTTATAGCGCCGCCTTCACCGAATCTATTTTCGCTCGCAATCGCACATTTCCAGGATTTCTCGCCAATAACATATTCCAGTGCACTTCGGCTTCGGCCACTCTGTCCATTCGCGCGAGTGTCACCCCCTGTTGAAACCTCGCCTTATGATTATCCTGATCGAGCTGCAAAACTCGCTCGAAAGAAAGATAGGCCGAAGACTCGTCGCCATCGCGTAAATACACAAGTCCTAAGTTATACCTCGGCCGAACGTAGAGAGAATCGAGTTGAAGTGCATGAAGGTAATTATCAATGGCATCATTCGATCGGTCCAATCTATAATAGCAGAGACCGATATTATTCAATATTTGTGGTTGCGGTCCATTCATTGCAATGACGCCTTTAAAGGCCAGAATAGCCGCTTCGTATTCTCCGTTGCGGAAAAGGGTCATTCCTCTCCGGCCCTCCCCGTACGCCATGCTGTTTTCGCTCGGCTTGCCCTGTTCGAAGAGGGCTCGTGCTAAACCCGAGCGAGCTGGAGCAAAAGAGGAGTCTATCCGCAAAGCCTGGCGAAATAACCGTTCGGCACGAAGCCAATCGCCTTGCCGCTGGTAAAGCGTGGCAAAATTATAATAATCCACCCGCTTCAAGGTCAGTTGCTTCGCCCCCGCGTCGCGATAATTGATCGGTAATGCCAACAATAAAGAAAGCATCATAACTTTACCGAAATTTCGATATTTTTCTGCCGTCAGAAAGCTTATCGCCGCGATGATCAACCGAGCTGCATATAGACAGATCACTGGCACAACGGGCAGACGGTATTCGGAAGAAACGAAGAATATCAAGCAGCCCACAAAATAGGCAGCCACATACAGGTCGAGAACGGTTGATCGACTGCGCCATAGCCAAATCCAACCCGCGGCAGCTAGAGGCGCCAATAAACCCCAATCGACAAAGCACCACCGTAGCAAGGGTATTAAGTCCTTGGCAAAATAAATACTCAGGTTATTCTGCGCTTCGACCCCGTTGCAAAACAGGTATCCCTTGCGTATTAATAGGCGCAGATAATCCCAGGGCTGCTCAACCGCGAAGCGCAAGCCCTCTCGCAACCAGAAGTGAGAAACTTGTCCGGGACCAAGTGGCCCGCCACTGCGCCGTTCGGCTTCGAGTTTAAAAGCCGCACGCTCTAGATCTGGTTCTGCACTATTGAGGAAGTCGACTTGCGAGTAGATGCCATTGGCCCCAGGGTGGTTGCCGACATAAAAGTTCATTCCCGCCGATGAAGTAGTTAGTCCCCATTCCCCGCCGATGGCATAGTTTCGCAGAATAACCAGCCCGACCACTAGGCTACAGCCGAGTAAAATGCCGATCCATCGACTCAATCCCGACCAGCCCATTTTGACGATATACCAGCAACCCAAAAACCCTACATAAATGAGTGCTAGAGGGCGGGCAGTCGCCGACAGCCCCAACAGCATCCCTCCCAGCCACAACCAACCCCTGCGACCATTGGTCGATCGCGCGAAGCAGTACAACGCGGCGATGTTCATCAATGTGATCGGTGCGGCGGTGAGCAAAGCTCCATCGTAGAAAATATGGGGAGCATATACCGCACCTAAACCTGCGGCCAACAGCCCGACCCGGCTGTCCCACAGTCGCCGTCCCAAGCCATAGAGTAAGGCACAAGCCCCAACGCCCATAACCGACTGTACTAGGCCCACCATCCAAAATTCAGTTCCGCCGACAACATATAGAATCGCCAAGAAATACGGATAAAAGGCGTTCATAAAAAACGGACGTTCTCCCAGCCAATCACCCGCGGCGATTTCTCTGGCACGGCGATCGTAAAACTCCGAATCGATCAGTAACACATCTAATAGCGGCGTATCGACTGCTTGGTACAAGTAGAGCAACCGTATACAAAGGCCAGCCAGTAGAATGCCCAATAGGGCAATCTGCTCGTTTATGGCCCCCCTCATGGCTGAAAAACCCAATAGTGAAACGAAACGACCGGACGCAGATCACCACCATAATGGATCGGACGGGTGTCGATAGCCACACTCGCCCCCCCATGACCTGCCGGAATTTGAGCAATAGTGATGTCGAGCCAATGGCGACCTCTGCCGCCGGGTAGATCCACCTCGGCGATTTCAACCCCGTCGGCCATAACGACAAAATTCTGCCTGATGCCCGTGACTGTGCGCATCGCCAAAAGAGCTGGTTTGGCTGGATCGATCTCAACACTCATCTGTTCACCGCCGGTTGCGGTCCTGCCGCCATCCATTAACGTCGCCAATACTTCTCCTTCGCGGCTCAGATTTAGCAGGAGATTGGCTTCCCCCTTGCCTGGGTATTGCACATAGGACGAGTAGTCGTGCAGCCCCTCGCTGTCCAAATCTGCGACGTCTATATGATCGACAACCCGCCACTCCCCTACAGGCAGTTCACCATAGAAAGATCCCCCGTCTTGCAACGACTCCCAATTTGCATGATACAATACCTTTTCCGCATCGATTATTGATGGGGCGAAAATCCTAATCCGATGCAGGGGCCGCAAGAAGGTTCCACCGGGGAATTGAAACCAGTTGGGAAAGATCGCAAAATATTGTGGACGGCGAGACGGATCCATAGATTCAAGCCGCTCAAAAATAGATCCACTACCATGGCGCCATGGACGGCTGTTACCCGCCGTCGTTAGCCCGACTAGATCAATTGTCTCTCGATTTCCAAAATAGCGCATGGCGCCGGCGTCATTTATAGCGACTCGCGCGTCCGACGGCACGTTGGCATCAATGAAATGGGCCATTTCGATTTGCTGGTTGCGTATATCGCCACTGTTTTCACCATAAGCGACAGCAAAAAACGAGACGGAGATTAATCCCCATAAAGCGAAGAAAAATGAAAAACCCCATCCGACTTTAACGACCGCACCCTCTGCCCCTTTATAGGCGAGCAACCGCTGTAATCCCAAACCGACAAAAAGAATAAATAGGGGTAGAAATGGTTGTTGATACCGGTTGAAATGCGCATCGTATTCAACTAAAGTGCAGGTGGCGAGGATGCCAAGGACAAACCACATTGCTGCCAGTACGGCCACACTCGGTCGCCGAGTTTGCCATTCATCCCAGCAGCGGATGCCCAATTCGGCGATAAAGAATAACGCTACAAAGGGAGCGAAGACGATCCGGCGATAGTTGCCATCATAGGCATATAAATGTGCACTGGTTTGCTCGCCGAGAGAGCCTGCGAGAATGCCCTTCATAAAACCGGTGAAGGAAAAAAGAATAACTCGAATCGTAGCAGGAATTGAGGTATGCGGTGCAGAAAAAAGCCATTTGGCCGAGAGACCAGACGCACTAGGTGAGCCAGTGTAGTGGTTAATCAGCAGGCCTTGCAGAGCCAGAGCAGCAAACGGCATAAGCCAACACCATGACCACTTGACATTATCGCGCCAATCCCTGGTTAGCGACATTGCCGCAACCAATAGAGCCAACACGATCCCTTCCGGGCGGGACAAGGCCATCATCGTCGCAGCATAAGGACAACGGCGGTCGTTTGCTATGAACAGGCTCAAGGTCAGCAGAATAGAAAAGCTGAACATGCCGATTTCCATGCCGCTGAAAAAACCCCACAAAAGCGGTCCGCACGAAAGAAATAATAACGAACAAAGCCACCCGCTCTGCCTGCCGCCCAATCGCGTACCCATTGCAAACATCAAACTCGCGCTAAGACTGAGCAGGACATACCCCAGAAAAAGCACATAAACGACTATGCCGACACCTGAAATGTCCAGCCAAAAACCGGGAACCAACAGGAGCATATACAAAAGGCTCGTCGCGCCAGCTGTTGGAATTGCGCCTGGATTGTATTGCAGGAATTGCCCATCGGCCGCCTGGCGGGCATATTGGAGATATATAAAGGAATCGTCTAAAGGCAGTGCCCACCGACCTCCGGTATGATAGAGCATCGAGGAGGTGAAGAGGGCCAACCACAGCAACGCCACACCCCAGAGAATCAGTAGATCACGCCTGGTCGGTATCATTAGACAATCTCTTGTTGCAGTCCAGATTCTGCAGGTTCACAATATAGGACGAATCGTGTACGGCAGCATGCGCAGCAGAACATAAATAGCGGCCCCATAACCCAACAGAACGAGCTATGAGCAAACTGATTTTCCTGATGATCCCCTACCTATGCCCAGCGATGCTTCCCGCGGCAGCGCCCTTCAGCCACTCACAATTTGATGAAGTGCTGCAATATTATGTCAATGACGAAGGCCTCGTTCGCTACGCGGCTCTCTCAAAGAATCGAGTGCAGCTCGATGCCTATATCGACAGTCTCGCAAGGTATAGCCCAGTGAGCCACCCTCAACGTTTTGCAAGCTCTGCGCATAGCTTGGCCTATTGGATCAACGCCTACAATGCCTATGTGATCAAGGGCATTGTCGATGCCTATCCCATTGCCAGCGTAAAAGACGCCTTTCATTTTAGCGGTTTTTTTAATCGCCAGAAATTCATCGCCGGCGGTCGCGAATTGACCCTGGACGATATAGAAAATGGTATAATACGACCCGAATTCCGCGACCCTCGCATACACTTCGCCGTCAATTGCGGAGCACTTAGCTGCCCCCAACTCGATAACAGAGCATATACCGGCGAAAATCTCAACCCCAGGTTGGCTCGCGCCTTAAAGCGCTTTGCCCGCAATCCCAAACATGTAAAATTACAAGGAACGCGACTCATACTTTCTAAGCTACTAGACTGGTATGGCAATGATTTTACCGAATGGTTTCCCCCTGGTCTTGCCAATCCCGATCATCGGCCCACAATAGCCAACTACCTGTTGCCGCATCTACCGACCGACACAGCCAGCAAATTGCAGCGAGCAAAGAAAATAAAGCTCAGTTATTTCGCATACGACTGGGCATTAAACGAACTAAAAGAAAAGGGGCATCCCAATTTCAAAGAGGATGCCCCTGAAACGACCCACTAAGCAAATGCTAATCAAAAAACGGATTGTGCGCTTTTTCTTCGCCAACCGTCGTCGCCGGACCATGCCCCGGGAAAAGTACAACCCCATCGCCCAAGCCGAGTATTTTTTCGCCAACGGCTTGGCGCTGTGTGCAATAATTGGCCAGACTTCTCGTCCCGCCAAGCGAACCGGCAAAAAGGGCGTCTCCGACAAAAGCCACCTCAGGATGGACGAAGCTCGTTCCGCCCGGGGTATGACCGGGAGTAGTGCGAATGTCAAAACGTAATTTACCGATATGTACGCTATCCCCCTCAAGCAAATCCCCTTCAATCTTATTGGCCAAGCTGCCCATCAAATCAAGATCCGCCGCATTAATGAAGGCCGGTGCGTCGGTAGCCTGACACAGCTCAGAAAGCGCGCTAATATGGTCCTGATGTCCGTGAGTCAACAGTATTTTTTCAACTTCAAATCCCATCGTTTCTATACTGCGGAGAATTTTCTCCGGATCGAATCCCGGATCGACCACGGCGGCCTTGCCCGTTTCCTCGCAACCCACGATATAACCATTCATTAAAAAACCACTGCCCAACACCAGCATCTCAATTTTGGCCCCGGCAATCGGATGCCCACTCGGGTAGAGAGGGAAAAACTGTCGATTGTAACAGGCGGCCAACTTGGGTTCGTGTAGACCGAGACACGACGCCAATCGCGTCACGACGCCAACATCGGGAATCGGTTCATATGCTTCTATCTTTTCCAGATCGGCCATGGTGACCCCAGCCTGTTCGGCGAGGTCGGCTACTTCCACTTCTTGCCCCCGGCGTGCCTTGGCGATTATGTCGCCGAATTCATCTTCTAACTGCACATACATAACACATCCCCTCCTGCCCTATTATATTTGATTTTCCCGAGGCGTTAAACTGCCAAGAAACTCATCAAAGCTCCGCTCCCATTTGGCCACCGTTTCGCGCGGACCGGTCAACTTGAAAAAAACCGCGCCGGAAGAATGCACTGCGATCGCCCCCAGCATGCGATAGTTCTCCTGCATAGTCTCATTGCCCATGCCGGCGGCAAAGGTCCCACTTATATCGACTATCGTCACCGCGATATCGCCTACTTGCTTATCCCATCGTTTTGCCTTGTCCCCCGTCGGTCCGCCATCGGGCTGACTGAATTGTCCATACCATCTTTCGATATTGGCTTCGAGTCCCCCGCCCTGGCCTGGCCCGAAATAGAAGGCAGCCAATGCAGCATCACCAGCGGGACCAGACAAACGGTACTGCGCGACCCGCATCGAACTAGTTGGCTTTTCTGCGATCCAACCGCCAGGGGCCACTGCCGTGAATGGCCCCATTTCCTGCGCACCTTCTTGCGCAATTTCTTCTGGCGCATCTACCACGGGCTTAAATCCTCGTTCAGCCATTGCGGCCCCGGGCTCTTCGGCGCTGAAATTCTGACTGCATCCCATGCCCAGCAGACCGAGTAGCAGAATACCCGCTAT
>JACLAC010025092.1_pt1 | contig 12640 bp, 9 predicted proteins | sample 8027881 | NCBI WGS metagenome assembly JACLAC01 (sample SAMN15725517, study PRJNA655200) | protist metagenome | isolation source: fluorescence activated cell sorting (FACS) single amplified genomes of... | place: Spain: Blaines Bay Microbial Observatory, Mediterranean Sea | collected 2016-01-19 | reverse complement strand
TCCTTTGCTTTCTTAAACTTGTTCAAACTTCGATTGTAACGACCTTGTGTATTTTTCAAGTTTTTTTTTAAATTGACTGTATTTTTTTGCTCTTTTTCCAATAAAATATCCTGACAATTTTTTATTTGAACAAGTAAATTACGATCTTTTAACTTTGACTTCATTAATGGTATTAGCTTCTCTTGTAATGACTTGAACGATGCCTCCACTTCAGGTGTTAAAAGTTTATCTTCCAGCATGATTTTAAAACGTGATACTTGGTTTGGATAAATGATAACTTCACCACTCTGGTTTAAAACATTGATTATACTTTTCACAGTTTCGACCACTTCCTGTGGTGTTGAAGCATACATTAAATTACCACTCAATTGTTTAATATTTTTTTTATATACATCAATAACATTTTTACTTCTATTCTTATCACTTAACCAAGAAGATATTTGACTTTTTAAATTTAAATTTGCCAGTAACGACTTGTTTCTAAGTCTAGCATTTGTTAATGGGGAAGTGTCCTTATCCCTCAACCATCTTGAAATTGCTGTCCTTTCGTATGTATGACCATCAGAGGCTATAACAGGATCCTTGAATATCTCTGCAGTTATTGGACATATAAAATCTGTTGGTGGTTCAATAGTTTGACGAATGGAACTACTACTACTACTACCAGGTGATGGTGCATTTGCACCATTATTTGTAGTAGTCGTTGTCGTTGTTGTTGTAGTCGTAATAGACGATGATGACATATTTCTTTCCGTTATTTTTTTCTAATATGAATCTTATTATTACTATCTATCAACGGCGAAATAAATCATATATTATGATTTATATTGTTGTGATTTTAATTTGTGTTGAGGATATGTCTGATGAGAATCGCAGTAAGAGAAAAGAGGTATTTGCAAAATCAGCTGATCAAGGGAATTCATTTGGCGAATTTTATCTTTCCACAGAATCTGAGGAAGATGGTTCTGACGACTATTCAGCACTTAGAAAATCAGCGAATCAAGGAAATGCATTAGCCCAACATGTACTTGGTGAAAATTATGAAAATGCTACTGGTGATGTTAACATAGTAGATGAAAATATTGCAATGGAATGGTACACGAAAGCAGCGATGCAAGGATATTCCAAAAGTCAAATTGCTTTAGGTAACAGGTATTATAACGCTTGGAATGCTAATGATAATGGTGCTTGTGATACTATTAAACTTAAAGATGGAAAAACTGCTTTGAGTTGGTATGGAAAGGCAAATTCTTTTTTAGGAAAGTGGGAACAATACAAGTCAGGAGAAATTTATCTTTATACTATGATTACAGAGTCTGCTTATGAGGATTATGAACTTGCAAGATATTGGCTCACAAAAGCGGCGGAACAAGGACTTGGCGATTCTCAACATTATCTTGGGGAGCTATATCTTAAAGGTAATGGTTTGCCTGTAAAGGATTACGAAAAGGCATTTGAATGGTTCAAAAAGGGAGCAGATATTGGGAATGTATATTGTCAGTTGGACCTTGGAGAACTTTATGAAAAAGGTCTTGGAACAACGAAAGATGATGACAGGGCATTTTTTTATTACATGAAAGCTGCAAATCATACGGATAGCAAAGGTGAATATCAGATTGGTCGAATGTATGAAAATGGCATTGGTGTTGAACAAGACCTTGAAAAAGCGAAAGAATGGTACGAAAAGAGTGCAGCACAGGGATACGAAGAGGCAAAAGAAAAACTCGCCCTTGACAAATTCAAAACTCTACCAATTGTTATTGATGTGTGATAATCGTTGAAAAGTTATTATTCGTATGATATGAGTTAAGAGAAAATTTTTATATATAATATATACGTGAGGATATATATTTATGATGATGGTGATACGAATTATATATAATATGCTAAATATCAATTTTCGAATTTTATAATATTTAATATATAGTAGTAATTAATTATTTTGGCGGTCGTTTCGTGAGTTTTTTATCAAAAATATCGTGTTTTTTCATACAAAAATCAATAGTGTGTTGTGTTAAATGTTTTAAAAAAGTTTTAAAATGGTTGTATTTTTTTTTTTTTTTTTTTATTCGCAAGAGAGGAGAGAAAGTCGACTGTCCACTGTCCTTCTCTGGACACCAGAGGCATTTCCAGGTCCAAATCTATACGTTTTCCCAGGAAAGCTACCACTGTCCCACGTTGGTCGAAAATATCTGTACGTATGCACGTATCTCTCTATTGCATGCTATACCATGTATGTCATGTACCACGTAATAGCGTTAATAGTCACCATTACAACGCTATGTAGTGTATTTATAACTCTATCTAGAACCGGAATTTACAGCAACTCTACACGTAATTTTGCGTCGTCTATTTCTGGGCAAAAACATATACACTCCTATTTGACAAAAAATGAAATCCAATGCTATTTGTATCTTAATTTTTTTCCAATTTTTACGTATTATAATAAAATATATTTCGAAAAGCAATACTGAAGTATAGTATAGTATTATCAAGCATAAAACAAAATATATAGAAACATAGACACACATCACCTATATATATACATAGCAAAAGTCGAAGAAATTATATTATACACCAATTAATTATTTAATTTCATAACGGGAAAGTAATAATATTACACCATGAACGTCTACGATTCAAAATCGAAAGAAAACAATTCAGCAAAAAGCAACAATGAAAAGCCAAAAAGAAGGCAAGGTCTTACTGTAAGTAAATTAATGAATTAACACATGTAAAATGATGATGTAAAATCACAACTTCAACGTGTCATATACATACTTTTCATACTAACAAATATACAATTATTACATATAAATACGGGCACAATAAATAGTTATGGTCTTGCTTTGGTGTTGGTATAAACATACGTATGAATGTACAAATCGTTCATAAACCACCACCGAAGCCATATGTTGATCCATATGAAATTGAAATGAAACGTGAGATATCAGAAACTAACCTGGAATTGAAATTTAAAAAATTTTGTCCAGACAAAGCGGAAATGTCAGATATTTTATCAAAAGATCAATTGAAAAGAATGATCAATCAAAGAAGACGTAGTACAGGTAGAATTTGTATGACAGAAGAGCAAATAAGAACTATGCAACGTACAAGACGTAGATCATCAATAGGCAAACAATTATGGAAACGTGCTTCCCAAAAAACATTAAGTCGCCGTCGTCCACCAAGCCCTAAAAAATATGTCCATGAAGAAAAAACAGGCAAAAAACCTTCTTCTCCAACTTCTGTTCAATCGTTAGTAAATGGTACAGCCGGCAGTCCACCAACAAATGTACAACACGAAAGACGACAACAAAAACCAATGATTGATAAAAACAAAATTGCAAAAATTTCACGTTGTATTTCATTTCAAGAAAACGATTCAGATGAAGAGTTGGAATAATTTTACGAATGTCTGTGTTGTGTTAATAAAAAGAAAACATTGAATATTAAAATATAATATAAATATTTAAAATTTATCCTCTCGTCGTCAAAATGTAAAATTTAAAAAAATACCCGCGCTGAACCCTGATCATTTTACATAATACTCTACAAAATAAATTGTGAGACATGTGGTGTGTGCGTGTGTGCATGAGTGTACATTTTAACCTCTCTCCCTCTCTACATTTTCGATTTTACGGCAACTTTTTTCTTTGCTTTTCTTGCTTTTGCAGCTTCACGAGCCAATTCTCCAACTCTTTGAAACATCGGTGAAGTTGCAAAACCTACATTGTCCCAATCGACTGAACGTTGAAAATCTGGTTTAAAGAATGGAGCTGCCCTAATCTTTGCATTTACTGCTCCATTTAATGGATAATCATGATCAACATATGGGCGTATATTATCACAAATCATGTAAAATTCACCAGCAGCAATTCTATCAAAGACTTGCCGTGCATGATTATATGGTGACATCGCCAATCCACCCATCAATTCTGGTGCCTGTTCTTGCATCCTGGCAACATCCAATTGAGATTCCAATCGATCTGTAGCTAACGTTTCGTTATTTTTATTTGCATTGCTAGTTTCCATTAAAGGCGTAGCAACAATGCATGGCATGCAAACATGGCAAGATATATTTGGATGGGATGATTTTAATTCATCAGAAAGTCCCTCTGTAATCACCGTTGCGCCATGTTTTGATGCAAAGTAACCGGATAAAGTTCCACTACCTCTTGTAACACCGGCAACACTAGCTGTTGTACATACTAATCCTGGCTTTTGCGTTTCTTTTAATATAGGTACAAAGGCTTGCAATGTATTAACAACTCCAATACAATTGACATTTAATGTTATTGCAACATTTTTAGCAGTTGCATTTAATAAATTTTTACTACCAAATGCAACACCTGCATTTGCAAATACAGATGAAATACGTTTCTTATTAAATGCAGCTTTTACTTGATTTGCAACATTTTTCATCAATACATTATTTGTCACATCGCACTGAAACCCTTCTACTTGTACATTTGGATATTTTTTACGCAATGCATCTACAGCACCATTAATAATATTTTGATTTAAATCTAACAATGCAATACTCATGCCATATTCACATGCACGTTCACACATTCCAAATCCAATACCAAAATTAGCAGCACCGGTAACAACGCATACTGTATCTTTAAAGTTTGATAAATCTACATTTCCTTGTACAACATTTACCCCTGATGGCAATGTTCGTTGCGACATGATACCACCAAAATTTGTACTATTATTTTTTCGTATCATTTCTTGAATATATAAATTTTCTGGTCTTTGATTATGATCAATTTTACGATTAAAATCATCTTTTAAAATATTTGCAAATCGTGAACGTGCTAAACCTTCTCCATTAAATTTAAAATCATGATCAACATATGGACGAATATTATCAGTGATCATATAAAATTCACCAGCAGCAATTCTATCAAAGACTTGTTGTGCATGACGATATGGTGTCATTGCTAACGACGGATCTAACATACCAACGGACATCAAATCATCACGATTAAATTCTTTGTATTTTTTCCCATTGTCAACAACATTTTGACTTGTTTGTCCTAATCCTGTACGAACAATACATGGCATTAATACATGGAATCGTACTTGTGGCGATAATTTAATAAATCTGTGTGTATCGGGTGTACACATGTTTATGTGCATAATGTATATATATGTATATATTACGCGTGTATATAAATAGAGTGATGTGTGTGTGTGTGTGTGTGTGTGTTAGAGAGGATATATATATATATATATATATAGAGGGAAATATATAGAAGTTAATATACACATACCCACTTGCAAATTCTTCTGTCATAACACATGCGGCATGTTTTGAACTTGTATATGCATTAGTAGCTTTACTACCTCGCATGACTCCAGCAGTACTAGCTGTCGTTGTAATAATACTTTGTTGTTTTGATTTTTGCATAACTGGTAAAAACGTTTTAATTGTTAAAAATACACCTAAAACATTAACATCAAATGTTACTTGCCAATTTTTTATATTACCTTGTGTAATTGAAGGAACTGGAAGTATAACGCCTGCATTTGCAAATAAAGCTGAGACACGTTTTTTATTACCAAAATATTTTGGTAATAGATCTACAATACTTTTTAAATCGGATTCTTTTGTAACCTGTGTGAAACGAAACGTACGGATCAGTGGTGTGTTAGTGAGGATGTTTTAATTTTTTAGAGGAATATAATATATATATATATATACTTACATCACATGCTAAACCAATAATAATATTATTATTATTAGAAGTATTTTTAGATCTTAATTCATTTGCTGCATTTTCACATACATCTGCACGTAAATCTAAAATTAATATATCCATACCAATTTCCATAGCACGTGTTGCTATTCCAAATCCAATTCCACCGTTTGCTGCACCAGTTATAATACATATCCCATCAGACAATAATGATAAATCTAAAGGACCTTGTTGTACTGACATGATGAATGAATATTATTTATTTATTAAATGTATAATATAATCTGGTATTGTATAGAAGAAAGTACTTGTTTTGTTTGTTTATATATATATTAAGTTATATATATTATTATTTTTTGACACAATTATGTTTTTATAATATGATAATGCAATCATTTCTCCGTTTCAAACATTTATTTTTATTATTTATTAAAATTTGATTCGCACATTCCGTCTTACGTATCTTTCCAAGTTCAATTTGTACTTGCCTCCTGGCTTGTAATTATATTCAGTGTTATACTAGTTCCAGGATTTTTGTGTTTTTTTTTCCCTATCAAAAAATCACCATATTTTGCACTTATTCTAACTATACATCATTGGATAAATGGCTCTAAATACAAAGACTATTATACCTCTTTAGAATACTAAAATTGGTCTTATAGTATGCCTTCACGAGGTTCACAGTTTCAGTTAGTATTTTTGCTTTCGGGAGTAGTTTTTTGCATAAATCTATGCCTATAGAATAAAAATGACGTAAGTATATTTTGGATAATATAATACAAGGAAATAGCATTACAGGCCCGGCAGGCAATATCTTTTTTTTTCGCAAACCGGATTCAACACATTGTGCCGGATTGTCCCGTCGAAATAGGCGGTGAATACCATTACGGTACTACTTTCTCAGCCACACATCGAGAAACGACTTGCACTTATATAACATGGTAGCACTTAGATAAAAGATACATGGATGTAGATGTAGTCACTGCAAGTGCAAGGAGAAAACATAACATAACAAAAAACAAAACAAAAACAAAACAGTAATATTATTACATTTTTTACAAACAAAAAAAAAAGTTAAAACAACAACAACCAAACAAAACACAAGAACAATATGTCTGATTACGATTCCGATCGCGCCCCAGGTCAAGGTTTTACCACCGTGCAATTACATCATGGTCAAACCATGGACTCCGATCACCGTGCAAGAGCACCACCTATTTATGCAAGTACCTCATTTGCATTCAAATCTGCAGAACATGGTGCAAAATTGTTCGCATTGCAAGAGTTAGGTCCAATTTACACACGTATTATGAACCCAACCGCGCATGTATTGGAATACCGTTTATCTAAATTGGAAGGTTCTGGTTGTAACCTTGATGGTGCACATCCAAGTGCAGTAGCAACTGCATCTGGTGTATCCGCACAGTTACAGGCTTTGTTAACCATTTGCCAATGTGGTGATAGTATTATTGCTGCAGGTGATTTGTATGGAGGTACATATGCACAATTCAAACATACATTCCCATTGATGGGAATTACTGTTAAATTTATTAACGGTCAAAATTTAGATGAATTGAAAGCTGGATTATCTGAACTTGGGGATAAATGTAAATGCGTATATTATGAAACCCTTGGTAACCCAAGTTTCAACATCCCAGATTTCGAAGGTATCAGTGCAATCTGTAAAGAAAACAAAGTGCCATTCATGGTAGACAATACCTTTGGTATGGCCGGTTACACATGCCGTCCATTTAAATTTGGTGTTGATATTATTACATGTAGTTGTACCAAATGGATCGGTGGTCATGGTAATACCATTGGTGGTGCCATCATCGATAATAACTCCTTCGATTGGAGCGTACAAACAAGTGATGGTAAAAGTAAATTCCCATTGTTGAATGATGACTGCCCAGCATACCATGGCTTAAATTTCCAAGCTGTATTTGGCCCAACTGGTCCATTTTCATGCAATATGGCTTTCATCTTCCGTGCACGTGTTGTATCCTTACGTGATATGGGTGCCTGTCCAAATCCATTTGGTTCTTTCCAATTGTTAATGGGTTTGGAAACATTAAGTTTACGTGGCAAAGCACATTCTGACAATGCAAATGCATTGGCAAAATGGCTTCAAGAACATGACAAAGTTGAATGGGTATCCCATCCATCCTTGGAAAATCATCCATGCCATGAACGTGCAAAGAAATATTTCCGTGCAGGTTGTTTCGGCGCTGTACTTTGCTTTGGTGTTAAAGGTGGAAAAGATGCTGCAGCAGCTTTCATTGACAATGTGAAATTAGCATCACATTTAGCAAATGTTGGAGATGCAAAAACTTTAGTCATTTGTCCAAGTGTAACTACACATCAACAGTTAAGTGAAGAAGAACAATTAGCAGCTGGTGTAAAACCAGACATGATACGTTGCTCCGTTGGTTTCGAAGATATTGCTGATATTACAGCTGACTTTGATCAAGCATTAAATGGTGGTGACAAAAAATAAATATATATATATATATATATATACACATCATATATATATATAGGTTTAATTTTACCATCGTGATATAATGCGGCGAATAATTTGAAGTTTTTTTAAATATATAAAATACGATAGATGAAAAAGAAGAACATTCGCAAAAAGGTAAAACAAAGGGAGGAAGAAGAGTAAAAAGAGGATATATATAAAAAATAATTGTTTAGAGATTAATACTGTTTCTTATATATATTATATAATTTGTACTTTTCGTGTAATATATATTATAATATATATATATATATTATTTTATACATCTTCACGTTTGTTTCTTTTACACGTTCACGGTTCACTCCATTTTACTTCACTTTTTTTATACGGAAGTACTCGTAATATTTTATATAATATTCCAATTATTTTATTTTACTTTTTTCAAAGTGTCTGTATTTCTGGTGTATGTTGTCTTAAAAATAACCAAATTATAAATGTCAACAATATATAGATACTAGATAATATACGTTTCTTACTTTAAATTATCCATCACTGAATTTGGCGTCGCATATAAATTCTGGACGGTTACAATACGATTTACATTTTCCAATTGCCTATTTGCATTTTCTAACATCACACTAATATTATCTGCTGTTGCATTTTGATTTGCACGAAAGTCTTCACTTATTCTTCTTAGAATAAAATGCCTATAATTATAATCTTTACATTTTGAACCACTACGTAATAATTTTCTAAACGTCGCCAATACTTCCTTTTTACTCATCGTTGCTACTTTATTATTAATACTACTACTACTATTTTATTGTTGTTCTGTATTTCTCTTTTATCTGTTATTTAAATATAATATCACACATGTATATGTTCTATCTTGATCTCTTCTATACTACAATAGAATATATAAGAATATATATATTATTCTTAATCTTTGCTGGTTTGGTCTGAGCACACCGCCTGATACCATTTTTGTAATTTTTTTTGTAGTAATTTTTTTTTTTTGGTATTCTTATTTGCCTATAATACTCGTCTGGCAAGCGCAGAGTCTTCCCAGCTGAGATTTCCGGCTCGCACTTAGTATATCCTTGCCTGTATATAAGTATATAGAATAATTTATGGCATTTGATAGTTGAAAATGGATGAATCGATGAATGGAAAATGGAAAAAAATGGAATGATTCGTATTTTCGTATTTTCTTATATTCTAATTTCCCTTTCAAGTATAAATTATTGTCATTTGCTAGGTATTTTATGTAGAATCAACAACAAAAAAAACACAATTTTTTTGTGAAAATTAAAATTATTGTTGTGTGCTGTTGTTGTTGCACGTGCAATTCACAATTTAAATTCACGATTACAATAAATAAAAATACATTATAAACATACACCGCACAAAATCCATCGTAGAAGAAATCAACAAAAAAATTATTGTTGAAATAATTGCACGCGCAATTCACAATTCACAATTACAATAAATAAAAATACATTATAAACATACACCGCACAAAATCCATCATAGAAAGCATCACATTAATGATAATATTAGCAACGAAACAGGTATAAGCAATCATCTATTATTTAAATTGAAGAGAATGATTTTTCATAAGGATAATAATAATAATACATGTATCAATTTAATTTTTGTATACTATTGTATTATTTTAATAATTACAAATACAAAAGGTGAAAATCCACTAGTCAAAAATAATGGCATGGCAGACCCACATGCACGTGCTTTTGGTAATGCAATTTACATATATGCAACGCATGATTATTCTCCTAATAACACAAATTTTCGTATGGATGATTGGTGGATTTGGAAAACAACAGATTTAATTTCCTATCGAAAAGTTCAAGAATTTAAACCTATGGAATGGGTACCAAGAGATGCACGCACAGAGTGTTGGGCAACTGATGCTGCTGAAAAAAATAATAATTACTATTGGTACTTATCCATTGGGCCAACTCAAATTGCAGTAGTAAAATCACCCACATCTCCTTCAGGCCCATGGAATGATGTTTTAAAGAAGCCGCTTTTATCAGATGAATTAGGTAAAAAATTAGGAACAACAATAAGAGATCCAGGAATAATTTATGATCCAGCAAATAAAAAGCATTATATAATTTTCGGGACGTTCAATTATTACATTGCAGAACTAAATGATGATATGATGTCTTTAGCTGAACATCCTCGAAAAGTAAATGTAATTAATGCAATTGGAAATTATGGACCTGGAAAATTGGATGATAAGCCGTTTATACATAAATACAATGGGAACTTTTACTTATCATGGGGTTGTTTCTATGGAACAAGTTCATCGGTTTATGGCCCATATACCTTTAATGGGGTTGTCATTAAGACATCATCTTTAACACCTTCATTTAGACAAGAACCAAATAATTATAACAAGTCAGAGTGGTGGACAAACAAAGATTTAACATTTAGACATGGTAGTTTTTTATCATTGCACAATCAATGGTATTATTTTACTAATGATATAACACATTCTACTGATCTATTAAACAAAGGTTATTATCGTGATGTTGTAGCTGGATATGTGCATTATTACAAAAATGGTAGTATTGCACCTGTTAAAATTGATAAAATTGGTATTGGTAATTATGATGGACGTTTCGGGAAACGAATTGAAGTGGAAAATTATTTTAAATCAACCTCGCAAAAAATATTTGTTAAAAAAGAATCTGTAATTGCATCCAATGATTTTTTATTAGTAACAAATCTACAAAATAATGGTTCTATCTTTTATCCAAATATTAAGTTTTCGTTGTATCAAACATCATTTTTACATTTAATTGGACAACGTGTGAAAGGTATTGATATTGAAGAAATACTAACATATAATTTAGAAGTTGTAATAATAAATGATAATAATAACAATGTATTAAAATGCACTGAAAAGAAGAATATAAGAGTAGACGACGACAACAATTCAATAATGATAAACAATATGAATGATCTAGAATTATTCCACATTGTTTGTACCATGCATCATCTTAATAACGACGAGAAAATAAACAGTGCCGATATTACAATTGATTTACAATTAAATATTATTCAACAGGATGATAATGTAAATAACAATGGTAAAAAACAGCATCTGAACCCCCCAGGAAACGTATCATTTGATTACTTTTATTTTACAACTCATTCCAATGACCTCACATCATCATTTACGAAAAAAATAAATAATAATAATAATAATAATAATGACCAAGGATGGGGTGAAATAGCAGTTCCGTTATATTCCTATTTTTCAAAAGATGGTGAATATTATTTAAATGTATCCATTGGGGCACCACCTAATAACTTTTTGCTTCAAATTGATACGGGATCCTCTGATCTAGGTATTCCAAAGTGGGGATGTACATCTTGTACTCGTCATGCTGATAATAGATATGTACCTTCAAATTCAAAAACATCACATGCAGTGAATTGTTCAGCGCCAAATTTAGTTTGTAAGCCATGCCATGAAAACATATGTTCCTATGAAATTTCTTATGCTGATAGTTCAGGATATTCAGCACAAATATATACAGATGCCATGTCACTTGCAGGCTCATCTAGTTCAACAAAAGTTGAAAATGCGTATATAGGTGCTATTTACGAAGATCATTTAAAAAATCCAACACAACCTATTAATTTAGATGGGATTATTGGTGTTGCATATAGCTCCATAAGTTCTTCTGGTGCAAAAACAATTATCGATACCATGTATGATAATGGTATAATAAAATCAAATATGTTTTCAATATGCATGCATAAAGATACAGGTGGTATGTTGTATTTAGGTGCAAATGATGTAATAAAACGTTCTGCTGATAGCAACAATAACGATAATAATAGCAATGACGTCAATGGTGTTAAAATTCAATGGACAAAAATCATGAAAGAAACCTATTACGTTGTTAACCTTTTAGATTTTCGCATCAATAATATATCAATTGGTGTTAATCCATCTGTTTACAATCGTGGTGATGCCATAGTTGATAGTGGGTCTAGTTCATTTACATTACCACGAACGGCATTTGATGCATTTCGTGATTTAATGTTAACATATTGTAACAATAGTGCAACTCAATTAATTGGTGTTTGTATAGATAATGATGGTAATAAGATTGAGCCAGGTCGCGGAGTGTTTCAAGGCTTATGTTATGAAATGAATGAAGATGATATTTCAACATATCCTATATTAACAATCCAATTAGAGAACAATGTTGATTTATTGTTAAAACCACAAATGTACATGAGAAATGGTGGTGTATTTTGCGACAGTCGGATGTATACAATTGGTATCGATAGTGGAAGTGTGACTGGTGGAACATTATTAGGCGATACATTTATGAGTTCATTTCTTACCATTTTTGATCGTGAACATCGACAAATTGGTTTTATTAATAGTGATGAAATTGAGTGTTAAATATTATATTATATAATT